>MDSZ01065647.1_pt1 | contig 11693 bp, 7 predicted proteins | sample 811201 | NCBI WGS metagenome assembly MDSZ01 (sample SAMN05326647, study PRJNA326480) | marine metagenome | isolation source: seawater | place: Indian Ocean: North | collected 2010 | reverse complement strand
CAGGGAATCTGAATTGTGTTTTTCTTGTTCCAATTCTATAATCGCATGCTAGTGCTAATTCTAAACCACCGCCAAGCGCTAATCCAGTTGTTAGTGCGATAGTTGTTTTCGAAGAATTTTCAATCTTGTTTTGTACAGAATGCCCATGTGCTGTGAATTGATATATATTCGGGAAATTATTGGCTCTGATGTTGTCCACGAAAAATTTCACATCGGCACCTGCAACAAATGCTTTTCCTGCCCCATCTAGGACAATTGTATGTATCGAATTATCAGAATTTGCATTATCTATTGCGTTTTCTAATTGTGTCATTACAAGTTCATTCAAAGCATTCATTGCTTCGGGTCTATTGATTGTAATTGTTGCGATTCCATTGTGCTTTTCTATGTCAACATAATTAAATTCAAAATTTGAATCTCTATTCCAACAATTTGGAATTGGTAAATTTGCCAATTCACAGTAATCTTCAGCCATTAATTTAGCAACTTCGATTCCCATTTTGTTTGCTATTTCAAAGGGACCTTTTGCCCATCTTAATCCTACCTTGGCTCCTCTATCTACATCTTCTATCGAGCAGATATCTTCATCCACAATTTGGCCTGCAACAGCAAAAACTTGACCTAGTAATCTAGTTTTAATTATTTCAGCAGTTTCTTCTGAGCATTCTATTTCATCACCAATTTCCCACATCTCTCCCTTTTCCACAAGTTCTCTAAGATTTTCAGCACCGATATATCTTGGTGTGTTTAGTTGACTTGCTAGGTAATCAGTTGAGTGTAATGCAATTGGAGGACCTGTTAAATTCATTAGAGCAAAAGGACCCATTCCTATGTTGAATGCTTTCATTGAAACAGCATCAATTACTGAAGTAGACGCAACTCCTTCTTGTAGAAGAAGACATGCTTCATTTAGCCATGGCACAAAGAAACGGTTTACAACAAAACCAGGCCTGTCTTTACAAACGATAACCACTTTCCCTAATCCTTTACAATATTGGACTGTACGATCAATTGTCGATTTTGATGAGTTTGATCCAGGGATAACTTCAACCAATCTGTTTTTTGCAGGATGATAGAAGAAATGTAATCCAACAAAACGGTCTTCGCGACCACTTGCCTTTGCAAGTTCATCGACAGATAGTGATGATGTATTTGATGCAAGAATAGTATGTTCCTCGCATACATTATTGAGTATATTGAACACTTCAGTTTTAATATCAAAATCTTCGAAAACAGCTTCTATCACAAGGTCTGTTTTTGGATGGGTGTTTTCAGTTCCTACAACACCAGTAATCCTGTTTTGTATAGCCTCAACCTGTTTTGGCGAAAATATACGCCTTTCTACAGCTTCAGAAAGAAAGTTGGCAATAATCGATTGACCTCTTTCGACCCATTGTGCTTCTCTGTCAACCATTTGAACATCAAATTCTTCTTGTGCTGTTTTTTGAGCAATACCTGAACCCATGTTGCCGGCGCCAATGATTGCTACACTCTGTACTGGCTGCATATTACTAGCCACTTGAAACACCCCAATGAAGTCAACGGCTGTTAATTATAGCTTAGAATAAAGAATCATATGCGTGACTTAGACGCTCAGACCATTTTTCTAATGAAAATTCTTTAGCTCTATTTCTAACAGCATCAGTTTCATCTTCTAAATTGTTTATTGCATTTCTCCAAGCATCTATATCATCATATGGTAAAATATGATGTTCAAGTGGAATTTCATTATGTGCAGGAGCATCAGAAACTAGAGCGACAGTTCCCGCAGCATATGCCTCAAGCGGAGGTAAGCCAAAACCTTCTGCAATTGAAGGAAATAACAATGCATTTGCATGTTGTAATGCTGCAACCATTTCTTTTTGATTTAACGGGCCAACCCAATTTAATTTGCAATCCAACTTTTCAGATAGATGTAACAATTTTGCTTTTTCTTGTGGTGATGATTCAGAACCAATCTTGTGTAGAGTGACATCCATCCCTCCGCAAATTTTTACAGCAAATTCAACTCTCTTTCTTGGTTCTTCACTTCCAACAATTAACAAATTGATGCCTTCATTGAACCACGAAGGACGAACTGTTTCGATTGAGTATTCGTTGAGGTTAATGCCATGAGGAACTAATGCAGTAGGCACTCCGGGAAATCTCATTTCACATTCTTTTTGAGTATGTTTTGAGATACAAATTAGAAGTTTCGCCCTCTTTATTCCTTTGATGATTTTTTGTAGATCTTTTTTTCGAATCAATGAAGGTTTATTATTTCCAATCAGTATCTGATCTTTAGTATAAGGATACAAGTGAAAGAGGTCATGAATTGTTACAACAGTATTTCCAAAAGAGGGGACAAGTCCTGCTTGTTCTTGGTCTGTTATATGCACAATATCATTCTGTTTTGACATAGTCGAAACTTTACTTGGACCAGTATACCATCTTTTGATTAACCGTGAAAGTGCAAAACTATTTGCAGGATATTCATACAATGAACCCAATTCAAAATTTCGAATTAAGTTTTTTTCAAGGCTATTTTTTAATGCTTCATGTGTTTTGCCTAGCCCTGTAAATTCAGAGATTGCGCCACCTCTGGCAAGCATTACTTTTCTCATTATTACCGCCTCACTGCACTACCTTTAGGTGCTTAATAGGACTGGCAATACCCAAATCTTCAGGGAAAAACATGGTTGCTTCAGGTATCGGTATTGGGACAATTTCATTGCCAATTAATGCAACTCTGCTTGGTGGAGATTCATCAAGTAGCTTTCTGCCAACTAGTGGTGCCAAAGAATTAGAAAACTCGAGAATATCTTCATGCCAAGGCATGTTTTCTCTTGAGAGGTTTTCTCGGCTATTGCCTACATGCACATATCCTTTACATTCAATAAAATCGGGGTCAGCCCTATTGTCCAATTTAGCATATTGAGATATATGTTCTTTCTTCATATTTACGTCCTTAATCAATGTATGTCGGCAAACAATTCTTGTATCAAGGGAGGGTAATAAATCAATAGTTTGATCAAATTTTTCCCAAGCTGCAGAATTCCATTTTGGTCTGCATATCTCATCAAAAATTTCTTTGTTAGGGGCATCTACAGAGACATATAGTTGAGTTGGTAAGGTCTCTAATTTTTCAAGAACTTTTGGAAGAGTTCCATTTGTAACCAACATTGTAGTCATCCCATGCTTATGGCACAAGTCCATATATTCTGAAAGGCGGTTATACAGTGTCGGTTCTCCATTCAATGAAATAGCAACATGTTTTGGATTTTGAGCATCAAGAAATTTTTCTTTTGGAACGTTTGGGTTTCCTCCAAAGCCAGAAATCAAACGACGTTGAGCTTTTACAGAATCATATAACATTTCCAAAGGATCTTGTTCATTGAGTGTTAGAGTATCCATGTGAGGTTCTCTCCAGCAGTAAGAGCACGCAAGATTACATTGATCTACAACTGGAGACATTTGCATACAATTATGGCTTGCAACTCCATAAAAGCGTCCTTTGTAGCATTGACGATCTCGTAATAACGATTCTTTCGTCCAGTGGCACACTTTTACTCCCCCATGCTCTCCAACAATATGGTAGCGTTGCTTTTGCAACTTGGCCTTTAGGAGCGCGTCCATAGGCAATCCGAGCAATACTGATGATTTCAAACACACGCTTGAATATGAGAACCCATTAGTATGTGTCAATGGACACCCATGAAGAAGGATGGTTTCCTCATTTATTGGGATTTATTTTACCAATAGTTACCATTGCTAGTTTGCTGGTTGGTGGGTATTGGATGTTCTCTGGTTTCGTGTTTGCAGTCGGGATTGGTCCATTTTTGGATTTATTATTTCCAGATAGAGCTCCTAAAAGAGAGCAGCCTAATGAATCTGCATGGAATATGTTACTAATATTACATTCAATATTTGTCATTGTTGCAATTTGTGTTTTGCTTTGGAGAGCCAACCTAGATGGCTTTACTATTCAAGTGGCTTTAGGTGCAAGTTCAGTAGGCATTGTAAGTGGCATTAGCGGCATTGTAAATGCCCATGAGCAAGGACACAGAAGGAAAGGTTCGAAAATTTGGTGGATGGGGAGACTCAATTTGTTATTAGTATTGTATTTGCATTTCACTACAGAGCATAACAATGGGCACCATCGAAACTATGCTACTGTAAAGGATCCAGCATCTGCACCTAGAGGCAGAGGATTCTGGATACATTTGTTGCAAACAATCCCAAGACAATTTGTTTCTGCTTACAAAACAAATTCTCGTAAGGGTGCTAATTTCTTTACCAATTTGACAACAAAAGGTATGTTTATTCAAGTATCTTTAGTTGGAGCTCTATGGTATGTTAATCCTGCAATGGCATATGCATTTTTGTTAAATGCAGGATTGGCAATACTGTTACTTGAATATGTAAATTATATGCAACATTATGGGTTACGTAGAGAAGTAGGAGAAAGGCATACAATGATGCATTCCTGGGAAAGTCGCTCTACCTGGTCTAGGTGGACTTTAATGGAATTGCCATTGCATCCAGCCCATCATCTAAAAGCTAGTGATCCATTATGGGATCTGAGGGCATATGAAGGATCTCCTCAATTACCAAGTGGTTACTATTTTTGTTTGTGGCTTGCATTAATCCCTCCACTATGGAAGTTTGTAATGCATAAGCGTTTAGATAACTTAGAAGCAATATCACCTTGAAAGACTTGGTAAAAAGGCGTTTGCAGCTTTCTCACATGCATTTGCGACATCATCTAATCGTTGTAGTATTCGATACATGTGCATTGCAGCAAGAGCATCATCATCTCCACTAGAAAATACATGTGCTGCGGCTTTTGCTTCAATTTCATCTGCCTCATGTTCTTTTAGATTAACTTCTTTTACCATCTTCAAAACTAGTTGTTTTGAAGTCTTTGTTTCTCCAGACATCGATAAGTGTCTCATTGCTAATACTGTCTTTTCATAACTCTTTACAGTTTCAGAAACAGCTTCTGCCATTTCTTTCAGTAACTGCTTTGCCTTTTTGTCATTATATAACTCTCTGAAACTTAATTGCTCGGCAACATTTTGGGCATAGTCTGCTATACGATCTTGCCTTGAAAGCATATGTAGGAAATCATCTAGTGAAACCATTAGCCTCATGTCTTTATCTGCCATACGTTCTCGCAGCATTGTTTTTACATTATCAGCCTCTAATTCAGCATCAATGGTTGCCTTAATTTCTTTAGAAGCATCCTTTCCATCAGCAGCTTTATTCACAGCCTTTAGCATATGATTTACAGTATTTTCTACAGCTTCAGCATGCTTGTGGAATAATTCAAATGGGGTAGATGCGGCATCACTACCGCCTACTTCTGAAAGAGCATCTTCAACGTATATTTCACCATCTCTTGTTTTCCACATGACAAATGCTATTGTCATGAGTATGGCTGGAATCAATAATATCATTTTCAGGTTATCTCCTCCAGTTGCGACATAGATTGCTGCCGCACCGAAAGCTGCTACAGGAACACTTGCAACCCAGGAGGCTGCAATCTTACCAAATACTCTGAAGTCTACTGCCTTAGCACCGCCAGCTAATCCAACACCAACCACAGCACCTACGAGAGTATGAGTGGTTGAAACAGGTACTGCTAAGAACGGCATTGAAAATACTAAGATAGTTGTTGCAGCACCAAATTCAGCAGCGAAACCCCTCGTCGGTGTAATCTCAGTAATTTTCTTACCGACAGTTTCCATTACTCTCCAACCCCATGTCATTACACCAATGGCAATACCTGCTGAACCTAGGAGTACTAGCCATAATGGTATAGGCGCTTCAGCTAGTAATTTTCCTCCGTCACTGGAAAGAACTTGCCATACTGCTGCCATTGGGCCAATCGCATTCGATCGGTCATTTGCCCCATGTGCAAATGCAACATATGCAGCAGTGATAATCTGTAGCCATACGAAAATTCTTTCTACACCCATGAAGCCTCTGTGTTCTTGTTTTAGGTCAATTTTCTTCAAGACAAGATAAAGACAAAATGATGCAATTGCGCCAATTATTGCAGCCAAAATTAGTGAGTTCAGAGGGAACCAAGCATTTTCTGCAAGAGGGTTGAATACACCACCTTCTTTTACAGGTAACCAGTCATACTTGTCATCGATCCATCCATTATCTGCAGCTTTTGCAAAGAATCCCTTTAGGGCTTTAAATTGAAGAGCTAAACCTAATACAAAGAAGGTAGGGAATGCTAAAATTGGTGCTAACCATCTCGATTTTTCCTCTGGATTTTTTGCATCTAGGATTAATTTTTTGATAATCCAATAGGAAAAGAATGCTAGTAGACCTCCCATTACAGGACTTGCCACCCAACTCATTACGACTTTTTGTACAACTTCCCAATCAATATAATCTCTTGTGTGATCTACTTCAAGAACTAAGCCCACACCTATAATTCCTCCAATTATTGAATGGGTTGTTGACACTGGTAAACCGAAGCGTGTAGCAATGGTTAGCCATGTTGCAGCAGCCATCATTGCTGCAATAAATCCAAACGCAATGTCATGGGACATTGATTGAGTTACGGTAGCGAAATCAACAGTTAAAATCCCTTTACGAACAGTCTTTGTGACCGCATCTCCAGCAAAAAATGCACCTGCGAATTCGAATATTGCAGCAATTATTACAGCTTGTTTCAGTGTAAGTGCTCTAGATCCTACAGAAGTACCCATAGCATTAGCAACATCGTTTGCACCAATATTCCATGCCATATAGGCACATACAATCAAAGCCAAACCCAGGACGATCATGATTACGGGGTCCATGAGCGGTTCGGTGGCTAGAGGGTATATCACCTAGATTCACTGTAATCTATATAGTAGTAAATAGCCGGATGGGATGAGAAGCATGCCAACAGGCCTTGGTGATATTGAAGTAAGGAAAATACAACTGACAGGGGGCTCGACATATACAGTGAGTTTGCCGAAAAATTGGGTTGAAAAAATGGATTTAAAACCACGTGATGGCGTTAAAGTAGATTGGAGGCCTAGTGGGGCACTTAGAATATATCCTATCGATATGCATGAATCCCAGCAAAGAGTAATAACGATTGATGCCGAATCCTTGCCTAAAGAATCTTTACATGATCACTTAATGGGCGCCTATATCTCAGGCGCAGAGATGATTAAGATTGTTTATGACCCTATATATGAGAGAAATCATAGGAAAGAGATTAGACGATTTTTGAGAAACACTAGAGGATTTGAAATTGTAAATGAATCAGAGTCTAGAGTTGAGATATTGTCTTTAATAAATGCTGGAGAAATGCCAATAAATTCAAGCATAAATAGAATGTATTCCCAATTAAATTCACTAATTAGGGACATAATCACAGCATTAGAGGAGAGGGATTTAGATCTGATAAGTGATGCAGATGAAAGAGAATCAGAAGTAGACGCATTACTCTATTTGATTGAACGACAAGTAAGTGTGGCACTTGAATCCCACGTCGTCGCAAATGCATTGAAAATTGGAAGAACACAAGCAGTAGAATATTCAAACCTAGCAAGAACATTAGAGCGTATGATGGATCACGCATTACAAATTTCAATTTTGATACATACTTCAAAGCCAGGAGATATCGAAACTAATTCTGCTCCATTTACCCAATTACCGGTTTGGCAAGAAGCAATTAAGCAGTTGATGATCAACATAAGAACCCGAAATTCACATCAAATTGAAGAAGCTAGATTCAACCTGAAAGATGCACAAAATACTCTTGTTGAACATGAGGATAAATTGATGAGTTCTAGTCAGAAAAAGAAAAATTCACTGTTAGAATTTAGAATTTCTGAATCTGTCAGAAGGCTATGTGCTTACGCAAGAGATTTTGGAGAGATTTTACTTAACATCAAGATGTATGATGAAACTATTACTAAAGATAAGTGATTAGGCAAAACATATTCAGTGTAATTAATTACACTTAATTTAATCAAAACACCCAAAATGAATTATACATTAAGTTACAAAAGTAAACTTGGTGAAAAGATGGATCAAACATTAGACACTTGGGTAGAAGGAGTTATGAAAAAACAGCAATACAGAAGCGGTATAGATCTTAGTTTTGGATTTATTTCTTTCATGCGAAGGTTAGTATTTGGATCAACAATTAGAGCAGAATAATAAACACCATATTAAAGCATAATAGACTATCCTTAGGTGTATCTGCTTGAGGAATTGCTATGGGTTTACTTGAAATTACTGAATTGACGAAAGGTTTCGGGTCTGGTTCCAATCGGTTAGAGGTTCTGAAAGGAATCAATATGGATATGAAAAAAGGTGAGCTTGTTGCACTAATGGGACCATCTGGATGTGGCAAGTCAACTTTATTGAATATTATCGGAGGATTACTTTCTGGTGATGATGGAGAAATCAATTTATCAGACCGAACTTATGGAACAAAAAATCCATCCTCTGTTGTAGATGTTAGAAGAAGTCTTGTCGGGTGGATTTTCCAAGATTTTCATTTATTGGATCATCTCAATGCTGTTGATAATGTAGCAATGGCATTGGAGATATCGGGCATATCTTCAGAGGAAGCTGAAAAACGGGCTAAAGACGCCTTGCTTAAGGTAAACCTTGGAGATAGGATGGATCATATTCCAGACCAATTGTCAGGTGGACAACAGCAGAGAGTAGCAATTGCTCGTGCAATAGCCGGCAATCGTCCTCTACTTTTGGCAGATGAGCCAACAGGGAATTTGGACATAGCTTCAGGAGCAGAAGTTTTGAAACTCTTCAAAGATTTATGTCATGATTCAGAAAACCCAATCTCAATATTGATGGTAACTCACGATCCTGATTTGGCTAGTCAGGCAGATAGGATGTTGTTGCTTAGAGATGGGAAAGTTGCTGCTAGTGATATACGTTCAGCGTGGGGCCTCGATGATGATGGAGGTGAAGAGGAATGAGTGAAGAATCAAGATTCAGTCGAATTAAACGCAAGGTTCGCGATACACCTGATAGTCTCAGACTTGCTGCATTAGGCGCATGGAGAGGAAGAGAGAGAGGAATGGCAGTATTTGCTGGTGTCTTTTTGGCAAGCCTAGTAATTACTACAGTTCTTTCATACGGAGTAGGTCTGTCACAAGTTTTCTTTGAAGGATCGTTAGAGGAAAATGTCTTTGATGCAAAAGTTGAATTTAAAAAAGCGCCATCTCCAGATTCAGACGGTTGGACAAATGACACATCAATATTGCTTGAAATATGTGATGAATTAGTTGATCGAGAAGAGTTTTCAGATTGTAGTTTGATATTGGGGCAACGTGGTCTCCATTCAGCACTTGATTTTGGCAATGAAGATGTTTTCAAAGCAATGCCGTTGCTAATGGAAGAAGTAAATTCAACTGATAATTTGACAAATTGGGACGTAGATGATCTTTGGGACTATGACTATACAACAGGCCCACCTGTTGCTTCTACAAGGGCTATTTCTTTACTTGGACCTGGAGCTTTTGATGGCGTGATTGCAGATCGTATTTCTGAAAATATCATTTATGATATGGGTAATTGGACTACTGCAGAAGACATGGAAGAAAGAAGAGGTGTGTATATCCCTTCAGATATTGCTAGTCAAACAGATGCTAAAGTAAATGACACACTTGCTTATCTTAATTTTTCTTACACATCTGAAACCACATTACCTGGCGAAATGGATGAAGAGGACTGTGCTGGAGAAATACTTATTTCAGCAGAAACTGGTTTCATGCATTGTCAAAATATGATTACAATTGAGGATCTAACAATTTTAGGCATATATGAGCCATGGCCACAGAGTAATCCTACACTAGCAGCCAATCCAATATACACTTCATGGACTGTGCTTGATGATTCAGATATTAAGAAATTAATTGATAATGATCATGTATATTTTGGAATAACATTGGATCGTTCTTTGTTACCAACTTCTTCTACTGATGATGCAGCAAATTGGCTACAAGATCTTGGAAGAGACGTTCAATCCAAAACTTATACAGATTCCGATATTAATGTGTATTATGTAGATATTGTTAGTGGAACTATACTATTCTTGGAAATTTATCTAGGGTTGGTACAAGCATTTGATTATATCATAATGATTCCAATTGTTATACTTTCATTATCAGTATTGGTTTATGGTTTAATTTTATCATTGGAACAACGTAGAAGAGAGATTTCAATCCACAGAGTTATTGGCGCAACAGCTGAAGGTTTACGAGGAATGGTACTATTGGAATTGGGTGTAATATCTACAGTTGCTTGGTTCTTAGGATACTTGTTGGCTATGGCGGCAGTTCCGATAGTTCTTGCTAGTGTAGGATTTATGCAATTCAAAGCATTAGGGTTTAGTGTAAATCCAGCATTAAGTTTCGGGGCAACGTTGTTTACTGCAATAACAACTCTAGGGCTGGCTCTGATTTTTGGTCGTTCTAAAACTAGAGACTTTATGGAATTAGAAATAGATGAAGGAGTAAGTAAAGTTCAGAAAGTAACTAAACCAAAAGTTTGGTTACATTGGACTTTATTCCTTGTTGGTTCATTAGGAGCTATTGATACTTGGATGGAAATGAATGGGTCAGAAGATGGAATAATCTCTAATTGGTTCTTTGAAGGCATAATCAATATTTTTGGGCCGTTCATGTTGTGGATTGGTGGGGCATTATTGTTAGGTAAGATTGGGGCTGCAGGGCCACGTATCATGCAATTTTTCTTTAGTAGAACTCCATTGCTATCTGATGTAAAACGCGGTCTAAAAGGCAGCGGTTCAGCAGAATCAGTAAACAGACTTTCAGTTATTATGTTACTAACATTATCAATTGTTACTCTAGCTGCAGTGCAAGGTTATACAGGCACACTAGTTGATGAAAGAACAGCAGATGTCACAGTAGGAAGTGATCTTCAAGTAGTTGCTACACAACAATATAGCGCAACTGAGATTGAAGCCATAATTAATGATCTAAGTACTGTTGATGTAGATGCTTCAGCAGTACATGTTCCTCAATTGAGTTTGACTCCAGATGATGGTGATTCCTTGAGCGCATTTGTATTATTAGATGATAATGAAGATGTTCTCAAATGGTTACCTCAAGCAATTCCAGGTGATAGTGTAAAAGATGCTATGGCCGCATACAGAGATGGCGGTTTTTCAGCAGGACCAGATGCTGCATACAATATGGACCTATGGGGTTCTGGTAGAAGTGGAGATGGTGATTCTGGAGATATATTACTTGATGTCGATAGCGAAAATACAGAAAATGTAAATTTTGTTTGGGAAGATATACAGATAAATTTCTCCTCAATGTCAGTTGAAATAACCCCCTATAACACTACATTACGTTATATCGGGGTGCACGAATTTATTCCAGGTGTTCCAACATCAGAAATGGATAGAAGTATAATTATGGGTGAATCTGGTTATAGAGATTTAGTTGGAGATTCCAGAGTAGATAATCTAAGAGCAACTACATGGATTGTGAGCGTAAATAATGATGATTTATCAGGCGAAGAATTGCAAGCCTTAAGGGTAATTATTGAGTCTGATTCAAGATTTGATAGCGCAATTGATTGGAAGACTTCGCACGAAGAAGTTGAAAGAAATGGAGGTCTAATTTATGGAACTCCTGGGTTGCTAAGCTTGCAATTTATTGTTGCTAGTTTAGCAGCAGTAGCATCAGCATTTG
>MDSZ01247429.1_pt1 | contig 11694 bp, 10 predicted proteins | sample 811201 | NCBI WGS metagenome assembly MDSZ01 (sample SAMN05326647, study PRJNA326480) | marine metagenome | isolation source: seawater | place: Indian Ocean: North | collected 2010 | reverse complement strand
TATGTTTGTTCATGCGCCATATATTTGGGGTGGGCGCAGCATTGCTGGGATTGATTGCTCAGGCTTAGTGCAAGTTTGCATGATGGCTAAAGGCATTTCAGCGCCACGCGATTCAGGTCCACAATGTGAGCAGCTCGGCGGGCTTGTTAGTGACGGCAGCGTACAGCGCGGAGATATTGTCTTTTTTGAGGGGCATGTTGGAATTATGCTGGATGAGAGCCATATAATCAACGCTACATCACGTCATATGCGCTGCGTTATTGAACCACTTCAGTCTGTAGAAAGCGCCTATAAAGGCATTAAAGCTATTCGCCGGGTATAAGCGAAATAGGCCCACCTGATGATGACGGGCTCGCGCCATTTGCAGGAGCCGGTGCAGGTGAAGCTGACATCAAATCACCCTTACCCATTGAGTACCCATCAGAAAAAGCTGAAGCGGATGAGCCATCGCTTGAGATCGCGCTGGCGCTGTATCCTTCAGGTATTTCACCGCGTCTTAGGAGCTTATTCTCAATACGGTCTGCATCGCTATTAAGTTTAGGCTGAGACGGAGCATATTCTTCTAAACGATATGTTTCAGGCTGGCGCACATCTGGCAAGTTTTGTGCAGGCATACGCTCATCACGAGGAAGGCTATTTGTAAAATCAACAACGATTACTGATGGATACTCAAACATTGCACTTGTTGCATAATCATATGCATAACCTAAGCCGCCTGTCCCCATATTCCATGCAGAATTATCTGTTAATGTCGCTTCGATATAGACTTCTTTGCGTCGGTTGCCCGGCGCCATACAATCAACAACTAAGTCTTCTTTTGATTTATAGATACCAATGCTTTCAGGTGGGTTAACCGTATAGCGCAAACCGCCTACATACATATGGCATTTCGTATTATAAGCTCCAGGCGTTTCTATGTGAATTTCCTGCACTGCTGTATCTGTAAAACTAGCACATGCTGCTAGCGGCAGAATTGAGCACATTAAGGCATTACGAACTAAACGAGGCGATATTTTAAACATAGGGGATCCCGAGAAAGAGTATTCTTAAGGTTCATACTACTAAAAAGCACCCGCTTTAGCAAGAGAGCGAGCATGTGCTAATACTGACATGCTCGCCGCACATATCTTCTAGGCATATTAAGCTGCGTTTTGCCCTTTAGCTTTTAGAGCTGTCGTCGCAAAGTTAAGCGCATCATCTTTTACACTCACATCTACGCGCGATTCATCACCAACCTCACCGGTCAGAATTTTTTCAGCTAATTTATTCTGCAATTCGGTCTGAATAACACGCTTGAGCGGCCTTGCTCCATAAGCAGGCTCATAGCCTCTCTCTGCCAGCCAAAGCTTAGCATCATCATTAAGCTGCAAGTCGATATGACGCCCCTCAAGCAGGCTATGTATATATTTTAGCTGAATATCAACAATGCCCGTCATTTGTGATTTCTCTAAGCGTTTGAAGAGCAGTATTTCATCCAATCGGTTCAAAAATTCCGGCCTAAAGGCGGCGCGCACAACATCCATAACACTATTACGAACATCCTCAACATCGCCACCATCGGGCAGGTTAACCAAATGTTCAGAGCCCAAGTTAGACGTTAAGATGAGCATAGTGTTTGAAAAATCAACTGTACGCCCCTGCCCGTCTGTTAGACGGCCATCATCAAGAACTTGCAGCAAGATATTAAAGACATCAGGGTGCGCCTTCTCCACCTCATCAAAGAGGACAACTTGGTAAGGGCGACGGCGAACGGCTTCGGTCAGAGCACCACCCTCTTCATAGCCAACATACCCTGGAGGCGCACCAATCATACGCGCAACCGCATGCTTCTCCATATATTCAGACATATCCATGCGGATCATCGCAGAATCATCATCAAACATAAATTCAGCTAAAGCTTTAGTTAGCTCAGTTTTACCGACACCAGTTGGCCCCAAGAATAAGAAGGAACCAATTGGGCGACGAGGATCTTGAAGCCCTGCACGGCTACGGCGAATAGCATTAGATACAGCGTTAACGGCTTCATCTTGCCCGACCACGCGCTCTTTAAGTTTAGCTTCCATTGCTAAAAGCTTATCGCGCTCACCCTCAAGCATTTTATCGACTGGCACACCTGTCCAGCGACTAACGATAGACGCGATATCATTATCCGTCACCTCTTCATTAATCAGGCTTGATTGACTGGTTGTACCCGCTTCTTGCCCTTCAATTTTCGCAGCTGCTGCGATTTTTTCTTCAAGTTCTGGGATCTCACCATATTTAAGCTCTGAAGCACGTGCCCAATTTCCATCACGCTCGGCTTGCTCTAACTCAATACGAGCCTTGTCGAGCTTTTCAGTATATTTCTGAGAAGCGCCCATTTTCTCTTTTTCTGCGCGCCATTGGCTTGTGAGGTCGGCTGATTTTGATTCAAGATCGTTCAGCTCCTCTTCCAGCTTTTCCAAGCGCTCTGCTGACGCTTTATCTTTTTCCTTCTTCAGTGCCTCGCGCTCAATTTTAAGCTGAATTATACGACGATCCAACTCATCTAGCTCCTCTGGCTTAGAATCAGCTTGCATTCGGATACGTGAGGCAGCCTCATCAACCAAATCAATGGCTTTATCAGGTAAAAAACGATCAGTAATATAACGATTTGAGAGCGTTGCCGCTGCCACAATCGCAGTATCTGTAATGCGTACACCATGATGCAGCTCATACTTCTCTTTTAGGCCGCGCAGTATCGAAATTGTATCCTCAACTGTTGGCTCATCCGTAAATACAGGCTGGAAACGTCGCGCTAGAGCGGCGTCTTTTTCAATATATTTACGGTATTCGTCAAGTGTTGTTGCCCCCACCATGTGAAGCTCACCACGCGCCAGCGCAGGTTTAAGCATATTACCTGCATCCATCGCGCCATCTGATTTACCTGCGCCAACAAGTGTATGCAATTCATCCAAAAAGAGTACAATCTCTCCTGCGGCATTTTTTACTTCGTCTAATACCGCTTTTAAACGCTCTTCAAACTCGCCACGATATTTGGCACCCGCTAAAAGAGATCCTAAATCAAGAGACATAAGGCGTTTATTCTTCAAGCTTTCAGGCACATCGCCATTAACAATACGTTGCGCGAGCCCCTCTACAATTGCGGTTTTACCAACGCCTGGCTCACCAATAAGCACAGGGTTGTTTTTAGTGCGGCGCGATAGCACCTGAACAGTACGACGAATCTCTTCGTCACGGCCAATGATAGGATCCATTTTACCATTTTCAGCCGCCTCAGTTAGATCATGCGCATATTTAGCTAGCGCTTCAAACTGATCATCTGCGGTTGCGCTATCGGCCGTTTTGCCTTTACGCATATCATTCACAGCTTGATTAAGCTTTTGATCTGTAAGGCCCGCAGATTCGAGGGCTTCCGCCACATCAGACTTTTTCGCCATGATCATTGCTTGAATAATGCGCTCTGCAGTCACAAACTTGTCGCCCGCTTTTTCAGCTATATTCAATGCATTAGCTATCATCTTTGATAAATCACTTGAAACACGCAAGCCACCAGCTCCAGGCCCTTCAACGACCGGAAATTTAGCTACAGCCTGATCGATTGATTGGCGCAGCGTTGCCACATTCACATCTGAAGCCTTTAAGAGCTTTACAACTAGCGCATCAGAATCGTCAAGCATCACTTTGAGCATATGCTCAGGCTCTAGCGATTGGTGACCGTAGCGCATCGCAAGTGTTTGCGCAGCTTGTAGAAATGATTTCGTTTTTTCAGTTAGCTTATCAAAGTTCATATTGCCCTCTTTCTCTGTAAGAGTTTAAGCATTTATTCTTATGAATTATTATAGATTTGAGTATCGAAGTTTCAATTGATTTTCGTCATCTATCTTCAACACTCAACATCTCAACTTGACGCACTGCACACAAAAAGCGTTCACATCAAGCATAAAAAAAGGTGGTAAAACACCACCTTATTTCATTGCGCTAAAGTAAAGCTTCTTAGCAATCAGCCATCTCTGCTGTACGTGCAGCTTCTTGTGCGTTATCCACATTAACTCCACCACCTAAGATACTGCCAGGCAATGATAAATCGTCATTATCCATTTCAGGGCTTGTGGATTTTTCTTGGCGTTGACTACGTTCTGGAGCAGCCTCTTCCCAGCTATTGATGATACGCTGGTAATGCTCTGCATGTTGAAGGTAGCTTTCAGCCATAATACGATCACCTGCAGCAGCCGCATCTTTAGCAAGTGTCATGTATTTTTCTGTCACTTGATGAGCTGTACCGCGAATTCTTACATCTGGCCCATTACTGTCAAAGACTTGAGTTCTTTGATTATTGCGGCGGTTATTACCACCTCTACCACGCTGGCGCCTGCTATTTGAAGTTCCGTGTCTCATATCTCTGATTCCCGTCGTTTAAAAAAGTTATCCCAACAATACACACACGTACACCATACACTAAAAATGTACGTATTACTAGTCCTCATGGACTTGACACACAATATGTTGGGCGTTGCCTTTCAACATCAAACAGCATGTTGCGTCTTTGTTTGCGTTGATGATCTTAACCTACAGAGCGATGTTTTTTCATTCAAGATAGAGAAATAAAAAAAGATCACTTATCCCCACTGCTTATTCAAAAAAGATTTCCACAACCCGCGCCAGCTGCGAAGAATCACGATGTACGCCCATTAATGAAAATCGCGATTCTTTGCTGAGTCGCGTCATAGAATCCTCTTGATCGAATCCTATTTCAAAAAAGCCATATCCGCCTTTTTTTAATATTTCAGGAAGCTGTATAAAAATTGTTTTATAGGCATCCATACCGTCATCGCCACCATCAAGAGCAAGAATCGGATCGTATTTTTGAACATTCTCATCAAGATTCGGAATAACTTGATTCGAGATATAGGGCGGATTCGACACTAAAATATCGAATCTTTCCGCCTCTTCTTGCCTATTTGCTGCATCCCATGAACCGCAAATAAATGAGCTACGATTCTCAAGTCCTAAATTTTGAGCATTTTCTTGCGCTGTTTTCACCGCCTCTGGCGCTATATCAACACCAATCCCGCTTGCATTTGGCAGCTCTGACAGGAGTGAGAGCAAAATACAGCCTGAACCTGTGCCTAGATCGAGAATTTTATATGGCTTTGTTTTATCCTCAAAACGCGCCAGCACAGCCTCGATCAATGTTTCAGTATCTTGCCTCGGATCTAAGGTTGCATCAGAAAGCTTAAAATTAAGCCCCCAGAACTCTCGCTCACCATATATACGAGATAATGGCTTACCAGAGACCACTTGCTCTAAATCGCTTTCTATTTGCGAATATATAGAATCTTCAATCAGTGCATCTGATTGCGTTATGAGCTCGTTCGCACTTATTCTTGCACGTTTACTCAGTACGTATCGTGCATCAGATTGAGAGAGTACAGACTTGAGACGCTTGTATATCGCGCCAATGGTGCGTTCATGATTGTCTGAGTTTTGCGCGTTCATTAATTAGTTTTCCATTGAAGCCAGCGCAGCCGCATTATCCTCTGCAATGAGCGCCTCAACAATCTCATCAAGCGATTCACCGCTCACAACCTCATCAAGCTTATAAAGCGTAAGATTAATACGGTGATCTGTTACGCGGCCTTGCGGATAATTATAGGTACGAATACGCTCTGATCTATCCCCCGAGCCAACTTGAGATTTACGATCTTCAGCACGTTCAGCCGCAAGCTTTTGGCGCTGCATGTCATAGATACGTGTAGCGAGCACTTTCATGGCTTTAGCACGGTTTTTATGTTGAGAGCGCTCTTCTTGCATCTCCACAACCACACCCGTTGGGATATGCGTAATACGCACAGCAGAATCTGTTGTGTTCACATGCTGACCACCTGCCCCTTGAGAGCGGTATGTATCAATACGCAAATCATCATTTTTAATATCAACTTCCGCTTCCTCTGCTTCTGGCAGAACAGCAACAGTGGCCGCAGACGTATGAATACGCCCTTGGCTTTCCGTTTTAGGCACGCGCTGAACACGGTGCGTACCAGATTCATACTTTAAGCGCTGAAACACATTACGCCCGGAAACCTCGCAGATAATCTCTTTATAGCCGCCAGCGTCACTATCGGAAGCCTCAACAACTTCAAACTTCCACCCTTGTTGAGCCGCATAGCCCTTGAACATGCCAAAGAGATCGCCCGCAAAAATTGCGGCTTCATCACCGCCTGTACCGGCGCGAATTTCTAGAATTGCGTTTTTAGCATCATCTTCATCTTTAGGAATGAGCGCCATGCGAATTTTTTGCTCTAGCTCAGGCACTTTTGCATCCAAAGCCCTTAGCTCTTCAGCAGCCATATCCTTCATTTCAGGATCATTAAGCAGCTCAGAGAGGTCTTCGCGCTCTTGCTGCGCCTCTTGCAAGGCGTTAATCGCTTCAACCACAGGATCAAGCTCGGCATACTCCATTGAAAGCTTGCTAAACTCTTCACCAGATAGACCGCCTTGCGACATTAATGCAGCAAGCTCTTCATGGCGTGATTTTATTGTTCCTAATTTAGCTTCTAGCGACATAGTAAATTCCCTTCAGGCGGGTATATGAATAGATTGTGGCTCTTAAGGCAAGTGAATTTTCACTCTCATTCAGCGAAGTTTTTCTTTAAATACTCTGCATCTAGTGGAATATCGCGTTTGACTTGCGCCTCATCACCAAGAGCCTTGAGCTTAACACCATCAATCTCCAGATGAACGCCGCCTGCGTTACCCAGAGAAATCGTCAGATCAGGTCTGCTTGGTACGTAATATTGATCGCCAGCATTCAAGACACGAGATAAAATTCTTTTTCCCTCACTATCGCGGATTTCAACCCAGCTATTTTCCATGATATTGAGGATAATATCGCCTTTACCGACGCCTTTTTGCGGTGCTTTTTGCTCTGTTTCAGTTGGAACATCATCATTTTCTTCAGAGTTAGTATTTCCTTGCTCAGGAGCTTTGTCACTCTCAGCGCTTAAATCATCATCATCGCCGAAAATTTTATTTTTCAGCATTTCAGGAACTGGCGGGATGTCATTTACTGAAATTTTCTTATCTGTTGCTGGCGCGGCTTCTTTTACGGGCGCGCCTTGCTCAGGAGCACTTGCCTCTTCATCAGATTGAGCACTAACCACTTCATTAGGGATTTTAATCAAAATCTCTCGCTCTTGTTGTGAAGAATTCAACCACACCCCACCCGCGATGAGGCCAACCAGAATTGTTAAGATCAAAACCCACGGCGGGGCGCCATTATGATCATCCATATTGGGCTTTTTATTTTTGCGCGTTTTTGATGTCGCTGCTTCTTGCTCACTTACGACTTGCGCCTTGTATAGCTCAACCATTTTTTCGCCATTAAGGCCTAGATAGTCAGCATAAGAGCGAATAAAACCAATCGCATATACACGCGCTGGCATTGTTTCAGGATCATTCTCCTCAATTGCAATGACCAAATGCGCTCGAATGCGTGTATTGCTCTCGATATCTTCCGGACTTTGACCGTAATGCATGCGCGTGCGCTTTAAGATCTCTCCGACGGGCAGATCTGTATAGGTCGCTTCATCCTGACTTGTGCTTTGCGTCATAATGAACTCAATATATCACTAATTTTTTCAAGCTTCTAGTGCTGAACTCAGGGCTTAACTTCTTTCAAAGTTTTGCCAACTTAGTCCTCTTTATCCAGACCATAAGCAGAGTGCAATGCGCGCACAGCCAGTTCTGCGTAATCCTCAGCAATTAGAACAGAGATTTTAATCTCTGATGTTGAGATCACTTGAATATTGATGCCTTTTTCAGCAAGTGTTGAGAACATCTTCTCTGCTACACCTGAATGCGAAATCATACCGACACCAACAATAGATATTTTCGCAACATCTTCTGCAGAGCGAAGCTCTTTGTAATCAATTTCTGCTTTTTCAAGTGCTTCTAATGAGCGTGCAAGGTCAGTACGAGGCACAGTAAATGTCATATCTGTTGTTTCGCCATCTGCGGCAATATTTTGCACGATCATATCAACATTGATACCTGCTTTTGAAAGCGGGCTAAAGACTTTGGAAGCAATCCCAGGCTCATCCTTTACGCCTAGCAATGTTACTTTCGCTTCATTACGCGCACATGCAATACCGCTAACTAACTCTTCTTCCATATTTTTATCCTCTTTTACAATGAGTGTTCCCGGAATATCACTTCCGATATGATCTTCAAAACTTGATAGCACTTGCAAGGCGACACCTTTTTTCATTGCTATTTCAACTGAGCGTGTCTGGAGAACTTTTGCTCCTAATGAGGCAAGCTCCAGCATTTCTTCAAATGAGATTTTTTTGATTTTGCGTGCTGCTGGCACGATGCGTGGGTCAGTCGTATAAACGCCATCAACATCCGTGTAAATATCGCAGCGATCAGCATTAAGCGCTACAGCCATCGCAACGGCGGAGGTATCAGAACCACCACGCCCTAATGTAGAAATACGGTTACGTGCTGTGACACCCTGAAAACCTGGAATAACAGCCACTTCGTTTTCAGCTAAGCGCTTTTGGATTTCTGTGGCGTCAATATCTGTAATACGCGCTTTACCATGCATATCATTTGTGCGGAATGGTATTTGCCAGCCTAGCCAGCTACGGGCGCTAACGCCACGTTTTTGCAAAGCCAGCGCCATAAGGCCTGCCGTAATTTGTTCGCCGCTAGAAACAACTGTGTCATATTCGCGCAAATCTTGGAGCTTACTAATAGAGTCACAATAGCCGACAAGCTGGTTTGTAACGCCAGACATTGCTGACACAACAACGACAACCTGATTTCCCGCTTCGACTTCGCGCTTAATCTTTTCTGCAGCGCGCTCGATGCGCTCAACATCTGCTACGGAGGTTCCACCAAATTTTGCAACAATGAGTGACATTTGTGATTAACTGCTCTAAATATGTTTTCCAAAGACACTTTATTTATAAGGAAGCGCGGCTTATGTCCAGCATAGATCACAAAGAGATTGAAAATTTTTCTAAGGATTCATCGCATTGGTGGGATGAAAACGGCCCGTTTAAACCACTACATCGTTTAAACCCTGTGCGCGTTGGCTATATTAGAGATCAAATATGCGCGCATTTCGGGCGTGACCCAAGACAAATACGCCCCTTAGAAGGTTTAAGTATTTTAGATGTTGGATGTGGCGGCGGCCTTATGTGTGAACCCCTCGCCCGTCTTGGTGCAAGCGTCACAGGTGTTGATGCTGATCAAAACGCTATTAGCGTTGCGAAAGAGCATGCACAAAATGAGGGGCTAGAGATTCAATATCAGGCCTCAGCCGTTGAAGATTTAGCGCAGCAATATGACGTGGTGCTAGCCCTAGAAATCATTGAGCATGTGAATAACTCTGCAGCATTTGTGGATAACATCTCATCACGCGCTAACGCTGATGGGCTATGCGTTTTCTCTACTATCAACCGCAATCCTAAAAGCTATGCATTAGGCATCATAGCAGCGGAATATTTGCTGCGTTGGGTGCCTCAAGGTACTCATAGCTGGAAGAAATTTGTTAAACCGTCTGAGCTAGCAAAACATATGCGTCAAAGCGGGTTAAAACCTATTGATATGAAGGGGATGATCTTTGATCCGCTACGCGGAGAATTTAGATTATCAGAGCGTGACATTGAAGTTAATTACTTCGTGTGTGCGTGTAAGGAAGCCACGCTCTGATTAGGGCTAAACTTTATTATTAGTAGTTAAAGTAATATTCCTTAACAGGCGCGTCTACTTCTGGCGCTAGTTCTAATGATGAAGGCTTGCTGATATCAAACTCACTTGAGTTTACTGTTGCTTTAGCCTGCTCAAAAGTACTCGCTGTCGTTTCGCCTTGCTCAAATGCATCGAACATTTCCTTTAGCGCTACAAAAACTTTTTTAGGGATGATTGAGAAATTCTCAGAGATAAGAGCCTCTTCTGTTTTCTCTTTTGTATACACAAAGTTTGTACCGATTTTAGGTGATTTCAACATCGCCATATATGAGTTACTAATACCTTGTGTCCAAGTGATACTCCACTCTCCAATTACTACATGTGCCATTTTAATTCTCCTTACACGTTTTATTTTCTTAACAGATCGTTAATCGATCTTGTGGTTATGTTAAATAAAAATTAAGGTTATGTCAAACTTTTGTTAAGGTTTTTTTTAAGGTTCGTTAACCAAATTGGCTTTTCCACTCAATATCAGTCACTTAACCAATCGAATACGCCAAATGATGCGGCGCACAGTATAAAGTTTTTCTATATTTAAGCTGGGGCTTGCACCTGGTATTTAAGCTCTGGCATACTAAATGTAAGATAAAAATCAGAACTATAAATCTAATCTTGTCAAAGATACGGAGTAAAATCATATGAAAATCTTAGTACCCATTAAACGGGTTGTTGATTATAACGTTAAAGTACGTGTTAAGGGTGATGGAAGCGGTGTGGAGCTTGCCAATGTCAAAATGTCAGTTAACCCTTTTGATGAAATTGCAGTTGAAGAGGCTGTGCGCTTAAAAGAAGCGGGTAAAGCTAGCGAAATCATTGCTGTGACAATTGGCCCGGAAAAAGCCCAAGAACAACTACGCACAGCTATGGCGATCGGAGCAGATCGCGGTATTTTAGTTAAAACAGATGCACCTATTGATTTAGGCGGCGTTGAGCCTTTAGCTGTTGCTAAAACACTTAAAGCTCTCGTCGATAAAGAAAGCCCTGATCTTGTTATCATGGGTAAGCAATCTATCGATGATGATTCAAACCAAACAGGTCAGATGCTTTCAGCGCTACTTGGCTGGTCACAAGGCACTTTTGCCTCAAAACTTGAAGTTGATGGTAGCACCATCAAGGTCACGCGCGAGATTGATGGAGGCCTTGAGACATTATCTCTTAAAGCGCCAGCGATCATCACAACTGATCTTCGCTTGAACGAACCACGCTTTGCAAAATTGCCTGATATTATGAAGGCAAAGAAAAAGCAACTTGATATTCTAGAGCCTAGTGAACTTGGTGTTGATTACACGCCGCGCCTATCCATCGTTAAAGTCTCTGAGCCACCTGTGCGTCAAGGCGGCGGCAAGGTCTCTTCCGTTGATGAGCTAATCGATAAATTAAAGAATGAAGCGAAGGGGATATAATATGAGTATTTTAATTCTAGCAGAACATGATAATACAGCTATTAACCCAGCAACGCTGAGCACAATCGCTGCGGCGAAACAAATTGGCGGTGAGATCCATGTGCTTGTAACAGGTGCAGATTGCGCCGCTGCGGCGAATAGTGCAGCGCAAGCTGATGGCGTAGCGAAGGTCTTTAAAGCGGATGCGGCTGAGCTTGCGCACCATTTAGCAGAGAATATCGCGCCGATCATCGTTGAGCTTGCAAGTGGATATAGCCATATCCTCGCCCCCTCTTCTACTTTTGCGAAAAACGTTATGCCTCGTGCAGCGGCTTTACTTGATACACAGCAAATCTCAGATATTAGCGCTGTTATTGATGCCGATACTTTTGAGCGTCCGGTTTATGCAGGTAATGCAATCGCAACCGTTAAGTCATCAGATACGCTTAAACTGATTACTGTTCGCGGTACAAATTTTGATGCTGTGGCCGCTAAAGGTGGAAGCGCAGCCATTGAGGATGTCGCAAGCAAAGGTGATAGCGGTCTATCTAGTTTTGAAGATCTCGCTGTTGTT
>MDSZ01017942.1_pt1 | contig 11694 bp, 14 predicted proteins | sample 811201 | NCBI WGS metagenome assembly MDSZ01 (sample SAMN05326647, study PRJNA326480) | marine metagenome | isolation source: seawater | place: Indian Ocean: North | collected 2010 | reverse complement strand
GTAGCTATTATATATTAATTTCGTATCAACTATTAAAAGAAAAAAATCATATAAAAGAAAAAAAGATAGCCTCTAAGTTATTTGTTTATTCTATATTATATCTTTTCATAATTTTTGTTTTTATTTTGGCAGACAACGCTTTGTAAAGTTTAATTTAACAACATGATATTTAATAAAAAAAGTAAACAGTTATACTTTTTAATATTTTTTACTCTAATTTTTTTGTTTTTTCTTTATTTTGTTGTAAATAAATTTCAAAAGGAAAAAAAATTAGCTTTAGAACCTATATCAATAAACTTGTTAACAAGTGTTCATCCGGCTCTAAATTGGAACTTTAAGGCAGTTACATCAGAAGTTAGTGTTAAACCTGGAGAGGTAATTACAGTAGAATATATTGTTGAAAATTTAGACGCAACCGATAGTACCGGTATTGCTACATTCGCATATTATCCAAAACCAATTGGTTCCTATATAAGAAAAATAAACTGTTTTTGTTACGATGCGCAAACATTGAAAACAAAAGAAAAAAATAGATTTACTTTGGTATTGTTACTTGATCCTGAGGTGACAAAAGATAGCAAGACAAAGCATGTTAAAAAAGCTACTATTCAATTTACTTTTTTTGACTATAAAGAGTATAAAGAAAAAAAAGATTAATTATGATCTTAAAAACACTAACATTTAATCCTAACAAGATAATACAGCTTTGCACCGTTTGTATTACAGATAATAATGGTGGAAAAATAGCTTTAACTATTATTATTTCTTCATTAATTCTTCTAGCCATTGGAAATTGGGCTTGGAAGAAATATTTCTCTAATAAGAAGGAAATTTCACAAGAAAAATAATTTTAGTTTATTATTTTTGATTGTTTTGCCTAGATAATATCAAAATTCTATACTAATACAGGGTATGGAATATATAAGCACCAGAAATAAAGAAAAAATTTATTCCTTTTATGATGTATTTCTAAAAGGGTTAGCGCCTGACGGAGGTCTGTTTGTGCCAAGAAATTTTCCAAAATACAGTTTAAAAGAACTTAAAAATTTAGAAAAATGTTCTTATGAAGAATTGGCTTCAAAAATAATTTCCAATTTTTGCGGAAATGAGTTTGAAGAAAATGAAATCAAAAAAATGGTAAAAAGTTCCTATAAAAATTTTAGAACTAATAACGTTGTTGAAATTAAAAAAATAGACAAATTTTACTTACTCGAACTTTTTCATGGTCCTACTTTAGCATTTAAGGATATAGCGATGCAGGTCATTGGAAATATGTATAAAAAAGTTTTAGAAAAAACAAACTCAAAAATAAATGTAATAGTAGCCACTTCAGGCGATACAGGAGCAGCAGCAATAAACGCTATAAAAGATATAAAAAACATGAAAATTTTTGTACTTCATCCAGATAAAAAAATATCTGATATACAAAGAAAATTTATGACAACTACAAATTCTAAAAATGTTTTTAATATAGCTCTAGATGGAAATTTTGATGATTGTCAAAAATTAGTTAAATTAATGTTTGCTAACAAAAATTTTAATAAATCAATTAATATGTCAGGAGTAAATTCAATTAATTGGTCAAGAATAGTAATTCAAATTATTTATTATTTTTATTCATATTTTAAAGTAGCCAACAAATATGAGCAGATTAATTTTTCAGTACCAACAGGTAATTTTGGTGATATTTATGCCGGATATGTGGCAAAAAAGATGGGATTACCCATAAATAAATTAGTAGTAGCAACAAACAAAAACGATATTTTAAAAAGAGTTATCAATACAGGTGTTTATAAACCCAAAGATGTTGAGCACACAGTTTCTCCAAGTATGGATATACAGGTAGCTAGTAATTTTGAAAGATTAATTTTTGATTTATGCAATAATAGTGCAAGCGAAACATTAAGACTAATGAATGATCTTAGTCAGAAAGGTGAATTTAAGCTCAACAATGACCAAGTGAAAAAAATAACTGAAAATTTTTCTTCAGAAAGCTTATCTGAAAAAGAAACTAAATCAGTTATAAAAGAATTTTTTAAAAATCAAAAAATTTTAATTGATCCGCATACAGCTATTGGTGTTGGTGTAATAAAAAAAATTTCTTTAGAAGGTAAAACAGTAATTTTAGCTACAGCTCATCCCGCAAAGTTTTCAGATGTTGTATTAAAAGAAACAGGTGTAAAACCTGAACTGCCAGAAAAATTAAATGATATTTTAAAAAAAAAAGAAAAATATAAAAATTTACCAAACAATTTAAAAAGTGTTCAAGATTATATTTTAGAAAAAATTTAATTATATTGGTGTAGCTTCCTTTGCTAACTTGTCTGCCAAATCGTTCATCGGATCTCCGGAATGTCCTTTTACCCAGCACCATTCAATTTGTTTAGATTTAACAAGATCTTTAAGTTTTTTCCAAAGATCAATATTTTTTACATTTTTCTTATCTGCTGTTTTCCAATTATTTTTTTCCCACATTTTAATCCAGTTTGTAATACCATCTTTTAGATATATGGAATCCGTATAAATTTTTATTTCTCTTAGAGAAAGTTGTTTTTTTTCCTGTAAATCACAATATTCTAATGCTTTAATGGCAGCTGTAATTTCCATCCGATTGTTAGTGGTTATTTTTTCACCTCCAAATAATTCTTTTTTTTTGTTTTCATCAACAATAATAGCAGCCCAACCTCCGGGACCAGGATTTCCCACACAAGCACCATCTGTATAGATATTAATTTTCATAATTAAAAAAAATAGTCTTGATAATCTTTTACACTTTCATGGAATTCGAGCCTTTTTAAATATTCCAGTGGATCCTTTATTTTTACTATTGCTCCTTCAGTCAAATTTAAATAATCAAACACTCTAGTTAATAAAAATCTCATAGCTGCACCCTGGCATAGTGTTTTTAAAGAATCTTTTTCTTCATTGCTTAATTTTCTTACGCTTGAATACCCATCAATGAATTTTTTTGCTTTTGTTACATTGAAACTCAAATTTTCATTCCTTCCTTCAAAACATAGAGCATTTAAACAAATTGCTATTTCAAAAGCATAAAAATCATTACAGGAAAAGTAATAATCAATGATACCGGTTAGTTTTTCACCATCAAAAAAAATATTATCAGGGAATAAATCTGCATGAATTATTCCCGAAGGTAATTCTTTTGGCCATTTATTTTCAATTATTTCTAAATTTTTCTCTATTACTTTTGTTAAATTTGGATGTATTTTTTCACAATCGTTACGAACTTTGTTATAAATTTTTCTCCAAGAATTAACCGAAAGCACATTATTTCTTTTGCCAGGTAAGTCTTTTGTTATTAGGTGTAATTTTCCAGTATATAAGCCCACTTCATAACAATGATTTGGATTTAAAATTTTTTTTATTGAACCTTTTACAAATGAAACTACAGCTGCTTTTTTTCCATTTATTTCAGATATGTAATTGCCATTTTTATTAATTACAGGCTCTGGTGCTGGAAATTTTTTATCGAAAAGATTTCTCATTAAGCCTATAAAAAAAGGTAAATCTTTTTCTTCAACTCTTTTTTCATATAAAGTGAGAACAAATTGCCCTTTTTCAGTTTTAATAAAATAATTGGTATTTTCAATACCTTCTTCTATCTCTTTATAATTTACAAGTTTACCTAAATTATATTTAGAAAAAAAATTCTCCAAATCGTTTTTAGATAGTTTTGTATATACAGCCATTTTTTTAAATATTTATATCTTTAAATTTTTTTATGATGATTTTTTATACTAAATTTTGGTTTGCTTTAAGGCAGTTTTTATTTCCTCAAGCCCTTTAACATAAACATTTTCAAGCTTATTTTTGTCAACTGAGTTTTTAATTAAGCTTGTTACAGCCTCTATGCTAATTTTAACAGATGCTTTTTTAATATCTTGCAAGGCATCTTCTTTTAATTGTGAAATCTTTTGCTCTACATTTTTCTTTTTTAAATCCATATCTTGATGAAATTTATTAGTTTTTTCTATTATCATTTTTTCGCTTTGTTTTTTTGAATAGTTGATAATTTCTTTTGTTTCTTTTTTTGACTCATCTATTTTATTTTCATAATTACTTAATAAATTTTTAGATTCATTTTTTAATTTTTCTGCTTCATCAAGCTCATTTTTGATCTGTTTAATTTTTTCATCCAATAACCCACCAACTCTTTGTGGGACTTTTAGATAAACTAATCCAGCAAAGAAAATAAAAAATGATACTGTTACCCAAAAAGTTGCATCTATTGTCATAAATATTTACCTATTTTTTTTTTAGAAATATCTTCAACAACAGCAGACACACTGCTCATATTGAGTTCTTTTCCTACTGTTTGTTTTAGTATTTCGGAAGAAATTTCTATAGCAATTTTGTTGATATTATTTACTGAAGATTTTTTTAAACTTAGTATTTCGTTTTCTGCTATCTTTATCTCTTTATTGATTTCTTCATCAAGTATTTGTTTTTTTTTATCTAGTTCGTTTTCAAGTTTTTTTTGACTTTCTTGTAAAATTTTTTTTGCTTCTTTTTTTGAATTTTCAATAATTTTTTCATATTCTTTTAATTTTTTTTCAGCATTTTCCTTAAGTTTTTGAGCTTCATTCAAATCATTTATTATTCTTAATCTCCTATTTTCTACATTATTACTTATTCTTGGTAAAAATATTTTCCAAACGATTAAATATAAGACTGAAAATATTAATATCAGCCAAAAAATTTGAGCATACCAATACTCAGGGTTAAGCTGAGGCATACCACCCTCAGCTCCAAAAGCTTTTTCTATATTATTGATAGCTATCCCTGCGTAAAAAACTAGAAAAAATTTTTTCATAACTTAATTTTTACTATTAAAACGCAAATAAAATTATTAACGCTACAACAAGCCCAAATAAACCTGTGGCTTCAGCAAGCGCAAAACCCAAAAGTAAATTAGGGAACTGTTTCTGTGCTGCAGACGGATTTCTCATTGCCCCAGATAAATAGTTGCCGAATATTATTCCTATTCCAACACCGGCTCCTGCCAAAGCAATAGCTGCAAGACCTGCTCCTATCATCTTAGCTGCTTCTAACTCCATTTTTTCCTCCTTATATTAGTGGTGTAAATTTAATGCATCATTTAAATATATGCATGTTAAAATTGCAAAAACATAAGCTTGAAGAAAAGCAACAAGTATTTCAAGACCAGTAAGTGCAACCGAAAAGCCAAGTGGCAACCAACCACCTAGCAGTCCTAAACTTATAACAAACCCTCCAAACACTTTTAACATTGTGTGTCCGGCCATCATATTAGCAAACAATCTGACAGATAAGCTAACAGGTCTACTTAGGTAAGATATAATTTCAATAATTATTATTAAAGGTAATAAAGCTATAGGTACTCCTTTGGGCACAAAAAGCTCTAAATATTTAATTCCATGTTTTATAAAACCAATAACTGTTACACCAATAAATACTGTAGCAGCTAATGCAAAAGTTACAATAATGTGACTAGTTACTGTAAATGAATAAGGCAACATTCCAATCATGTTGCAAAATAAAACAAACATAAATAGTGTAAAAATAAAAGGAAAAAAAGGCTTCGCATTTGTACCTGCGGTATCATTTATCATTTTAGCTACAAATGAATAACTCATTTCAGCAACCAATTGTATTTTAGAAGGTATTATTGATTTTTTTTTTGTACCGAAAAATAATAGCAACATTATAGTTGCTGAACTTATAGCCATAAATAAACTAGAATTTGTAAATGAAAGATTAGCAGGCCCCAAAATTATTTCAGGTCCTATTGAGTATACCTCAAACTGATGCATTGGATTTGATGCCATATTTATTTAATTTTTTTCCATTCTTTTTGCAGTTTTAATAACATTCATTATGCCGGCAACTACGCCTATAATAAAAAAACAAATTATTAACAAAGGTTTAGTACCAAACCAGCTATCCAAAATATACCCCATTGTTGTACCAACTACTACAGCAGCAACTAATTCAGTGCTAATTTTTAACGCTTTACCTAGAGATGCGGCATTTCTACTACCTGATTTTCTTTCATTTTTTTTTATTTTTTTTTTTGCAATTTCTAAGCGAGTCGATATTTCTTTAAGATTTTTCATTACTTTTCTTATTTTTATGCGACCAATTCTTCTGCTTTTTGTAAATCAACAGATACAAGTTGACTAATACCTTTTTCTGGCATTGTTACACCATACAATCTATCCATTCTAGACATTGTAAGAGCGTGGTGCGTAATTATGATAAATTTTGTATCTGTTATTTTTGTCAATTCATCTAATAAAGCGCAAAACCTTGTAACGTTTGCATCATCTAATGGTGCATCAACTTCATCTAATACGCAAATGGGAGCTGGACTAGTTAAGAAGACTGCAAAAATTAGAGATAATGCGGTTAAAGCCTGTTCGCCTCCAGACAAAAGTGAAATTGATTGTAATCTTTTACCAGGAGGACTTACTAATAATTCAAGGCCTGCTTCCAAAGGATCATCTGAATCTACAAGTTCTAATTTTGCTGTTCCTCCATTAAAGAGTTTTGTATAAACTTCATTAAATTTTTTATTAACTTTTTCGAAAGCTTCTATTAATCTTTCTCTTCCTTTTTGATTAAGTTCACTTATACTATTTCTTAATTTAGATATTGCAGTCACAAGATCTTCTCTATCTTTTTCCATTTTTTGTATCGTCATTTTATACTCTTTGGTTTCTTCATCCGCCCTTAAATTAACCGAACCAAGGCGATCTCTTTCATTTTTTTTGGCATCTAGTTTATCTTCTTGCTCTATTACGTTTGGTAGGTCTTCAATGTTTTTTATATCGGACATATTTAGCACTTCATTTTCATCAATATTTAAGTCATTTCTTAAAGAACTAATCAAATCTTTTTTTCTATTTTCTAAACCTTCTAAAGTGGCTCCCGATCTTGCTTTATTCTCCCTAGCCAACATCATTTTTTGCTCAACTTCTTTTACTTCTTTGTTCATATCTTGATATATTTTTTCAGCCTCTTCCAGCTCATTTGATATTTCTGTTTTTCTCGTTTCCGTGTCAGATGTATTTTGCGAGATTCTACCTTTTTTTTCAGCCAATTCTTCAGGTAGTTTAACAATATTTTCCAAATCAGTTTTAACACTATTGATTCTTTCATTTAAATCTTTTGACATTTTTTCAGAATTAAATTTTAAATTTTTCCAGTTTTGAATTTCCGTATCAATATTTTTAATTCTTTCTTGTCTTTTTATAGAATCCGCTCTAATTGATTGATTTTTGCTAAATGCGCTAGCATATTTTTCTTGTGAAATTTTTATTTGTTCATTTAGAGCATTAAATTCATCTGGGGTTTTCTTATTAATAGTTGTTTCTAAACCAGATATTAATATTTTTAAGTTTTCTTTTACTTGAGTCAATAAGCGTTGCGCTTCATTAGTATTTCCTTGTTGTATATATTCTTCTATTTTTTTTAAGGAAGATAAAGCGGTTTTTAAAGTATCCAAATCTTGATCAGTATTTGAACTAAAAATTAATTCTTTTGAAATATTTTCTAATTTGTCCTGTTGTTTTTTCAATTCGTCAGTAGCTACTCGTAGATCATTTTCTGTTTGCTTTTCTAGATCGTAATATTGTTTTTCAGTCTTTATTAAAACATCTTTTTCTTCCTCAAGTCTTTTTTCATTTGATTTTGCTTCAAGAATAATATTTTTCTCTCTCTCAATATCTTCTGTAATTGTACTTTGTGACTTTATTAATCTTTCTTTATCAGTTTTAATTCTTTTTTCTTCTTCTTCTAGATTTTGAAATTCTAAATTTAACCTTTGTAGTTTAGATAATATTTCTAAATTTTTATCTCTAAGTGGTTTAAGTTTAAAATTTGCTTTTTCTAAAAGGTTATTCTTTTCATTAATTTTTGTTTTTAGGTTATTTATTTCAACCTCAGATCCTGTTGTAATACTTTTAGTTGAATCTATCTCTTTTTTAATTTCAATTAACTTTATATAATATAATCCAGCTTCGATTTTTTTTATATCTTCAGAAATTGATTTATATTTTGAAGCTTCTACGGCTTGCTTTTTTAAATTTTCTAATTGTCTTTCTTGCTGTCTTCTAAGTTCGTCTGATCTTTTAAGATTATTTTCAGCTGAATTAAGTCTTAATTCAGATTCATGTCTACGAACATGTATACCTGATATTCCGGCAGCTTCTTCTAAAATGGCTCTTCTATCCGCTGGCTTTGCAGTCACAAGCGCACCGATCCTGCCTTGGCTTATCATAGATGGAGAGTGTGCCCCAGTGGATAAATCAGCAAAAAGTGTTTGCACATCTCTTGCTCTAACTTCTTTATCATTTATAAAATATCTTGACCCTTTATCTTTTACAATTCTTCTTTTTATATTAACAACATCTAACTCCTTATATTGAAGAGGCCCATTTTTATCTGAGTTGTCTAAAGTTAAGGAAACTTCCGCAATATTTTTTGAAGTTTTATTTGCTGTGCCAGAAAAAATAACATCTTCCATTCCAGAACCTCTCATACTTTTTGCAGATGTTTCTCCCATGCACCATCTAATAGATTCAACAATATTAGATTTTCCACAGCCATTTGGACCAACTATTCCTGTTAAACCTTTTTCTATCATGAAAGTTGTTTTTTCAACGAAAGATTTAAAGCCGGTTAAGTCTAATCTATTAAATATCATTTATTAAATAAGTTTTTCTATTCTTTTTTTTATATTTTTAAAATTATTTGGCCCTTTTAATTTTTTTTCATTTATAACAATCGTTGGCGTAGCATCTATAGAGTATTTTTTATGTGCCTCTATTCTACTATTTAAAATTCTATCAGCGATAATATCGTCATTTACACACTTATCAAATTCAACATTATTTATCCCAAAAGACTTAACCATTTTTTTTAAATTGTTATTTATTTCATCAAATGTTGAGCCCGTAATCCATTTTTCTTGATTTTCATAAATTTTATCTAAAAAACTTATTTGTTTTTTCTTTTCCAAGCAATGCAGCAACTTCGAAGCATTAAAAGCAGCTTTATCTAATGGAAAATCTATAAATATTATTTGAACTTTTCCAGAATCAACATATTTTTTTAATTTTGGAACAACGCTCTTGTGAAAATTCGCACAATGAGGACAGGTTAAGGAAGAGAAAACTTTAATTTTTATTGGAGCATCATTTATTCCGACAGTTATAAGTTTTTCATTTATACTTTGCTCTGATGAACTGATATTAATGCAAAAAAGCAAATAAATTAAAATTACTTTTGCTAAAAAAAATAACTTAGTGGATGTATTATGATTTATCATTCTTTATAGTTTTTATTAATTTTGTTAACGAATTTCTAATATTTTCATTTTTAACTTCGCTTATTTTTTTTTCAAAATTTTCTGAAAAATTTCCAATGGTATTTTGTTTTTTTATTTTACTAGCTTGTTTATTATTATAGGTTTCAAGTTTAATATTTTTTATTAAACTATAACCAAAATAACTATTTATTTTTCTTATAATTTCTTCTTTAGAATACTCCACTATTAATTCATTTCCTCTTTTTACACCAATAACTAAAACACCATTTCCATTATTTTTTGCCATTTTAATTGATTTAGGGTAACTAGATTCTGAAATGTTTTTGTCGACCAAAGAACTCCACTTGCTTATTATTTCTGAATAATTGTAGCCATTTTTTTTCAAAATTCCCCTTACAGTTCGCGGCAAAGTTTTACCAAAAGGTCTTAAACCTTGAACGTAACTTCTGCTTTCTTTATTATTTTCTTTATAATGCATAAAAATATAAACAATTTACCAAAAAAAATTCTTTCATGGTATGATAATAACAAACGCACACTTCCATGGCGAATAAGTCAAAATTCCAAAAAAAAGCATTATTACAGAATATTAAGTGAATATATGCTTCAACAAACACAGGTTAAAACTGTGATTCCTTATTTTAATAATTTTGTTAAAAAGATACCAAGTTTAAAAGCCTTATCAAAAAGCAAAGAAAAAAAAATATTAAAACTATGGGAGGGGCTTGGTTATTATTCTAGAGCAAAAAATTTACACAAAACCTCCAAGATATTAGTTAAAAAATACGATAGTCAAATTCCCGATTCTTTTGAAAAGTTAAAAGAATTACCAGGGATTGGAGATTACACAGCCAATATTCTTTTGGCTTTAATTTATAATCATCCACGCATTGGAATAGATGGAAATGTCAAAAGAGTTTTATCCAGATTGTTTAACTTAGAAACAAAAGATCCTACAAACTTATTTAAAACAAAAAGAAATGGAGATTTGGCCGAAGCCCTCATGGAATTTGGAGCTATAATATGTAAACCAAAAGATCCATTATGTTATAAATGTTTATTAAAAAAAGATTGCTTATATTATAAATCAGAATCTAAAATTAGATTTAATAAAAAAATTAGAATCGAATCAAAAACTTATGATATCTTTTGTTACCTGAGAAAAAATAAAAAACAAATAGCTTTGACTAAAAATAATGATCTGGGTTTTTTAAAAAAATTTAATTTACCGAAGATTAAAGCAACATCTAAAAAAAATAAAAATTGGAAATTTTTGTGTAATTATAAAAATTCTATATCGAATAAAAAATTAAATCTAAATTTATATTATAAATTTTCTTCAAGAATACCTTCCAAGTATAATTGGTATTCATTAAAAAAAAATAAGGAATTTATTCCCACATTCACTAAAAAGATCTTTAAACAAATCACACATTTGTACTAATGAAAAAAAAAATTGCAATAATTGGATGTGGCATTGGAGGGTTAACCGCTGCAAATTTATTCATAAAAAATTCCGATTTTGAAATAATTGTTTATGAAAAAGAAGAGATATTAAGTTTAGACCAAGGATACGGAATACAGTTGGCCACTAACAGCATCTCTATTTTAAATAAAATAGGATTTAAAAATATAGACAATAACAATATTTTTAATCCCTCAAAATTAAATTTTTATTCGAATAATAATAAAATTTGCGATTTAGATTTAGAGAGATTTAATAAAGATTCAGTTAAATATACAACACTACAAAGATCTGTTCTAATTGAATTTTTGAAGGATAAGTTATTTACAAATAATTTTAGGTTTGGAAAAGAAGTTAGAAAAATTTCAAAAATTAAAGGTAAACTTTTAATTAATTTTACTGACAACACAAATGATTTAGTGGATTTTATAATTGTATCAGATGGTGTTTTTTCTAATACAAAATCAATAATTGAAAATCAAACTATTAAACCCCGATATAGTGGTTCGGTTGCCATTAGAACAGTAATTAAACTTTCCGAGGAGTTTAATTATGATAGTAAAAATATATCATTAATAATGTTGCCAAATGCACACGTTGTTATCTATCCAATAAATAAAAGGAATGATTTTAATCTGGTTTGTATAGCAAGAGAAAAATTATCTCAAAATTATGATATACATTCGATAATTAAAAAAAAAATATTATCCAAAAACAAAAATTTAGAAAATTTATTCAAATCTGATTTAAACTTATGGCCTGTTTATGTAAGTAAAAAACCTATAAAATCGATTTATGAAAATGTATTTTATTTAGGAGATGCTTTTTATACTTTTGTTCCAGCTCTTGCGCAGGGAGCATCCCAATCAATTGAAGCAGCGTATGAATTGTTTAATTT
>MDSZ01156618.1_pt1 | contig 11695 bp, 12 predicted proteins | sample 811201 | NCBI WGS metagenome assembly MDSZ01 (sample SAMN05326647, study PRJNA326480) | marine metagenome | isolation source: seawater | place: Indian Ocean: North | collected 2010 | reverse complement strand
TTTATAAGAATAAAACAGTAATTGCTGGAGGTAATCCTAGATACAAGAAATTTGGTATTGCGGAATTTCCAAAAGACAAAAATGACTTTTTTTTAAATATTAAAAAACTTTCAGAAGGAAACAATTATACAAATATAAAAGACCAAAAAAAGAGAAAGATGCTGGCATCTTTATTTTTCTTTCACTACATTAAAAACCAATTCGATGAAATTCCTTTTAAATATGGGGATAGTTCAAATCAAATCTCAAATTGTAATTTTGAGGAATTATTTCCAACAATTGTTGACAGTAATTATCCACCAATCATTAAATTATGTTTATAATTTGTTATAATGATAAGTTATTTTTTTTATAATTGATGAAACATCAGATTTATTTAAATCTTCAAACATTGGAATACAAAAACTGTTTTTAAAATACTGCTCAGTATTTGGAAAATTTTTAAATTTATATTTTTTCTTGAATACTGAGTGCCTATAAATAGGAAGATATTTAAGAGTGAGGCCAACTCCATTTTTGATCAAAGCATTAAATAAAAGTTTTTTTTTGTTTAATGAAATATTTTTATTAAAAACTATTACAAACAGATGATAGCTTGATAATGAATATTTTGATATCTTTTGTAAATAAACTGGAGTTTTGTTTTTTTTTATTTCTTTTTTATAGAATTCAGCAATTTTATTTCTTTGATTAATTATTTTTCTATATCTAGACATTTGAGAAAAAGCTAATGCACAATTCATTTCAGAAATTTTGTAATTAAAACCAATATCAGTCATATTGTCTGACCATGGAAAAGGATTTTTTAAATTATTTATTCCATGTCTTCTAAGTGATTTTGCCTTCAAATAAATATTTTTTTTATTTGTTAATAATAATCCACCTTCTCCCGAAGTAATAGTTTTTGTAGGTTGCATGCTAAATACTGTGGCCTCACTATATTGATTATTACCAATTAAGGACCCGCAATATTTTGAACCTAGCGCCTGTGCTGCATCTTCGATGATTTTTATCTTAAATTTTTTACAAATACGACTCAGTTCAATCATATCTATTGGATTTCCACATAAATGAACTGCTAATAAATATTTAATCTTTTTCTTTGTATATTTTAAAAATTTTTCTAATTCTATTAAAGAAATATTAAAACTGTGAGGATCAATATCAATTAAGATTGGTTTTGCTTCACAATACATTATAGCGTTAATTGAGGCTACCCAAGTTAATGAGGTAGTAATAACATAATCATTTTTTTTTAATCCAATCGCTTTAAAGGCTAAGTGTAAGGCTGCTGAGCCAGATGATACAGCTAGAACATACTTCGAATTAAAAATACGAGAAGTTTTGCTCTCCAGTTTGTTTAAATAAGTGCCTTGAGAAATATAGTCTGAATTTAAAACTTTATTAACTTCAATTATATCAGATTTATCTATTTTATGTTTAGTATAGTTATACTTTTTCATATGCCTTGAGCATTTTGACTAAACCTTCTTTTAAATTTGTGCTTGCTTCCCAATTAACCAATTTTTTAATTTTTTTAACATCAGGTATTCTTTTTTGAATATCCTCATATCCTTTATGTTTATTGCTTTTATCATATTTTATAATTTTAGAATTTGATTTTGTAAGTTTTATTATCAATTTAGCTAAAGTGTTGACAGATACAGGTGTTCTATTGCCTATGTTGAATGTTTCATTCTTAACTTGACAACCAAAAATTGTTAAATAAAAACCTTTAATGCAGTCATCGATATAGGTGTAACAACGGGTTTGATTACCACTTCCATTTATAATCAAATCCTCATTTTTTAATGCATTTGATATAAATGTATCAATAACTCTTCCTTTAAGATTAGGGCCATAAATATTAAATAGACGGAAAATTATGTATTCAAGTTTTTTAGTTTGGTTTAATCCGTATATATAATGTTCGGCTAAAGATTTAGAAGTAGCATAACACCATCTTGATTTCATAGTTGTGCCATATAATCGATCTCCCTCTTCTACAAAAGGAGTTTGATTTGATTTTCCATATATTTCTGAAGTAGAGGTATAAACTAATTTTTTTTTTAAATTTGAACAAATGTTTGATATCTCAACTAAAGGAAGAATAGTTATATCAATTACTTTATTAGTTCTTGATAAATAAAGATCTGGTTCAGCAATACCAGCAAAATGACATACCAAATCACTTTTCTTAATTAGTTTTTTTAAAAGATCAAAATTAAATATTGTATCTTCATAATATTTAAAGTTAGGATGATTGATAAGATTTTTTTTTATATCTATCCCTATAACTTCAAAGTTTCTTTTTAACAAATAGTTGGACCAGGCCTGTCCAATAAAGCCCATTGAACCTGTTACTAATATTTTTTTATTCATAAATTAATCTGATATCATCCTTATATGAAATTGGGCATAATTCAACCTCACTATTTACCTTACTCAGGATATTTTTCATTAATTAAAAATGTAGATACATTTATTTTTCATGATGATATTGATTATATATCAAATGAGTGGAAAAATAGGAACAAAATCAAAATTTGTAAAGAAAAAACAGATACAAGATGGATTTCAGTACCAGTTCAATTTAAAAATAAAAATTTAAAAAATGAAAATAGATTTATAAATAAAATTAAAATTTCAAATGACCATAAATGGGAATTATACCATTTAAATTGCATAAGAAATGCTTATCGTCATTGCCCTTATTACTTTGAAATTATTTCAATTTTACAAGATGCTTTAGGAAAAAAAAGTACGTTATTAGTCGACTTAAATATTAACTTAATAAAAAAGATTTTAGAATATTTGCAAATTAAAACTGATATTTTAATTGCGTCTGATTTTAAATTATCCAGTTTTAAAAAAACAGAAAAAATAATTAAATTATGCCAATTAACAAATACATCACATTACATTGCTAATAATAAATCATCAAATTATCTTGATGAAAATATGTTTAAAAGAAATAAAATTGAACTTCAGTACCAAAACTATGAGCATCCTATATATGAACAGGATAATCATGATTTTATTTCGCACCTATCTATAATTGATATGTTGATGTACCATGGCAAGAACTCTGTGAAGTTATTGTAATGTATAAAAAAAAGAAAATAATTTTAGTGATATTTGCTCGTTCAAATTCAACTAGGTTGAAAAATAAATTATTTAAAAAAATATTTGATAAAAATTTATTACAAATTTCTATTAATAATTCAAAAACAATGAGATATGTCGATGAGGTAATTATTGCAACAACTAATAAAATCAGCGATGATAAAATTTGTAATATAGCAAAAAAAAATAAAATTAAATTTTTTAGAGGCTCTGAGAATAACGTTTTAGAACGTCTTTATTTGAGTATTTTACAAAAAGAAGCTGATTATGTTGTTCGTTATTGTTGTGATAATTATTTAAATCAAAATAATTTTGTTGAAGATAATATTAGAAGAGCAGTAAATTATAACTTAGATGTTATCACTCCAGGTGAATTAGCTTTAACTACTAGGGGAACATCTCAAGTGGTACTTTCAAAGAGTGCTATTAATGAAATATATAGAAAAAGTAAGCATAAAGTTTATAAAGAACATATAGAAAATTATTGCTTTGAGAATTGGAGAAAATTTAAAATAGATTATCAAATAATAAAAAAAGATTTTTTTTATGAAAATTTAAATTTTTCAGTTGATAATCAAGAGGACATTGATTTTATAAAAAAAAATAAAATCATTAATTTATTAGATATTAAAAAATTAATTGCATTAAATAATGAAAAAAAACCAATTAATATAAAAGATAAAAAATATCTAGTTGAAGAAAATAAATTTGTCAAAAAAAATAGAATTGGATATAAGAGTATATACAATTTCTATAATCCAATAAAAGTTATCTATTTAAATAAACATAAAAATAAAAAATATTTAGAATTTAATTTTTTAATTAAAAATTTATTTAGTGCCTTATTCACTGATGATGATGGGAATATCTACTATCCAAGCTATTTAAAAAAAAAATTTATTAAAATCAAATTCAAAAAATTGTGTGACAAAAAATGGTCTAGTTATTTCTTACAACAACTAAGAATAAAAGCTTACAGAGAATTATTCGAACTTAACTAATATTTTATTATTGAGTCAATTAATAATTTTTTATTAAGAATGAGTTTTTCTTGTTTACTTATTGGATACTTAGACATCTGATTTATAGATTTTTGAATATTTTCAAATTTAATTGTCTTAATATAACCCATATAAATTGATTTATACTTATAACAAAATTTTTTTGAAATATCTATTTGATGAAATCTTGTTGCTAAAATTAAAATAGGGATAGAATGAATATTAAATATTATTTTATTATAACCACCGTTTACAATCCCAAAACGAATTGTATTTACAGGTATAGCTTTCATTATATTTGGTCGATTAAAAATAAAATTGAAATGTTTTATTTTATAAAATTTAGATTTTTTTATTTTGACAATAGTATTTTCATTATTCATAAATATAAATAAATTTAGCTTTGAATTAATTAAAGCATTTAATATTACTGAATAAGAATCAAAGTAGTCTCCCCCTCCTAAAGCAATTATAACATTATTACCTTTATAAGTATTAAACTTTTTTATTTTATTAAAATATGGGAAATATTTATACCCGTAAAAAATTTTAATATTTTTTATTTTCCTTTTTAAAAAATTACTACTTTCTTGACATATGAATAATTTATCAGCCAAATATTTTTTTTTGGAAAAAAGATCGTCGAAAATAATAAAATTATTTGAAATAGATTTATAAAATTTTTGCTTTTTTATTGTTAAATACTCGCCCTCATAAATTAAAATATCAAAATAATTTATATTAAAAATCTTCTTTTCTTCTTTTATACCTAATTTTAAATTTAAAAAAAAAGTATTTGGAAATATTTTTTTTGTAATATTAAATGCCTTGATAGAGTTTTCTATGTAAAAATAAAGAGAGTAATTTTTATTTTTTTTTAGTTCATTTGCTATCGTAAGGAGTCTATCAAAATTACCCCAACCATATTTACCGCCTGCTAAGACTCTGAGGGCTATTTTCAATTTGATCTTTTTATAAAATTTCGCATAAATTTTTCTGGATCATTTTTATCATAATCTGGCGAATATAAGATCTGATGTAAATATTTTAAATCATATTTTATTTTTATTAATTGCTCTTTTGTAATTGAGAAGAAGTTGTCAGATAATCGATGTTTTGGTTCATCAGTAAAATGTTTTTCAATTATATTAGCTCCAACAGCGCCAGCTAAAATTGGAATATTTGTGCCTGGAGTATGGTCAGAATGTCCTACAGGGCATTGGTAACGATTTTTTAGATCCCGAATTTTAATCAAATATGAATATTTTTCCTCTAATGGGTAAGAGGAAACTGTATGCAATAAAATATATTTAGCATTATGTTTTTCTAGTAAATCGACCATTTTATCTATTTCCTGGTAGTTAGTTAGACCACAAGATATTATTAATGGTTTTTTTGTCTCTAGTATTCCCTTAATTAGTTTATGATTGTTTAATTCAAATGCTGCTACTTTATAAGCTATCGTTCCAAGCTCTTCAGTAAATGTAATAGTTTTTAAATCATAAACTGATGTAAAAACTTTTGCCCCTTTTTTCTTTGCATATTTCCATAATTCTTTTTCTTTATTTTTTGAAAATTGCCATGGTTTAACTAGATTAGTAAATTCTTTATATTTTGGGTTACTTTTAAAATATCTATTTTTATAATCATAAGTTTGAAATTTTAAAAAATCTGCCCTTCCTTCTATAGCTAAATCGATCATCTTAATGGCCCTATTATAATTTCCTAAATGATTGACACCGATTTCAGCAATAAATGGAATTTGATTACCATCTCCAATCGTAGTATTACCAATTTTAACTTTATAATTATTTTGCATAAAAATTTATTTATTACATCTAACGAAGCAACTCATCGACAACATCATTATATCTTTCTTTTTTATTGGATTGTGGCCAACAAGTATTTTTCCAATCTGGACATTGTTTACAAAATTGATTTTTAAAATTATTATTTAAATGTTGATCACGTAAATCATTGTAAAAATTATCTTTCCATAATGATTTGATTGTTGTCTTTGAATAATGTTCAATTTCAGATTTTCCATACCAATCTGTTGGACAAAATGACAAATAACCTCTTGCATTTAGCACGACTCTTTCCCAAGGATACAAACAAGGAAATCTCTTTATTTTAAAATTATTATTTTCTAAAATTAAACTACCACTATTTGAATGTAATTTTCTAATAATTACCTTATGGGCCCCATTAGCAGTCCAAAATTTATGAAATTCATTAATCTCATGTGAATTTTCTTTTTGCTCAACAAAACTAACAACAACCTTAGTTTTATTATTATTTGATCTTGCTATTTTTATAAATTCAAGAACATTCCTTCTAGTAATATCAAGATCGCCGTTGACTCTAATTTTTTTATATGTGTCATTGTTATAAGCATCAATACTTACATCAATCAAATGTAATCCTGTTTCAATTAATTTATTAATTCTTTTTGAATTTAAAAGTGTTCCGTTAGTTGTTAATGTAACCTTGGTTAATGAATTATCTACAGCATATTGAATCATATCGTATGATTTTGGATGAACTAGGGGTTCTCCATTTCCTGTATATCTAATATAATTTGTGATATTAGCGCCATAATTTGCTACCTCGCTAACCATTTTCATATTTAACTGATCATCAAGCATTTTTCGATTATAAAAACTACTTTGTTTAAAGGTAGGATGAGGACAGTGCTTGCAAGCTAAGTTACACACTTCAGTTAGATCAACCATAACCTGTGAGGGAAAAAGACTACTTAGGTGTTCACTAAAACCGTAATCCATTTGAAAGAATTAACAAATAATTTAATGTAAGTACATATAATTATGGATTTTCTTTTAATTGGTTATTTTAGAAGTGGAACAACGCTGGTTTCAAATATTATTAACACTAATAATAAAGGTCATTGTGTAGTTGATCCATTTATTTATTTAATAAAAATTTTTAGAAATAAAATATACAAAATGAATAAATTAAAAATTAAAGATCGAGATCAAGATATTGAGGAATATTTAGTATATGGTGAAAAGGGTATACAAAAATTTATTAAAGAAGAAGCAAGTTTAAATTACAAGATTACCAAAAAAGAAAAAAAGGAATATCTTCAAAAACTAATTATTCACAAATCATATCAGCACTCCAAAATCAAAAATATTAAAGATATAAAAGGAAAATATTTTAATGAAGTACTAGATCAATCCTTAAAAGATTTTGCACAATTAGCAAAAAACAAAGATTATAGCATAATTGGTACAAAAATAAGTTGGATTGAAAACTATATTTGTGTTTTTTTAAGAAATAATCCTAATTTAAAAATTATAGCAATAGTAAGAGATATTAGACAAATCATAAACTCAGCAAATTTCTATGATAGGCACAATTTTGCATCACCTGCACGTCCTTTATTGTACCATATAGCTTATTGGAAAAATTCAATCTTAAATATAAACGAAAATATAGATAAAGTTCATTTAGTAAAATATGAAAGTTTTGAAAAAGATTTTGAAAAAGAAAAAAATAATATTTATGAATATTTAAATATAAAAAATAAAAGAAAAATTAAAAATTTAAAAGATCAATACGGAAAAGTTTGGAAGAATAACTCATCCTTTAATTTTAAAATCAAACATAAGCAAAATATTATTTATTTAAATAATCAAATTAGAGTTCCTAAAAATATTATTAAGATTATTGAATTTTTTTGTTATGAAGAATTAAGGATAATGGGATATAAAGTTAAAAAGCCAAAAATTATAAATAATAATTTTGTCATTAAAGAATTAAAAAAAGTTGAAGATCCATCAAATTTTGCAAAAAAATATAAAAAATGGTTTAACTATGAAGTTATTTTGAATAAAATTTATAAATTATGAAAATTTTGAAATATTATACAATTTTTTTTTCCAAATGAAAAAATGGAATTTTTAAAATCATTTTATTTTGTTAGGTCGTAAAACTTATTTACCATATTAGCAATATGTATGATTTCTTTTTCACTCATGTATTGATGAAAAGGAAGTGAAATAACTTTTTTTACTAACTTTTCTGCAACAGGGTATTTTTTATTTCCAAACTTTTTTAAAAAAGCAGTATGCTGATGTAAAGCTTTGCCATAATAAATTAGGGCTTCAATTTCTTTACCTCTTAGATAATCATGAAGTTGGTCTCTTCTTTCACAAACGGAGATAAACATTGTATTAGAATTTATACAATTTTTTTTTTCATTTATTATTTGAAATTCCTTTGCAGTAATTAATTTTTTATATAAATCGATATTTTTTTGTCTCTTCTTGATAATTTGGTTCATTTTTTTTAATCTATAGCTTAGAACGCCTGCATTGATAGAGTCTAAACGAGAATTAACTCCAAATATTTCAACGTTATCTCTTCCTACAAGCCCATGGTTTTTATATTTATTAATAAAATTATAAACATTTTTATTATCTGTTACTAAAAAACCACCATCGCCAATTGCATTTAGGATTTTTAAAGGATGGGCAGAAAACGTAGCTATATCACTATATTTCCCCGGTCTATTGCCATGAAAAGTACTACCAATAGCTTGAGCAGCATCTTCGATAACTACTATATTTTTATTTTTGGCGATATCGTAAATTTTTTTCATATCGCACATTCTCCCTGACCAATGAACAGGAATTATTGCTTTAGTTTTTTTTGTAATAGCTTTTTTAATTAAACCTATATCAATATTCATACTTTCATCTACATCAACAAGAACAGGTTTGGCTCCAACATGAATTATAGCACCTATAGTAGCTATAAATGAAATAGGTGTGGTAATGACCTCATCTCCTTTTTTGATATTTAGAGAATGCAATGCCAACATTAAAGCGTCTGTGCCTGAGTTCATACTTATACAGAATTTTTTATTTAAAAACTTTGATATATTTTTTTCAAACTCACTAACATCGTTAGAGCCGATCAAATTACCTGATTTTAGAATTCTATTAATAATTAGTTTTAGATCTTTACTTTCATCCAAATATCTTTTTTTTAAATCAATAAATGGTACTTTCATATCTAAAAAGGGCCCTTAAAAAAATTATCAGGCACATCAACTGATAAAGATTTATTAAGTTTACTAAAATTATAAATTAATGATTTCTTTTTTTCTTTATTGATATTCATCAAATCTAAAATACTTTTTAATATATTAAGCTGAGATGGGTAGTAATTTTTTATAAGCCCTCTTGAACTTGGGACTGGATGAAAAGGCAGACCTAATTTGACAGGTAATTTAGTTAACTTAATACCCTTTTCGTAAATAGAAGATATCAACTCCGAAGAAATACCAAATTTTTTGAATCCAAGATCAATTGTAATCAACTTTTTTGTTGATTTGACAGATCGAAAAAAATCGCCTAAGTCTAAGGGGTTGGGCACTTGCAAATTTAATAAATCTACTTTTATGTCTGTATTTTTATTAAGAAATTTTACAACTTTATATGCATCCAAGACATTGATTGACGATGCAACGATTGTTAAGTCTTTACCGCTATGAACTTTTTTGAAAGATTTAAGTTTTTCAATTTTAAATGAATTAGAAATTTTACCTGTTGAGTTATGTAACCATCGATGTTCAAGAAAAATTACTGGATTATTATCAGCTATGCTTGAAATTATCAAAGATTTAGCGTCACTAGGAAAACAAGGAATTACTACTTTCAACCCAGGTATTGAGCTAAAAATATTTTCAAGACTTTGAGCATGTTCTGGTCCTTGCCCCCAGCCTCTTCCTATTATCATTCTAATAACAAGGGGAACTTGGTGCTTTCCTCTTGAAATATAAGATGATTTAGCGGCATTGTTAATAATTTGCTCAAAAGCATATAACGCAAATTCAACTCGTTGTAAATTTATTAATGGCCTTGATCCTTGAATAGCTGAGCCTATTGCTAACCCAAACATTCCATTTTCAGCAACAGGCATTTCTAGTATTCTTTTATCACCAAAAATTTTATCTATCCCTTTTATTGTTCCCCACATAGAGGAGGGGTCATTAACACCCTCCCCCATCAAAAACATATTAGGAAATTTTTTTAATGATTGGATAATACCTTCTCTAATTGCATCAGCAAAGGTAGTAACTCTATGCGAAGACATGTTTTGAAGCCTCTTTATAATCAGGAAGTTTTGAGTTAATTACAGATCTGAATACTTTTTTCAAATCTGAATTAATCTTATTTTGAATGGATGATAGCCTTGACTGCCCATAATTTCTTACAATATATTTCTCAGCCATGATCGCTGGATCTAACTTCTTCCATTTTTCTACTAAAGATTTTTTTCGATAGTTTAAATTATCATCAATGTTTGGGCCACAGTGTTCATAGTACCGAAACGTATCAAGTTGTAAAAAAAATGGTCTGCTATTCTTCTTGATATAATTTAATATTTTTTTTGTTTTTTTATTAATTTCTAGTACATCATTACCATGAGTTTTTAATGTCTTGATATTGAACGCTTCAGCATATTTGGTGAAATCTGATGTTACTTGCCTTCTTTCAAGGTTTGTATAAACGGAATAAAGATTATTTTCACATACAAATAGAATCTTCAAATTATGAAGAGAGGCAAAATTACATATTTCATAAAAAATACCTTCCTCTAAAGATGCATCACCCACATAAACAACAGTAATTTCACTTTTCCTATTAAGTTTGTTGTGATAGGCACAACCTGCTGCTAAACCAATCGAGCTACCGACTATTGGGATACTACCGTGAAAATTGACTTTGGTATCTTGGAGGTGCATGGAGCCCCCAACCCCTCCCACACATCCATTAAATTTTCCATAAATTTCAGCAATCATAGACTTTAAATCCCCGCCTTTTGCAAGATAATGAGCATGCGAACGGTGAGTTGAATACAAATGGTCTCTTTTAGAGAGCAATGAAATAACCCCAACTGCCGATGCCTCCTGTCCAATGGATAAATGTACTGGGCATCTTATTTGACCTGAAGGGTATTCTTTTGATATTTTTTTTTCAATCTCTCTGATTTCTAATACTTGACTGTGAAGTTTTAAAGACATACTTTCCAATACAATAAATTAAAAATTAATTATTTCAATTATGATTAAAACAGGTTACATCAAAGGAAAATTTCAAGACTTAAAAATAGTTCATAGAGTAAAAAAAAAAATTGAGATAGAGCTTCAAAAAATTACAAAAAAAAAAAATTAAATTAGAAAACTATCATTTGTTAGGTTTATCTAATGAAAAACATCAAAAAATTCAATGGAAAATTGCAACCTTTTTTTGGAAGAATAATCTTCATGTAGATATATTAAAAACAGAAATAAAATTCTTACAAGATATGCTTGGACCAGATTTATTGATTCAAAAAAAACCCTTTTTAAGAATTGCTAGACCAAATGAGTTGGCTGATAATATTGGCTTTCATAAAGATACTATTTATGGCCAAAGCCCTTATGAAATGTCTATCCATCTTCCTCTTGTCAATTTAAATAAAAAATCTTGCTTAAAAGTTGTAAAAGGATCTCAATTTTTTAAAGAAAAAAATATTAAATTTGAAAAATATTC
>MDSZ01155768.1_pt1 | contig 11695 bp, 19 predicted proteins | sample 811201 | NCBI WGS metagenome assembly MDSZ01 (sample SAMN05326647, study PRJNA326480) | marine metagenome | isolation source: seawater | place: Indian Ocean: North | collected 2010 | reverse complement strand
TGTGGTGCGTTCCTTATGTGGCTTCCTGCCCATACTTCTCTTGGGTATCTCATTTTTATTCTCCTTATTAAAATTAACTTTTGCAGTTTCTAATTCTGTTTTTATTATTTCTGCTATTCTAGCCTTCAATTCTTCTGACACTTGTTCAGCAAATATCTGGCCAAATGGTACTTTATAGTCACCATCATATATTTCTACATTCCAAACTAAATCTAATTTGGCTTTTGCATCTAACTCATCATAAACGCTTGATGCTATTTCATCAATTAGTGTTGACACATTACTAATTTGTTGGAATGTCCAATTCCCTTCTTTTAATCTTTTAACTACTTTTTCTTCTATCATAAAAATTCCTGTTCCTGTGCTGTTGGGCATATTGAATAAAAACTACAATGACTACAAGTTTTATAATAATATTTTGCATTAAATTGTTTTCTTTCATATGCCTTAATCAATTCTGTTATACCTCTATATACGGCAGTGATACTTTGCTTCTTAACCTTTTCTACTTGAATATAATTAGAGGCTGGATAATACCAACCCCAATTTGTTACTTCTGCATTAACGTCTAAACCCGCCGCTATCTTTTCTTCATCGCTCATAGCATCAATAAGTATCTTATAAAACGCTAATTCTTTTCTCATACTAGTTAGTTTATAATCTTTCCAAGGGCCTGTTTTTAATTCAATAGGTATATACTTTCCATCTTGAACAAACATTCTATCAATGATGCCTTGTAGATGTACAGTATAATTCCTTTCTAATATACACTTTGGGTTTAAATCGTGAGGGATATATATTTCCGCATCTAATAATAATTCATTAATAACGGGCAAATATTCATGTATAGAATCATTCTCTTTTGCTTGAATAAACCGTTCTGCTTCAAAAACAGAAAGGGTTCTATACATTTCAGTATAATCATCAATAGGATGAAGACCCATATTATATTCTACTAATTCAGTAAAGGAAAGATTTTCTGCCTTATTAATATCAAATTCATTAAAGAAGTCCTCTCTGCTATTATGTACAACAGTGCCTTTAATCATTGCTTCACTTGTTGTTTGAGGCATTCTAAGAGGGTATGAAAATTCATACTTCTTAGGACACCATTGAAAAGAACCAAACGAAGATTTGGTAATCTTTAGTATGGGTTCGTTTTCATCATCATATCTTTCTGGATACCATTCATATGTATATTCTCTCATTCTTCTTCCTCACTTTTTGGGCCTAATTTCCATGGTAATTTTAATTCTGTGTTCGTTATTTCTAAGTGTTTAGACATTAAAATCACACATTGTTTTAGTGCCTTAATTTCTTCATTTTTGCTATCAATAACATCTGCTTGATATTTTAAAACATTTACTAATTGTGCCTTTGTTCTTCTGTCCGTCATTCTTCTTCCTCCATTTGTTTTCTCATCTGTTCTAAATTCAGTGCTGTATTATATCTAAACATTAATATCATTTTATCTATTCTATTCATACTACCACCACTTATCTAATGTTGTTTGATTTTCATCAATTGTTATTTTATTTAAATCCCAACCCATCGCCCTGTAAATAGGTTCTGCCTTCTTAATAACAGAATCTGCATAGTGTTTATAATCTGGCTTCTCTGTTTCTAAATCAACCAAATTAGGTGCAGATACAAAAGATGGTCTTTTTCTTTGTCCTGTTATTGGGTTTACATAACTTGGTCTATTAGTATCATCTGATACTTTCATATAAATATATGAATCTGTAATCGGTGAAGAAGCAAATTGATTATACCAAAGAACACCTTCAACGCCACTACTAATTTGAGGCCTTTTACCTGCTAAAGTAACAATAGATAAATCATCTCCACACTTTTTACAAAAAGCATTTGTTGAGAATTCATTATGTATTTCTAATAAATCATCAACACTATAAGTAAAATCACATGATTCACATTTATATTGAAATCTTTCAGGTCTAAATCTGGTTCTGTTAATTACTTCATCTATAGAAAAATTACCTTTTAAAATTCTATTATACTCTTTTCTTAAATAATCAGTTATTTCTTTTTCTGATTGTTGTGCTACCCATCTATTTAAAACTTCTAATTGAACAGTTTTTGCTAATTTAGTAATTGCTACTCTTTTAGCAGAAAACCCTGTCATAACAAATTCTGGCTCATCTAAATATTCACCATCCTTCCAAGAAATAAGACCTGCATTTCTATTCTTTGTTATACCTACCCCTAAAGACTCATAATACTTTTCAAATTCTAATACTACAGGGTGTTCTTCTAATCCCATAACATTAGGAAACTTTTCTCTAACTTTGGTGTTTAATAAATCAAGAACTTCGCCTGTTCTATTCATTGGAACTTGAACATAAATAGAATCTGTATGACCGTATACTACTTTCATGGTCTCACCTTTAATCTACAATATGTACATTTACCTTCTTTATCAACATTTGAATGTCCTTTATTAAATTGACACGAACAATAATTTTTCATTTTAATCCTTTCTCCTTTCTTTCTTTTCTTTTCCATTCTAAATAACAAATACCACATAATATTCTTCCTGTTAAATCAGATGCTTTTGTGTTCTTCTGATTAATCGGTTGATTGCAGGATTTACAAGTTCTAATTATAACCCCCTCCATTCTTCGTTTTTACATTTAAAACATTTATAAATATAATGGAATGCTACCATTTTTTCTCCACATCTACACTTCATTTATTTCTCTCTCCTAAATATTTAATTAATACAAAATCAATAGCACTACCTATATACCACATACCATATGTTAATACAAATGATAATGCAGCAATCTTTATTAATAATTCAATAGTATCTAATGTACTCATTCTAATCCTCTCACTATAAACGCTGCTTCTCTAATTGCTTCTCTAGCACTAGCAGTAATACTAGCGGCTAAATCAGTATCAGCCCAAGCAAATCCTTGATAACCAACCACACCGTAGAAAGAGGCCATTAATCGCTTTACAGCCATTTGATTAGTATTCCACTTTGCATACTCTTCTTTTGTAGTAGCCTCTTTCATCTTTTTCTTATATTCATTTCTAAGTTCTTTTAATTCTAAAACTGCTCTAGGTAAAAGACCTAACTTATCAGTTTTGAAGTATCTCATATCCTTTACTGTTTCATCACTAAAATCTCTCGGTGTTAGAATATTAACACCAAATTCTGTTGGTTTATCAGACTTAGTTTCCCATGATATATTTCTTGCAATCATCATTGATGGATACAAACCCGCATAGTCAAATGCAGCAACACCTAAATGTAATCCGTTTGTACCTTCTGATGAAGGGTCATAAATCATAGCACCTTCATAATCCACTTTAACATCTTTAGAACCTGTTGGTGCTTTCCAATCAGCATTACGCATAAAGTATATACCGCCCATATTACTTGCATAAAAACAAGCATCAAAGGGGGCAATTAGTAAACGTTGTAAAGATAAAACTGCTTCTGATGTAAAGTTTTCTTCATCAATCCTTACAATTAATTCTACATCTTTATATGCATATTTAATATATGTTTCAGTATCTTCTAACCATCCTCTATTAAAGAAATCATTTTTATCGGGGAATTTTTCACTAACTAATTTATTATCCCCTAATATGTTTTCTGATATATAATCTAATGCAAGAGAAGGCAACGTTCCCTTCTGAGCATCATTCCATTGTCTTTCAAATGCTAAGTCAAGGTTTAAAGTCAATCTTCCTCTAATCGGTTGTTCTATAGGAGAATAATTTTCTATTGTTCTTGTTAATTTATACGTGCCTTCCATAACATCAAAATACACGCCTTTAACATCATTAAAGGGAGATAAACCTCTTGGGTCTAAATTATTATGCTTAAGTCTAGTAATAAGTTTTGGTAAATCGAACTTAGAACCAAACCATGAAATTAACATATCGGGGTCTTTGTCTTGAATGTCAAACAAAAATTCAAGAAGCATTAATTCTTCTGAATCAAAAACTCTTACAACTCCTGGCTCGTCTTCACCAAATGTGGACATTGTTAATTTGCTTTGTTTATCATTGTCTCTTGAATTGGGAAACCAAGTATAAACATAGTAAAATTTATCATAACTATCATAATAACAAATACAAGTAATTGCACCGTTATGTTGATGGTCATCAGATACCCATTCCATATCCCAATAAAATTTTCGCAATTCGTAATTAGGAAATTCTGTAAAGTTATCAATAGCATACCTATAATGGTAAGCCACATCTGCTTCATAAGTATTTGGCCATAGGTTTCTCAACGTTTTAGAAAGTTCTGGTTGAGAAGGAGACCATGTTACTTTAACTAATTCTTGACCTTGAAGGTTTTTTTCGTTAGTTAATTCATAATGTATTTTAGTTTTTACTTTTCTTTTGGTATACTTATGTGTAATAACCGCTTCTTCTGGCCTTTTTGCGGTAGCAAGAATATAAAAGTAGGGTTTGAAATCATCAAATCCTACTGCCTTTTCTACACGCTTATTCTTTTCATCTCTATATCTAATTCCAATTATATTATTTTTATCTGATACACTAATAATCATTTTATCTACCTCACATATGGTGCTATCACTAACTTTCTATCTGTTCCTATTAAAAGAATAGGTTTATCATCACCACTAAATATAGTCATAACTTCATCGTTACAAAATTTATCTAATGGTGCAGAAAACTCTACTGTCATGCTTTCTTCATTTGGATTAATAACAACAAAACTTTGACTTGCTTTTTCTGTTCTATTAAAACTTCTAGAAGAAACAATCGCTTGTGGTGAATCTGCATTGTAATTAATCTTAAACGTTGCAGTTCCTACTACATTACAAAATTTAATTGCATCTGCAAAGGCTTTACCGTTAAACATTAATTGACAAGGCAATTCAGTTTTACCAAAAATTACAGGCGGTTTAATATCTATATTAATAATTTTACTAATTAATCCTATAGCAGTATGTTCTACTAATAATGGTATTCTAGCAGTAGAACTATTACATTTCATCATTAGATTTGAATCAGTTAATCTTAAATACAAATCACCTTTAAATGTTTTAAGGTATTTCATTGCCTTTTCAATATCAAAAATAAACATTTTTTCTTTATCTTCTGGGCAAGGATATTCAATATTTTTATTTACATTCAATGCGCATTTATCATTTCCATTATAGAATGCGAGTTGGTTTGTCTTCAAGACACATAAGCATGAATTGCTTACAACATCAGTCTTAGATGTGGTTGAGGACTTATATTTGCCTTTCAGCCAAATTGCCTCAACCGCATCTTTAAAATCAGATACGCTTATCATTATGTTCATATTGTTCCCTCTCTTAGTTCGTCAATGCCGAACCATTCGTTCTTTCCATTTGTTGAAAAGATAACCCACTTATTACCTACTAATTCTGGATTAGTTTTACTCGCTTCAAGTTCAGCAATATAATTAGTGCTGTTTTCAGCAGGTTGTTTTGTTATATGCAACATTTGCACAAACCTAGCAGGTGTGCTTTTATGCCAATCTGGAACTTCACCAACAGGTGTAGGCACATTAATGTTATCATATACAGGCTTCATGTGTGTAATAAGAAATCTATCACACTTTAGATTACAAACTAAATCTAAAAGCCTATTGTAAATTCTGTTTCTAATCTTCCAATCTAATGTGGAAACTCTAACAGAATCTGTGGCCTTAACAATACTACCTTCTCTTGATTGTTGCTTAACTAACAACTCTCTTAGCACATCACTAGACCCTTCAAACGCTTTATCTACCCCATCAAAAATAAACGCTTTAACATTACCTTCATCAATTAATTCCTGTGCATATGCGCAGAAATAATTTGCATTATTGAATGTCTTTTCCCAATCGGTACTTCCATCAACCCTTACTGCTAACGGGTTGAATATAACAATATTAGGGTCAGAATTCCAATTTGTTCTCCATGTTGGTTCACAACCATCATCAAAATCTAAAATGAGAACCTTCATTCCCTTTTCAATTTCTTCTTCTGTTCTACAATCCATTGCTATTCCAGACTTACCCACTTTGGGGTTTCCTGTAATAGAACATAATAGATGACTTCTGTCTCTATTTAATCTTTCTTGTATTTGAGCAAGAATCTGTTTCTTTGTTTCTGCAAAGAAATCATTCTCTTTCTCTTCGTTATTATTAACGGCATTACCCTTTTTATCTTTAGTCCAATCCATAAAAATCACCAATTTCTAATTCTATCTTATCATTATATTTCCATTCTGTTATTTCTCTAAGGTCGTCTTCTGATACCTTTAGTCTAATTTCTTTACCAGATTCAATATGAAGTTTTACCCAATAATCTCCGGTATCTTCATTTAATCTCCAAGTAAGAAATTCTATCTTATCTACATGGAGAGCAAAACTACTTCCATGAATAATTCCATTTTCTATCTTATACATATTATCACTTTTTTAGGGGCTTCCCACCCCATTTGATGGACTTGAACAATCTCTCCATTAAGACAGGTATATGATATGAGTTTCAGAACCAATCAAGGTCTTCTTCTTCTGCAACAAAGGATTCTACTACAACACCCATGTTGTTAATACAAAGAATACCACTAACATTTAGTGAAACTTCTCTAAGGCTACCATCATCATTTCGCCCTTGTGAAGTTCTTGCAACAACCAAGATTGTTGAATTAATACCAAAGTCAATATCAATATGTGGTGGAATCCAACAAGTAGTTCCAGCCCATCCAGCATTATCATAATTATAATCAGAATTAACATCTGTAATTGATAACCTTCTGTTTCCTACACGGTTAGGTGTAGCATCAATAGAAATAACGCTACCATCTGTAATTACAAACCTTTCTGCATAACTCTTATTTCCTGCTGTACTATGGTATCTATCTAAATCAATCAAAGGACTGTAGTTTTCCATTGCTACTTCCATAGTATAGTTTTGCATATCAGAAATGGAAGGTTCTTCCATTTGATTTTCTTCTGATAATTCAGAATTATATACTAAACTTTCATATGTTCCTTGCTTAAAACCATAAATTCGGTCTTTGTTGTTTGAGTCAGGAATACAATCAAAGTGACAAAACTTAAATGTTGTTGGTGTAAATTGCTTTGCAAATTCTCCCTTATAGGAAAAATAATACATTCCTCTTTCACCATCTACTTCACCCAAAAATACTGCCTGCATTCTAACTTGAGAAGCAGGTAAAGGCTTTCCGTATGTAGGATTATCCCTCATACCATATTTGGGTATGCTATCTAAAGGAATAATATAATTACCTGTGTCAATTTCTACTGCACTTTCTGGTAAACCTTCTTTAACAACAGTTTGTTCTTCTCCGTTATAGTATCTTCTAATAGTAAAACCTTCATCACCTGCAACGGCAATTGCTACCTTTCCCTCAGAAAATACTTTGTTTGCATCCATCTTATAATTAGATACAATATTCTCAATCATTCTTGCTCCCATGTCAAGAGGTTCGTTTACCGAAATAAAGAACCCACTTGCTTTCTTTATTAGACTATTACCTGTACTTTCTGTAGCAGGTGCGTCTTTATAGGCATATGCGCCACTAAACCATTGTCTAAACAATGACCTACCCAACAATACATCATTGGTTGGGTCTAAGTTATTCTGTTCGCATATTTCCATATACTTTTGTGTTGTTTCTTCAACACTCATCTCAAGCCTTTCGGCTGCTTTTTCTATTTCATTCGCAATACGTTCATCCATATTATCACTTCATTTTCTTTCTTTCATAATACAATTCCAACAGTGCTTCTGCGGTAATAACAACACCTGCTAAAACCCAAAAAGTATCTGAGGAAACTGAAATATATCCTAAACTATTTAGTATAGGAAATATAATTAATGCTAGTCCACCTAGCAAAATTATTTCATAGCGTAACATTATATGTTTAATGTCTTCGCTATCTACTTTACCATCTTTATTAAAATCTAGCCAGTTCTTTTTCATTACATCATCTGCCCTATCATCCAAGATGCTAATATCTTTGGAGTCATATTATTACATCTCCATTCTGCTTCACCTATGACTCTTAGAAATTTAAATTTCTGCGCTGTTTCAATATCTGAAGATACAAAAACTTCATGTAAATTTTGACATACTACTTTCATATCTACCGATAGGTATATCAAATCATGCATCTTATTGAGCGCAGTATTAAAATCTCTATTTACAATGCAATCTCTTATTTCAGCATAAGGTTCTTGCATTCTTTCCATTTGTATATTAAGAGGGGTATTACTAAATACTGATGCTTGAATTTCAGTTATTCCCCGTCTTAAATCCCCATGTAGCCCCCCTATAAAGGTGTTCAATTCCGCTTCTTCAATATGAGTAATGCCCTCTTTAGAAAGGATAGAATCTAATACTGTCTTAATCTCTGATTCTGATAAAGATGTAAAAGCATAGTTTGCACACCTTGACTGTAAAGGTGGAATAATTTTATGTCTATGATTACAAGTAATGATAAATCTAACATTACTACTATAACGTTCCATTATTCTCTTAAGTGCATTCTGAGCATCGGGAGTCATACCTTCCATTTCATCAAGAAGTATAATTTTGTGAGGTACGTCTCCTACTTTCATTGATGTTGCTACATCTTTAATTGTTGTTCTAACTGTTTCTAACTTTCTATCATCAGAAGCATTTACTTCAAAATAATTTGACTGTTGATGTTCTTTTAATATTAAGTTAGCAATAACACCTGCAGCAGTTGTTTTACCTGTTCCAGCAGGGCCATATAATAATAGGTTAGGCATTGATTTCCAATTACTTGCATCGGATACAAATTTATCCTGTCCTATTATTTCTTCTAATTTTGTTGGTCTATACTTTTCTGTCCATAACATTTTTATCTCTCACATTTTTAAGTGCTGCATATCTTTCATCAATATGATTAGGTGGCCACCAATTTGGTAATTCGGTTTTCCAAGATGCAAAAAACCATTTATCACCCAGATAATAACTTTGATATGCTTTACAAGCATCTAAGTCATCTTTGTATCTGTCAGGCATGGCTTGAGCAAAAGGAGTTAGACCACTGGAAGGAAGGTCGCCTAACATTGTTATAATAGTAGGCATCCATTCTTCAAGTGTTTCTTCTACTTTGTGCTTTTTGTTATACCTAACAGTATACTCTTTACATAATGCATTAGTATGTCTCAATAACCAACGCATATTTTCTCTTGATTGTCTAGCCCAAATAGTACAAGGATGGTTTAACATAACAGGTTTATATGGACTTGGTAATCCAAAATAATCCATACAAGTAGAAATCATTTGCATACTTTCAGTAGGCATTTTTACTACGTGTTTATCCATCATTTGCTTTGCGCTTTCTTCTGGGCATTCATCTAATATAAATATATTCATTCTTATTCTCTCCTAATTAGTATTACATAAAATCATTTAATGTAATGTTTTTACTTCTTTGTATAGTTTCTTTTTTGGGATTTAATCCCACTAACGTTCTTTCAATTTTATTGAGTCTTCTTTTTAGAAACTTTTGAAATTCTTTATCTTGTTTTAATTGGTTAAGTAAATACCAATCGTTTTCTTTAAGACCAATCTTTTTACAAGTAGATGGTCTTTTATCATATGCTCTTCTTCTGGGAATATCTAATCTACCAGATGTTCCCCCTTCATGTGCATATGCTAATAACTCATAAAAGTAATCAGAACCCCATCTTCTTTTTACCTTTGAGTCTAGGTATCCTATCTTATGATACCCAACAGTAGTCAATAACCACGATAATATTTGTTCATCAAATGGTTTGTTGTGTTTCAATAGTTTAGCAATTTTATCTCTGTCTCCAGATTTTTTATATGCAGCAACCAATTCAAAAATACTGAGTTCGGGTTGGTCTATTGTGGTATCTATATTATTACAACCCATTTCTTTATATTTTTCTTGAGCGTAGTTTTTTGTTCCCGCTCTTTTTATTTTACATTTATCCATAATGTTTTTAGGAACATCTTTTTGATTCAAAGAAGTTAATACTACCTTTCCCCTATATTCTATTAAAGTTCTAGTTATCAAAGCAGCATTCGCTTTATAGTGACATTCTTCAATTAATATTCCTTTATCAATCGGAATTGAAAAATTGTCATCAATATCATATTCATTTGCATATTTAATAATAGGTTCTTCGTCAAACATGGCAAGTGCTTTTGTTGTCTTTCCTGTTCCTGACTTTCCTATTATTATTGGGGTTCGTTCTCTATTCATATTTAACATTATATCATCTCATAGCCATTATATCTCTATATTCACATTTACATTTTGGGCATTCTACTTCTAAGAAAAAAGTTTTAGTTCCATTAGGTTCTAATGAAACATTGGTTGTAAAAATAATATATCTAAATCCACATTCTTTACAACCTTTTTCTAATGTTTCCCTTACTGATTTCTCAAGCAAGGAAATATCATCAGAATTAAAAGCAGAATGATGGTCTTCCATCATATCTCTCCCTTAATTTCAAGGATTCTTTCTAATCCTTCTAAAGTATGGTGTTCGCCGCTATCAATTATTTTTATGATTTCTTTAAAATCTTTCCAAACCGATTTAGCATCTGGTAATTCATCTGGAACTAATTGACACAAACGCCATATATTTAAAAGACCACCAATAGTTAATATTGGTCTTGGTCTACTTTTGTGTTCTTTATCTTTATAATCAGCATTAACTTGATTTTGTAGTAAACTTCTTTGAACACCCTCAAGAAAATCTTTACTACCTCTAATATTTACTCTTACTCTTACTCTATATCCTATAGATAGTTTAGCCGCTTTAGCCACATGGACTTCAGGTTTGGCTATTGAGAGTAAGATACCTTCTAACTGTCCTTTGGTATACATTACCATCCACCTTCCTTTAAAAATAATTTATATTCTTTAGCCCATTCTCTATTACCTTCCCAATAACCTGATTGGTTTCCCAAATCAGTATTTGGTGGCCAATGGGCTGCAGTGATTCTGTCATCATTTCTCCTTTCAGCATTACTCTCTGCTTCTAAGGCCGCATTCATAACTAACGTTTCTAGCCATTCAGCCACAAAATAGGCTAAATCGTGAGAGACTGGTAAATCCACTTCATCTTTAATTATCTTCATAAAGTGAAATCTAGTCATACGCTTTCTATTGATTGGTGGGGGTTTTGGAACGATAAACTCGTTTTTTTCGTTCACATAAGGGCATAATTCTACGCGCATTTTCTTGAATCTCCCCCTATTTTCATCCCCAACCTTCTTCAAATACGCCATCCCATCCTCAATTTTTACACAAGAATAAGGTATAGCGTCTATTAGGGTCATTGAGCCTGCTTTAATCACTTACATCAACTCCTTCACCCTTTGCAGGGTATCAATATCTGACGGGAACTTATCGGTTCTGATTCGCACACATCGGGGAAACCTCAAACCAACATTACCATCACTGTCTTTACTTATTAAATCGCATGATACCTGTAATACAATTCTAGGTAATACATGATAAGTATCTCCTTCATAACTTTCTATGTTCTTTCTGAGATGATTAGTTAAATACATCAAATTATCTTCTGAAAAGCCTGTTCCACAACTTCCAACATTAACATAGTCTGGGCCATCTTTAACTGCAATACCAAAAGAACCAAACCATCCTGCTCTTTTACCTTTACCATATTGTGCA
>MDSZ01248165.1_pt1 | contig 11696 bp, 14 predicted proteins | sample 811201 | NCBI WGS metagenome assembly MDSZ01 (sample SAMN05326647, study PRJNA326480) | marine metagenome | isolation source: seawater | place: Indian Ocean: North | collected 2010 | reverse complement strand
TCAATTGAGCCGCCCATGCTTTGTTCTTCTTTTTTCTTTCTCGGTGACATAATATTACTCAAAAAAATCTAATGGGGTTTTGGGTTTGTTTTTTACTTTAAAATCTTCTCCAATTTTTTCTTCTTGAAAATTATAATCCTTTTTAGTTGGCTCTTCAACTCTATTATAAATTAAACTATGGTCATTTAAATAGTGTGCGCCAAGTTTATTACTTATAAACCAAGACAAGGAAAAGAATTTAACTACCTCAGATGAAGGTCTGGGTAGGGTTTGCCAAAATTTTAAGTCGGGAAACTTTTTAATTAATTTATTAGCCATCGCCCGTTGTTTTGCCCACTGAGAAGCGGGTAAATCGGGCATAAACTTACTAACAATAAACTTGGCTAATTTTCTTTCTTCAGGAGTTGTTTTAGCTTTACCCATCAAGATCAAACTTTACCATCTTATGTACCAGTTTGTCAAATGATACTTTAGGACTCCAGCCAAGCTCTTCTCTTATTGGGTTTGAGTCGCCCAAAAGAAGGTCAACCTCTGCGGGGCGGAAGAATTTTGGATTTATTTTTACTAAAGTCACCCATTTGTTTCCAATGTTACAGACGTATTCTTCTTCTAAGCCTTCTCCTCGCCATTCTGTATCTGTATCATGAAAGCCAGCAGCATCAAAAGCAAGCTCAATAAACTCCCTAATAGAGTGTGTTTCATTACTGGAAAGAATGTAATCTTTTGGCGCGTCTTGATTTAGCATTAGCCAAACACCTTCTACAAAATCCTCGCTATCACTCCAATCTCTTTTTGCATCTAAATTTCCAAGCTCCAACGGCCTAACCGAGCTTTGATACCCAGATTCCATGTGTGCATTAATTTCTCGTTTTATCCGTGCAACACCTTTTGTAATTTTCCTAGTAACAAATTCTTTGCCACGTTTTGTGCCTTCATGATTAAACAAAATTCCATGAACTGCGTAAATATTGTGAGACTCTCGATAAACCTTTACTAAATGTCTCGCTGCAGCTTTTGAAGCTCCATAAGGGCTTCTTGGTTTAATTGGGTGCTTGATATCTTGCGGGGCATAATCTACATCGCCCCACTCCTCGCTACTTCCTGCACTATAAAAACGACAATCCGGTTTAAATTTACGAATCGCTTCTAAACAACGTAAAACCCCAATGGTATTAGTGTCCATAACTTGAAGCGGCATATCCCAGCTACAACCCACAAATGAATTTGCTGCAAAATTTATAAAGTAATCGGGTTGAATATCTTTTACCAACTTATCAATGCTTACGTCATCAGAAAGATCACCATAAACAAATTTAAAATTAGGATGATCTTTGAAATTGTTGGTGTTAATAAAATTTGGATTAGCACTACGGCGCATCATTCCATAAATCTGGATTGAATCCTTTTGCGACAGCAAAAACTCTACCATATTGGCCCCGTCTTGACCCAAAACTCCTGTGACTAATACCTTTTTCATATTCTAAATATATTATAATTGATTTAAAAAATCTACTAATTTTAAAATTTGCTGCTCTTTTACGCCGCTGTGCAATCCAACATATAATCCGTTTTTATGCAGGTACTCTGCGTTTTTAAACTGTTTATAATCTGCATATTGCTTGTAGCAGGTATGTCTTAATAGGTTCCCGCTAATTATTGGCCTGTACTCTATTTTTTCTTCTTCTAAATACTTTTTTATCAATTTAGCTTTTCTTTTTTTAGATACAATCGGAAGACAGAAAGCTACGTTGTTGTATTTTCCTTTTGGTAATAGATATTTATTTTGATCTAAGTTGTTTTCATAAGCTTTGTACAACTCAATCCGGTCAAGAATATAATCATATAACCTATCAAAGTCTAAAAGACCCATAAAAGCAGCTATGTTAGTACTTCTATAGTTATTACCTAGTATATTAAAATCAAATAGAGGATCGACTAATTTATTTGAAAGTAGTTTTTTATAATCTTTAGATAGATCATACCGCCCAAGCTCTCTGGTAAGACCGTGACTTCTTGCTAAAACATAAAAAACAAACTCCTCCTCGTTGTTTGTAAAAACCATACCACCCTCAGACCCAGTGGTTGTTTGGTGTCCAAAATATGTAGAGGTTGATGAGGTTAGTTGAGAACAAATATGTTTTAGTTCATTTGTATCATCGTCAAGGTATGACCCAAAAGAATTTTCACAATTATCTAGCTTTAAATCTACATTATAATCAGTACAAATTTTTCGTAATTTTGGAACATCAGGAGTAATACCTATTAGGGAGGTAACAAAAACCGTGTTCACTTTTTCGTGGTTGGTGCTCAAGTATTCTTTAAGCTTTTCCGTATCTATTGAAAAATCATTTAAATTTATATCAATAAATTTTGGCTCAAAGCAAGCATTAAGCCAAGGACTTACTGAGGTCTGCCAAGTAACAGATGGAAAAACTACGGTGTTTCGATCTGGCTTAGAATGTCTTGCATATTGAGCAATTAAAGAATTGGCTGTTGAACCACTACTAACCATTAATGCATATTTAGATTCTGTGTACTCTTTCCACTTTTTTTCGTATTCAATTACATATTTATCCTGTGTCCAACGGTTTTTGGGGTCAAGGAAAAACTTACAGATTTTAAATCTGTCTGACCAAGTAAAATTTGAATCATTTAAAAACCAATTAAACATAATTATTTAAAAATCTTTTATTGTTTGTAAAACTAATTCGTGTTTTATATTATCGCAAGAGTCTTCAGCAAACAAATTTATATTTAAATCTTTATAATTTTCTGGAGCAAAAGCAAGGGGGTATTCGGTGTGCCTGACCCCATCTTGAACAAAATGATTAGTAAGTAAAGTAATCTGTGGCAATCCGTAAGCACCAAAAATCCATGCGCTACCCGTATCAGTGCAAATGGACAGTTTACAGCCTGAACATATTTTTACTTGATCAAAAAAGGACTCATTTCCCAAAAAGCTGTAATTTTCTGATTCAGAAAGCCTTGGCTCTTCGTGCCACCCAAAATGAGCGACTTTCCAACCACTCTTAATTAGCTTATCTATAATCTCCCTCCACCATTCTTCACTTGGTGCTCTACTTAGCCATTTTCCATAGCCAGCAAAGGGCCAAATCGCTATAGTGTTAGATTCTTTTTTAACATCAAACCACAAATCTAAGTATGGCTTTTTTTCTTCATCCGTAAGCTCATCAAACTCTGATTTTAAAAAACCAGCCATTAAGAAACACTCTTCTACTTGCCCCCTTTTGTTAAACCAGCTTCCCGATTCATAAACCGGGGGTGATGTATTAATAATAAAGTCGCACTCCTTCATAATGGCCCTGTCTGTATCGCCATTATGCTCTGGGAAATCTGTAATCTTAATTCTGTCTATAAGCGGATGATTAAAGTATATCGGGGCAGCTTGCGAGCATTTTTTTGCAATAGAAAAATATTTATAACTATTTGGAAAAATTTTTTCTAAATGATTTAAAACAGGAAGAGCCATAATAGTGTCACCTATCAAAGCTGATCTAATACCCCAAATCTTAAAATTTTTATCAGTTTTCATTGCTTATATTTTTTCGTACGTCATTGTTATTCCGATGTCACCTTTGTGAACATTAAAATACTGCCAGTTATAGTCTATCCAGTGGGCTGCAGCATCATCTCTGTATTTTGCTAGGGGGCGATACCTTAAGTAAAGGTCGTTAGTATCTAAACTATTGTTTTCAATAAGTACTACTTTTCTGTTAATTCTTGGATAACACTGAGCTATGTTCATCATTCCGCTGTTAACACCTATAAAAATTTGACATTTAGCAATTAACTCCGCTGTTTCCCAAAGGCTTAATCCAAGCTTGTTAATAAATGGGGTTGGCTTATCATTTTTACCGCCAATTTGATAAATTGTGTAATTTTTATAATTTTTTTGTATTTGTTCTATTACGTGGTCAGGCATCACCCCGCCTTCTGATATGCCTGTTGTATGAACTGTAATTGTGCCTTGTGTTGATCCTTGCAACTCTTCATAGCGATAAAGCCTTGGGTGTCTTAAGTATGGCACTGTAATTCTGCCTAATGCGCTTTCATTTCTTTGTAAGTAGTCACCACTTTCTGAAGCTCCAATAGGAGTAAAAAAGAGAGGTGCATAAATATCTGTTTTACAAAGTGGGTTGTCTGGTACATCAAATGATGTCTGCACAGACAATTTAGTTTTGTGGTCAGTTATAAACTCAACAAAGGATTTAGAGCAGTGAAAATAATTATTATAAGGATCAATTATTAAATCTGCACCAACACCTCTTTCAACATATGGATTACTATCAAATCCCCAAAAGTTTTTTAAATCAACTATTTTTTCGCCTGTATTTTTATAATAGTTTTCGGGTATTGAAGTATACTGTAATTGATCTCCAATTCCATCTCCATCTATATGAATACCTAGCTTTTGTAAACTCACTTTTCGTATCCTAGTTTATTTTCTTTCATGTCTTCTTCTGGAAAGAACTTTTCTTGCAAGGCTACTTTAGCTAGGTATCTTTCATAGTTACATTTATCTACATAACTTGCCTTAACGCCATCTTCTTTTGCATCATCTACTGCTTCAAACGTTTTTTTATTTACTTCATAGAGTTTTTTGTATTCAACAGACTCCATGATTGTGCTCCACAATACATTATCATCAATTTCATCTATCATATTGGTCACACAAGCAGCAAAATTACCAAAGTTTTTTTTGGGGTCCATTTCGCATTTTATTTGCAAAATAGCTAAGTAATCAAAAGCATAAGCTTCGCTGACTCTAAGGTTAATCATTTTTGGATTTGTTTTTTAAGCTCTTCTTCGTACTCTGTTATAACACCCTTATAATCAGTGTAAGTTTGTTGAAGGTTGCCGCTTTCAAGATACTCTTTTATACTCCAATCAAAACGATTTTCTATAATCTCTTCAAATGGTTGTTCTAAAACTTTGTATCTAAAAATATCTTTTAGATTTACTTCAAGCTCCACTGTTTCTAGAAAAAAATCATCAAAATCTTTGTTTTCTAATGAAACTTTCATATATTCAGTTAGCGAATCTAGCGTTAATTCTAATCCTAGATTTTTTTGACAATGAAGCCTAAACTGGAGTCTGTTACTTTCATGGCCCTGTAAAACTTGAGGCCCATACTTTTGATAAAGTAGATTGCAGTGATTTGATCTACCATATACATAAAAATATTTTACTGGGTGAAGCAGCGCAGATTTTACAGGGTCATCAAAACGCTTGCTTGTTACATAGTTCTTTTTTTCCTCTTCTGTATAATTTTTAATTCCATTTACTATTCCGTTTAACCCCCAGTGAGGTGTTTGAAAATAAAACATGTGATCAAAATACTGTGCTAGGTATATTTTACCTGCCATTTGTATGGCTCCGATTTTTTCTTCTTGAAGAGTTTTGATTTCTTCTCTTAATCTTTTACCCCAGTAGTCAGTTATTCTATCGGGCGAATCAAGGGTAACAAACCAATCCCTGTTTTGCATCGGCCCTTGACGCAGAAACTCATTCATTTGAAAATCATGATCATTTGTCCACTTTCTTTGGATAATATGTCCGTCGCCCTTTCTTTCATTCAGCAATTCAAAAGTTCCATCTTTGGAATAACCATCTACAAAAATGAGACCATCAAAATACTTGTGAGCATCTTTGGTCATTTCATCAATATCTTCTTTGCGGTCTTGCGTTATACCGCAGAGCCAGATACGGTGCTCTCTTGGAAAATTAGCTGTTCGTTGATTATTCATTGTGTAAAACTGGTGCTCTTATAGAGGTAATTTTAATAAAAGTTTTGAGGTGTTAAAATTGTCCGTTTTATGAGTTGGATGCTCATAAACATAACGGTAATCTAATGGAAAATCTTTGAACAATGCCTCTGTGTTATTGGTGTCAGGGAAGTCTTCTTCATTAGTCCAATATTTATCATTAACAAAAAAAGCATTTACTCCATTAGTGTATACAAGCGAAAAGCCATATTCTTTTGCTAAGTTTTGATAGGCTATAAGACTAGCCCCGTAGAATATATTATATTCTCCAGCGTCCCACTGTTTACAGAGTTCAAAGTCATCAAAGCCTTCTGAATAATCTAATACCTGATCTACGTGAGAACCTAAACAGGCATTATATTCACAAACAAAAGCTTTAAAATTACAATGGTTTAAAACTCTTCGCAAGAGATGCCAGTCAACACCATCAGTATCTATTGAAAAATAATCAAAGTCTCTAGGTATATTGTATAAATCCCAAACCTCTTCAATATTGTGTCTTGTTATGAAGTGGTTGTGTAAATTTATACTAGGATTAGAAGGAGCAATAGCATCTAGCATTATTCCTGTCCAACCCTTTTCTTCCAAAAGGAACCTTGTATTGCACTCGTTTCCGTCTTGGGTTCCTATCTCAACAAAATATTTACTATCTGTTCCTATCTTATCAAAGATATACTCGGTGATTCCGTCTTCTCCAAACTGGGAAAAAACTTTTTTTTCATAAGAGTCTAGTTTTGTATTTTCGTTTTTTATTAATGATTTACACTCTATCACTATTTTAAGTTCGTCATCTTCTTTGGTAAACCATTTTCGTCCGAACCTTTTGGTCATTATCTTGTTAAGTAACTTAAATTCTTCCGATTTTATCGGGTCTTCAAGAACTGTTTGCATTCTATAGGTGTTCATTATGTAAAACTGGTAGGGGTTTATTCTTGTAAAATATTTTATTAAATTCTAATTTATTTTCATCGTAATTCCACGCATAACTGCATCCCGACTCTCCCCATCTAGCTTTTTGATATTCCACCTTGGCTTTTCCATTGCTGTGTAGCCAAGTCATGTGTTTCACATGTGCAACCCCCGTTGGGATTTCTAGACTTGAAAGTTTTTTATAGTCCGTACCATCTGCATAAACAAAGTCATCATCATAGTATAGCTCTTTTAACCCTCCATGACAATTTACTTTAAAAATTCTTGGTGGACAAAAGCCGTCAACCCAAACCGTTCCATCAAAAACATAATTCTTATAATTAATCTTAAACCAGTCTACAAAAGAATTTAATTTAATAAAATTTAAAATATTATTTATTTCTTCTACAGTAAAAATTTCATCAAGGCCAAGAGTCCAGACATAATCTACATTGTCACTTAAAACAGATTTTAAACATATGTTTCTAGCTTCATGCTCTTTCAAGTATTTTTGAGAAGAGCAGTAATGATCTATTAACCCTTTATCATAGTAAGATTCTAGTATTTTTTCTGTATCGTCAGAGGAGTTAAGGGGTAGCCCTAACTCTTTGTTTTCGTAAAAACAATTATGAATGAAACTACATGATAATTCATGTTCTCCATCCTGTTTAAAAGCCAACCAAGGGTCTAAGCAGTCTTGTAGAAACTCTGAGCAATTATATGCCGATGCTATTAAACCGATCTTCATAAAAATCTATGTATTTTTTAGCAACGGTCTTTTTATTAAATTTATTAAAAAGGTTTTGCTTTTGAACAATTTCCAATACCCTTTGCTTTTTGCCTATATAGTCCATCATTGTCATCATCATAGCTCTAGAGTAGCTATCAATACTAGGCTCTACCGAAAACTCTTCAAATCCAAATTCTTTGGCTGTTGGATTATCTGTACATGTGATTGGTACTGCACCAGCCATTGCACCTTCTATCATACTAAGCCCTATGCCTTCGACTTTTGATGGCAGTAATACTGCCTTGGTTTGGTGATATAACTCATTTAATTTAGAAGCTGTTACAACCCCGTGGTAAACCCCATGAGACGTTGGTTCTGGGCCGCACACATGAAGACTGTTGTGGGGCATTCCCGCATCTCTAAGTGATTGTAAAACCAAACTAAATCTTTTGTTTGGGTCTCCTGCGCGGCCCACATATAAAAAATCAACATCTCTTGTTTTAGGTACGTTTTCCACTTCTAACGATGGCGTATAAACTACGTGGGCTTTTTTCTTAAAGTATTTTTTTACTTGTTTCTTTGTAGATTCAGAAATACAAGTAATTACATCTGCATGTTTAAGCTGGTCTTTTATTTCTTCAACCGGATAAGTGTCAATAAGGTGTTCAGGAACGTCAAGAATGTTAAAAATTTTTAAGCCACCAGTTAACATTTCATGCTTAATGGCTTCATCATAAACGTCGGGATTTATTGCGATAAGCAGATCAGGCTTGTTGTCAAAAACAACAATCTCATGACCTAGTTCTTCAAAACCTTTTTCAAGCCTATTGACGATAGAAATTTCTTCGTCTCTCCATCCTAAAATTTTTACTTTCATAATACTGATTCTAGTTTTTTACATACATAATCAACTTCTCTTTTTGTTATTTCGGGGTACATCGGCAAGCTTAGTTCCATAGACGCTTGTTTTTCTGCAACTGGAAAGTCTCCCCTTTTGTGCTTAAGTTCTTTGTACGCTTTTTGAAGATGAATTGGCTTTGGGTAATGTAATCCTGTTTGAATTCCATGAGATAAAAGTTCTTGCTGGACTCTATTCCTGTTTCTTATAAACACTGGGAATATGTGGTACACACACTTATTTCCTTCTTTTACTTCCATCATTTTAATTTTTGGATTTTCAGATAGGTTGAGTCTGTATCTATGAGCAGCTTCTATTCTTTTTTCTGTCCACTCGTCTAAAAAAGGAAGTTTGATATTCAGAGCAGCAGCTTCTATTTCACTCATCCTATGATTACAGCCAACTATATCATGCATGTATTTTTTGGATTGGCCGTGATTAATAAAGCACTTCATTAATTCGTAAAGGCGTTTAGAATTGGTGACTACCGCACCGCCCTCTCCACAAGTTCCTAAGTTTTTTCCGGGGTAAAAACTGAAACAAGTCATTGTGGCATAATTGGTGATTGGTTTTTTATTAAAAAGTGCGCCATGCGCTTGTGCTGCATCATTTATTAGTATTGAATTGGTTTGGTTCGCTACAACTTTTAACCCTAGCAAGTCACAGGGGTTTCCGTACAGGCTTGTTGGTAATATAATCCTAGTTTTAGAGCCAGCAGCTTTAACCGCGCTATCAAAACTCATATTACAGGTTGAGTCTACGTCCACAAATTTGTGTTTAAAATTTGGACAATAAGAAATGGCCTCGCTGGTTGCTATAAAGCTATTTGGTGTTGTTAAAACCTCTCCAGAATACTTATAGCAATATAATGCGGCATGAAGGGCTGATGTGCCGCTGCTTGTGGCCACACAGTATTTTGCGTCACAATACTCAGCGAATCTTTGTTCAAACTCCTCAACCCTTTTTCCAGACACAAACGCGCAACTATCAATAATATCTGAAATCTCAGACATTAATTTTTTCTTGATACGTCTGTTCTGTTTTTCTAAATCTAAAAATTTAACATTCATACTTTTGGTTTTGCTGGGTTACCATAAACAGTTGTATTCGCAGGAACATTTTTTGTTACCACTGATCCTGCACCGACAATTGCATTTTCACCAATTTCTATTCCACATAAAATTGTAGCATTTGATCCAATTGAGGCTCCTTTTTTTACAATTGTTTTTTCTAGTTGCCAATCACCGTCTTGCTGCTTAGAGCCGTCTTCGTTACAGGCTTTTGGCTTCTTGTCATTAATAAACATAACTCCATGACCTACAAAAACTTCATCTTCAATTGTTACCCCCTCGCAAATAAAAGAATGGCTAGATATTTTACAGTTCTTGCCTATAGTTGCGTTTTTTTGGACTTCGACATAAGAACCAAGTGTTGTGCGCTCTCCAATTTCGCAGCCATAAACATTTACATAGTTGTGAACGGTTACTGCCCGTCCCATTTTGGTATCTTTTACATTACTATACATCGAAAGGTTCTCCTTTAAGCCCTATTGACTTGTTTGTAGCCTCAATAAGCTGTACAACCTTTTTACCTAGTTCTGGGCCAGAAATACACTCTGCTCCATCCATGCAATCGCAGAAGTGTCTAATTTCTTCTTCAATAGCTTCAGTGTGTTCAAGCTTTGGGCAAAACATATCACCCGATCTATAATCAAAAACGCTTTCATCATAGCTAACGCTTTTGTCATATATCATTATTTTTTCTGAAGGTTTATTATCGTTATAAACAACCATCTTTTCATCGCCATTTAAGATTAGATTTCTTACCTTGATGGGTGAAAACCAGCTAATATGTATGTGTGCTGAAAAGTTATCCTCATACTGAATAGATATATTAGCTACATCAGCATTACCCTTTGGGGTGTGGGTAGAACCCACGGCTGATAAGAACATGGGTTTTTTGTCTCCGATAAGATAACTTAAAATAGAAAAATCGTGAGGAGCTAAGTCCCATACGACATTAGAATCTCTTTGAAATAAACCAAGGTTAATCCTGCACGAATCAAAATGTTTTAGATTACCTAGGTGATTTGAATCAATTAGCTCTTTTAGTTTTCTGACTGCCCCTGTAAACAAAAACGTGTGGGCAACCATTATAGTCAAGCCTTTTGATTTAGCAATCTCATTAAGAACGTCACATTCATTTACATCCATTGTCATTGGCTTTTGGATGAGTACGTGTTTACCTGCCTCAAGAGCTTTTTTAGCCAATTCAAAATGTGTAGAAATGGGTGTCGCTATAATAATCCCATCAACATCACTGTGTCTGCCTAGTGCTGTTTCTAGATTGTCGTACAAAGATGTGACAACCGGAAGCTTGTTTAAAGCTTCGGGATTAGTATCAACAATAAAATCTAACGAAGCATGTTTAACTTTTTGTATGTTTCTTACAATGTTTGGCCCCCAGTAGCCACAACCTATTAATCCTAGTTTTTTCATTTTATTCGTTCCAAAGTTTTAATCCGTGTTTAAATGTTTCGTATTGTTCTAATTGTTTTTCTGTTATTGCTACTTGATTTTGTTTTTTTTCTATTGGCCTTATTTCTTCCCACTGCTTTTGCCATATGTCTTTATTAACTTTGATTCTATTTTCAAAATTCACATAGCCAATGTGATAAAGAAATACGTTTTGCATTTTTAAAGTGTCCAAATACTTTTCTAGTGTTTGACATTGACCAAGCAGGTATTGCTGGCTACGAACCAAGCTTCCATCTTCATAGATAAGCTCGTTAGAGTCACTTTTTGCTGGGTCGTATTTGCCATTATCAAGTCGTGCAAAATCAACAGGCCCACGATACAAGTCACCCCCGTGAAGAGCCCACATAAAATTAACATTATTTTCTTTGTCCCATCTTACTTTTTCTGTGGTTCCCCAAAGGTCTAAAATAGGTATCATGTAAGCATCGAAATCACTGAACCTCATTTGGTAAGCTAACCTTTCCCACTCACCACGTTGATATAGGGGTATGCGCTGATCTAAGCCAAGTAAAATTTTGAATTCTTGAGTTGTGTTTTGTAAAGCTATGTTAAAAAGCTTTCCGTCTAGGCATGGGTCTTCATAGCTTATATTGGCTTTTACCAATTTAAGATTAGTATATTCTTTACAAAGCTCTTCAAAAGCCTGAAGGGTGGCGTCTTCGCTTTCATTTATGGAAATTACAACTTCTTCTGCAAAGGTACAGAAATTATGCACCGCCTCTTTATAATCGAAGCTATTTTTGATTACATTGAAGGCAGTGCTATAAATCGAAAACATTTCTCATTATAGCTATTTTTTTGAGAAATTAAAACTATTTTTTAAGTGCGTCGTCTAG
>MDSZ01230811.1_pt1 | contig 11696 bp, 12 predicted proteins | sample 811201 | NCBI WGS metagenome assembly MDSZ01 (sample SAMN05326647, study PRJNA326480) | marine metagenome | isolation source: seawater | place: Indian Ocean: North | collected 2010 | reverse complement strand
TTTAGGGAATACTTTTTTGTATTTTTCTATGATTTTTAAAGTATTAAAATCAAATTTTTCAAATTCCATCGTAGCTACATCAATTTTTTCCGCAAATTCAATAATCTTATTTTTTTCTTTTTTGTTAAAATGAATGTATTCATCACATAAATTTTTTGATGGCCCGTCTATATCGTCGGATAGAATTACTGTTTTGACATTTAGCTCTCTGGCAGCCAAACAAAGGCCCATACTAAGTTGTCCAGAGCCGCATATACCAAGTTTCATCTTTTTTTAGGTTTTTTTCTTACTGATTTAGTTAATTTAGACCTGAATTTTTCAAGTCTCATAGCAACTTTTTTGTCTTGTAGTGCGATTATTGATGCGGCTATTAACCCGGCATTTGTGCCACCATCTATGGCAGTAGTTGCAACGGGAACCCCACTTGGCATTTCATTGGTTGAAAAAAGTGCGGCGATGCCATCGCTTTTCTTATCTTTAATCGGTACACCAATGACAGGTAATTTTTTTTTTAGTAACGATGCACACATACCAGCTAAGTGAGCAGCTCTCCCCGCGCCTGCACAAATTACTGAATAATGGTTATGGGCATTTTTTGCGAATTGATATAATCTATGAGGAGTACGATGAGCGCTTACAATTAAAACATCATGTTTCACACCAAGTTGTTTAAGAATAATTTCACAATCTTTCATTACCGGATAATCGCTTTGAGAACCCATTATAACTGCAACTTTAAGTGTTTTTTTGATTATAGTCACAAATCAATTTATCAATTTGAATAAATAAATCAATAATTGCTAGTGAATTATTAACGCCAATCAGATTTTGGCTCTAAAATTCATGTATTTTGCAGAATTTTGTAATTCAAAAATTGAAATATTCTTAGTTTGGTTTTTTTTGTTTTTAAACTTATTTTTTTTTGATTTTATATTTAAACGCATAATACATGTATAATTGATTATCAGTTTGGCAGTAATGTCTTTTTTGCAACTTAGAAATGAATAATTCAAAAAAATGTCGAATGTAAGGCAAAATCACTTAAATTTTAGCTAGAATATTTTTCGGGATTTTTTGTATTGATCCGTCAGATTTAACTGTTGCCAATTCAACTTCTGAAGAAAATAATAGTTTATTATTGTTAAATATTTTCTGGTCTAAAACCAATCTAACGGCTGTTTTTTTTAATATTTTAGTCACAACCTTAAGATTGTCCTCGAACTTAGCTGATTTAATGTACTTTGCTCTAATCTCCTTTACTAAGAAAATTAAGTTATATTGATTTTTTAAATCAAAATGCTTAAGCTTTAATTGTTGATATATCATTTCAGTTCTAGCTCTCTCTATAAACTTTAGGTAATTTGCGTAATAAACCACACCTCCTGAGTCGGTATCTTCGTAATACACCTTGGTTTGATAAGTAAAATTTTTAGTCATAAATTATTATACTACATATTTTGAACAATTTTGTGACAATTTAACTTCAAAAAGTAGAGTTAAGTAAGCAGTTAAATAAATTTAAATAAAGATAATATATCTTTTTAAGTTCCTAAAGGAGGTTGACTGAAGATGAAATTGATAAATATTATTCTAATATGTTCCTTATTGGTAGGTTGTGCAGGTGGCAACGTTGCTAAAATAAAATTTGGCAAAAGATGTTCTGTAGCGGACTCCAAGGGTAATTTTCAAGCTAGTTATGTTTGGTTTGTAAGTAAACAGGCTCTAGACCAGTTTGATAGTCGTATAAACAAAAAAAATTGTGAAAGTTAAGTCTATTTGACAATTATTTAATTTATTATAATAAGGGGTATGTATTTACCCCTTATATATAAAAAATTTATCCATTTAACGAAATTTCATATATTAAAAGAAAAAAAAAAATAATGGTAAAAATTCTTTTAATTGTGCTATTAATTAGCCTTACAAATAATTTAATGGCTGACAAACCTTATCATATATTGCCAGATGGTACTTTTAGAAATCCTGAAGGTTCGCCTAAAAGAGATCCAAATGTAAAATGGTCATATAAAATTTTTAATGAGGAAAGAAAAAAAATTCAAATAGATTTTCCATCAAATCATGTTATCCCAGAAAATAAAGTTTTAGAAAATTTTGATAAATATAAAAATACAGATAGTATTACATGGCTGGGTCATGCTACCTTTTTAATAAGATTAGGTAATACAACAATAATAACTGACCCTTTTTTTTCGAAGAATGCTGGTCCATTGATATTTGGACCAAAAAGATATGTAGATCCAGCCATAAGTTTAAAAAATTTACCCAAAATAGATTTATTCTTACAAACACACAATCATTATGATCATCTAGACTTATCATCAATTCGAAATTTCCCTTATAAAAAAAGCAAAGTAATAACTCCACTTAAATTATCAAAATATTTTAGTGGCTTCAAAGATGTAAATGAACTTGATTGGTATCAAAAAATTAAAATTAATGAAGAATTGAGTGTTACCTTATTACCTGCAGTTCATTGGTCTAAAAGAACATTATTTGATACCAATAAAACTCTTTGGGGAAGCTTTTTAATACAATTTAAAGATAAAAAAATTTTTTTTGCTTGTGATACAGGCGTTGGAGATATTTACAAAAAATTAGGTAAAGATTATGGGCCAATAGATTTAACGTTTATAAATATTGGCGCTTATAATTTTTTCCCGATAATGCCAGTAAAAGATAAATCAATTTATCACACTAATCCTGAGGAGGCTCTTAGTATTGGGAGGGATTTAAAGTCAAAAAAAATGATTGGAATGCATTGGGGTACTGTTATTTTGTCTCTAGAGCCCATAATGGATCCGCCAAAAAGATTTAAAAAAAATGCTACCAAGTTTGGTTTCACAGAAAATGATATATATAATTTTAAGATAGGACAAGTTTCAAAGCTTAGTGATATTCTGAATTAATTAAGTTTTTTTTTAAACTCTCTATCTATCATAGACGTTAGTGAGTCTACTAATTTATCTGAAAATTTAAAAATTTCATTCGAGTGATATTCAAATGATAAATTTCTTTGAGGATTTGTTTTGTCTTCTACGATGATATTTGAATTTGGATTATTGTCTTTTAGATACACTAATAAGATCCAGTTGTCGTCAGTCTCCTCATCTAATTTTATAAATATTTCTGAAGTTTCATATCTTCTATCAATTACCCTTAACAAAGACATTTTTTTTGGTAACCATCTCTTATTGAGTTGAAAAATACAGGAAGTCATACTTCTGTAAAAACTTTCTAAAGTGTACTCAATTTTTTCTCTGGCTAAATTAAATTGTCTCTCTTTTTCCAATAGATCAGTTCTTGTGTCATCATCAGATATTTGGATACCAAGTTGCTCAATTCTTTCTCTAATTTTCTGATCTCTTATAGCTTGATATTTTAATTTTATTTTTTCTATTCTCTCCTCGACTTCACTATAATTTTCTCTTTCCTGATCAAGTACAAACTTTTCAAGATTTTTAATCTCAATTTCTTCTCTCTTTCTAAATTGTTCAATCTTTTTTTCTAATTTTATTTTTTCGAAGAATCTTCTTTGTTTATCTGCTTGCTCTTTTCTTAATTTAGCTTGTTCCTCTCTAATAAATTTTTTAATTTCTTGTTTTCTCTCTTTTTCTAAATTTTTTTCGAATTTTAAATTTTCTTGAATCTTTTTAAGTTCTGCTTCTTTCAGAATTTTTGAGCGTTTTAATGTTTCATCTTTTTCTTTTTGAATTTCTTTTATTCTTTTAATTCTTTTTTTTTCTTTTTCTTCTTCTATGATTTTTTTTACTGTACTTAATTTATTTGATATATTTTGAAAAAAATTTAGAAGTATCTTATCTAGATCAAAATTGATTTTAAAATTTGGTTTTAATCTGTCGCTAAAATTTATTAATTTTCTAATTGTTTCCTTCGTTCGATTGCTAGTATTAATTCTAATTCTTTTTTTTACTCTTTTTTTAAATCTTTTTTTTTTGGTAAATTTGTATTTTTTTATCTTTTTTTTGCTAATTCTTTTTTTATATCTTTTGACAATTTTTCTTTTCTTTTTACCTCTTTTTTTTAATTTTTTTTTTTTCTTTTTTTCATTAGAGACTCAATTAATAACAGTAACTTAATTATAAATATAGTCTCTAGTAGAAGGGGCTGTGTTTAATTTTTTTATTAGTTGAAACTGATAAACTACTTGATCACCATACTTAAAAGCTGCCTCACATGAACTTAGATAAAATTCAAACATTCTGTAAAACTTTTCATCAAACATCGATAAAACCTTATCTTTATTTCTTGCAAATCTCTCCTTCCAGTGTCTCAACGTATGCGCGTAATGCATTTTAAGAACCTCCAAATCTGAGATGATTAAACCTGATTTTTCGATTGGTCCAGCTACCTCACTCAAGCTAGGTGTGTAGCCTCCTGGAAAAATATACTTTGTGATCCATGGATGCGGATTTCTTGGTGGGTTAATTGAGCCGATAGTATGTATTAATGCTATACCGTTATCCTTCAATAAACTGTGAACTTGAGTAAAAAACTTTCGATAAAACTTTCGTCCGACATGTTCAAACATACCTACTGAGACTATTCTGTCGTATTTTTCATTTTGTAATTCTCTATAATCAGAAAGTTTAAAATCAACTTGATTACTTAAATTTAAATCTTTAACTCTTTTCGTACTATAATTGTATTGGTTTTTGGATAGTGTTATTCCTCTAACTCTACTTTTTGTTTGTCTAGCTATCTCAGTAGCCAGTGTCCCCCAGCCGCTTCCTATATCAAGTACTTTTTGATCTGGTTTAATGTTTAATTTTTTAATTAAATGATTGATCTTATTTTGCTGGGCCTGTTCAAGAGTATCCTTCTCGCTTTTGAAATAAGCACAGGAATATTGCTTCAAAGGATCAAGAAACAGAAAATATAGCTCGTCGGATATATCATAATGATGAGCAACATTCATTTTAGATTTTTTTATGAAATTAAAATTTGTTAGATATCTTAAAGAACCTCTAAATCTATTCAATAGCTCACTAAATTTATTAGTTTCGCTTCTTCCAATATTTTCAAGAGCAATATTTAAAAATGAGGTGAGATTTCCACGTTTAAAATAAATTGTTCCGTCGGTATAGGCCTCTCCAAAATACAAATCAGGATATATGAGCAATTTGTAATGAAGTGTTTTGTCAGTAATTTTCAATATAATTTTTTCGGAAAATTCTTTTTGTCCAATTTTGTGCTCATTTTCAAAAGCGTCAATTAGTGTAAATCCGCCTTTTTTAATCAATTTATTTAAAAATTTTGCTAGTTGCATTATGCAGCTCTATTTTTTTCTTGATTAAATTTTAGTTTAACCAGATTTTTGATTAAAGAGTTTTTTTCACTTTTACTTAAATTTACAAGTGGGGGGAGAAGATATGAATATTTTTTATCTTTATCAGATAAGTAGCTATGAATAGCAGAGATAAGATTATACTTATCAAATGATTTTCTAACCTCAATTAATTTCTTATTATAAATTTGAGCATTTTTGGTTTCATAATCATCGAAAACTCTTCGAGCTAAAGAATGAGTAATATTTGTTGTTGCAGAAATACATCCGTCACACCCTTTTTCTAAACCGAGTAATAATTTTTCTTCACTACCTGGAAACATTAAAAAGTTTTTAATTTTCAAGTTATTGAAAAGATTATAAGTTGAGTCTTTACACCCAATTATATTTTTTCTAAAGTCTTTGACAAGTTTAGAAACTATTTCTTTAGAGAATTTATAACCACTAAGTTTTTCAAAATTATAAAGAATTATTTTTATATTTTTATATTTTTCAATTATTAATGAGAAGAAATTATAAACTCCCTGGTCACTGTTACCTTTGTAATATGCAGGAGGCATTATCAAATAAGTGTCAAAGTTATAATTTTTTCCATATCCAATTAAATCTAATGTTTCATTGAGAGAATTACACCCTGTTCCGAGAAAAAAATTCTTTTTAAATTTATTATGAGAAATATTTGAAATTAACTCTTTTTTTTCCGTGTTTGAGATCAGTTGGCTTTGACCTGTAGAACCAAAAAAGAAAACACCGTGAAGACCTTGTTTTATCAAGTTTTCTGCATGACTCACTGTAGCCTCAACATTTAGCGATAAATCTTTATTTAGTAAACTAAGTGTTGCAGCGTATACACCTCTTGTCAACATAATCTTACCTAATTTATTATTTAATATAATATAATTTAAAATGAAAATTCTAATTGTACAACAGAGATTTGGTATAGGAGATATGATAATTTTTACTCCTTATTTGCATGCTATCTCTCAATATCATGGAGTGCCAGTTACAATTTTGGCAAAAAAAAGTTCAAAAGCAGATGAGCTTTTCGAGGATGATAATCACATTGATGAAATTATATTTTTGGATAAAAAACAAGATGGTATTAAAGGTATGCATTCTTTATGCAATAAAATAAAAAAATATAATTTTAATAAGTGTTACATATTTAATAGTTCTTTAAGATATAAGATCATTATGAAATTAGCTGGAATAGAAGAAATAAATCAATACCCTATATTTAAGTCTAAAGACATAATTTTTCAAACCGCAAGAGATTTTACAGAGAAGGTCTTAAAGAGAAAAATTTCCACACAATCTAAGTTAGTTATAAATAAAAATTTAATTTCAAAAGTCAAAATTGATTATAAAATGAATAATGATATAAAACATATTATTTTAGGCGTATCTGCTTCAGGAGAAACGAAAAAATGGCATAAAGAAAGTTACATTAAGTTAATAAGAAAGATATCCGAAAAAAATGCATGTAAATTTTATATTGCAGCTGGTCAAGATGATAGTTTTAATGTTAATTCAATTTTAAACTCTGTATCAGGAGATAAGTGTATTTCTCTTGTTCATCTATCAATAAAAGAAATTATGCCAATAATTAAAAATGCCGACCTGTATGTTGGTAATGATACTAGCTTTATGCATATAAGTTCTGCTCTTGGAGTTAAAAGTTTAGGAATTTTTATGGACACTCCAGCTTACAGCTATAGTGGATACTCAAAAAATATAATTCCTATAGTTCCAGAGGGGGAGACATTAGAGTCAACTACTCATGATACTCTTGGTAAAGATAAAATTTCATTTGATAAAGTATTAAAATTATCATTGTTAAACTTATAATTTTATGAAAAGTCTGTTTTTAAAATTTTATCTTTAGCCTCGTTTACAAGTTGACTTAATCTCTCAGTTTTTAAGTCTCTATTTAAATCTGGATGAATTTTTTTCTGTAATCCCGCAGCGGCTTTAATTACCTCATCTTTTTGACATCCCTTTTTTAGGCCAAGTAATTTATAAGCTTCATCAATAGTAAGACTTGAGGAACCTTGTGATTGTCTTCCAAAACCTGAGGTATTAGCTTGGGAATTTTTTAAAAATTGTATCAATCTCCAAAGCTGAAACATTTGTAATGCAGTTAATCCCTTAATTTTAAGACCAGATAATAGAATCAATAAAAATGGTAATGAAAAGATAAATTTCCCTCCTACAGTCAAGATAACTGCTAAAAATACTGAAATTATAACGGCTAATTTTTTTAAAAATTGAGCGATTTTTTTTGAACTAGTTTTTGCAAACCAATTTAAAAATAAATAAATAATGACAAAAATGATTATTCCAAATAAAAATAAATTCATATAAATTTCTCATATGAATATACCAAAATTAAAAAAAGTTGAGAGTAAAAAAAAATACCACGAAATTGAGCTAAGTGATGAATATAGCTGGATAGATCAGGAAGATATTTTGGAAGTTCTGAAAGATCCAAATAAATTACTACCAGAGGTAAGAGATTATATTGATAAATATAACGAAATTACCGAAAATTACTTCAAGGATGTAAAAGATTTACAAAAAAAAATATTTAAGGAAATAAAATCAAAAATAAAACTTGAAGACACATCTCTAAAATTTAAAGACAAAAAATACTATTATTGGACAAAAACTGAAAAGGAAGGAAATTACGCAAAAAGAATAAGACAAGTTATTGATGAATCAAAATCGGAGGAAGTTTTTTTTGATGGAGATATTGAAAAAGCAAGACATAAATCTGATTATTTTGGTGTCGGGACTGTAGCAGTATCTCATTGTGATAATTTAATGGCCTATTCTTTAGATTTAAAAGGTTCAGAATATTATACAATTTATGTAAGAGATCTAAATAAAAATAAAAATTTTGAAGACAAAATAGAAAATACGAGTGGTAGTATTACATGGTCACTTGATAGTAAAAGTTTTTATTATTCAAAGCTTGATAAATTTCACAGACCAAGAAAAATTTTTAAACATATAGTTGGTCAACCAAGCCATGAAGATAATTTAATTTTTGAGGAAAAGGATGAAACTTTTACATGTAGTATAGGCCTAAGCTCAGATGAAAAATTTTTTATAATAACTACCTCGGATCACGTAACGACTGAAGAATATTTTTTTTCAACTAATGATAAAGTACCCAAACCAGAATTGTTTAAAAAAAGACAAAAAGAAATTAGATACTCGATTGATTCATGGAAGGGTTTTTTTTATATACATACTAATGAAAATGCAAAAGATTATAAAATTCAAAAGTGTAAAGTTACAGATATAAAAAATATTATCGATTTCATTAAACCAAAAAAGTTTACTATAATAGGTGGTTTAGAATTTTTGGATAATTTTATTATAAGGGGAGAAAGATTTAACGCTGTACCGAAGTTATTTGTAAGAAATTTAAATACTGACTCAGAGGAAGAAATAATTATTTCAAATGAAAAAATTGGATCTCCAAGTGCGTCGTTAATGCAAAAAGATACTAATACCTCTAAAATTAGAGTGAGTTGGGAAAGTATGTCAACTCAAAATAGAATTTATGAATTTGATATTCTTAGTAAACAAAAAAAATTAGTTAAAGAGACTGAAGTGCCGTCTGGACATAATCCAGAGAACTATATTACTGAAAGAATAGAAGCAACTTCACACGATGGAAGAAAGATTCCCATAACATTATTAAGACATAAGAACACCAGACAAGATGGTAAATCAAAACTATTACTTTATGCTTACGGTGCATATAATCACAGTATTCCAGTCACATTTAGTCCTTCTCGCTTCTGTTTAGTAGACAGAGGAATAACTTATGCGATTGCACATGTAAGAGGCGGGGGTGATGTTGCTGATTTTTGGCACGAGGAAGCAAAAAAAGATAAGAAGAAAAATACTTTTAAAGATTATGTTTCTTGTGCAAATCATCTTATTGAACAAAGATATACATATAAGGGTGGTATATGTTTTTACGGCGGTTCTGCTGGTGGTTTAACTGGCGGAGCAGTGTTAAACATGTCTCCTGAGTTATTTTTTTGCGCATTATTATTAGTGCCATTTGTCGATACCATGACTACAATGTTAAATGAAAAGCTACCTTTGACACCAGCTGAATGGGAGCTATGGGGGAACCCAATTAAAAATGTCAAAGATTTTAAAAATATTTTATCTTATTCTCCTTACAATAATATTGAGAAAAAGGACTATCCTTCAATGTTAATTACCACATCTTTATTTGACAATAGAGTTCTTTATTCAGAGCCAGTAAAATATATTGCAAGACTTCAAGATAAAAAAACTGATAATAATTTTCAGTTATTAAAATGTAAAACTAAAGCTGCAGGCCATGGTGGAATGAGTGGTCGTGATAATTCTATTAAAGAATTAGCTGAAGAATTTAGTTTCATTTTAAAAAATTCAGAAATTTTTAAATAACTCTTGAAAACTTAAATTTAATACCTACATAAGGATTGTTGGTTGCTATTTAGGATCAACATTTAACCTTGCTAACAAAGGAGGATTTATGACAAGTAAGGAAATATCAATCTTTAATTCACTCAGACCCTTTAGCATTGGCTTTGACGATATGTTTGAGCAATTCGAGTCAATGTTAGGTAATGGCAGTCTGGCAATTCATAATAATTATCCGCCATATAATATACGTAAGGCAGGTAATGATAAATATGCAATCGAAATTGCAGTTGCTGGCTTTAATAAAGACGATGTTGAAGTTGAATATGAAGACAATCTTTTAACAATAAAAACTAAAGATGTTAAAAGATCTGAAAAAAAAGAGGGCGACGAACTTATTCATAAAGGAATATCACAAAGATCGTTTGCGAGATCATTCTCAATTGCTGATGATGTCAAAGTCGGTGAAGCAAGACTAAAAGATGGTCTTTTGACAATAAATTGTGAAAAAATCGTTCCAGACTATAAGAAAAAAAGACTTATCGAAATTAGATAAGTATGGCCTTACTTGCGGAGTTAACTCCGCAAGTAAATTATCTATCTGATTAAAAACAGTTTTTGCTTGAAAAACCAACTATCTTATCGTTTTTATTTATTTCAAAAGTTCTCTGACATTTTATTTTAAGCTTTTCAGATTTATAAATATAAAATCTATTGCTACTATTTTTTTTAAAGCTAATTTCATCAGGTTTCCCAAATACAATTTTTAAATCTTCCTCAGTTTTATTGAGATATTTGCTCATATTTTGTTCTTCATTATTTATATTTTCGTTTATTTTATCAGAGACCGTTTGACAGGCTGAGAGTAAAACTAAAAAACAAAAAATGAGTGTATTTTTTTTCATATTCAACTCCGTGTAGAATACACTCAAATCTTATAAACAGAAATATTGACTATAGGTTGTAATTTCAAAATTTAAGGCATTTTCTTAAGATTTTTATAGTAAAAAAGAGTATTTAAAATAATCAGGAGGAATCATGTTAGATAAATATTTTAATTACAAAAAACACAACACTAATTTTAGAACTGAGGTTATTGCCGGCGTTACAACTTTTTTAACGATGGCGTATATAATGTTTTTAAACCCATTTATTTTATCTGGTGAATTTGCTGGACCAGAAAAAGGTTTTTTTGACTTTGGGGCTGTCTTCACCGCAACAATTATTGCTACAGCAATAGCTTGTTTTATTATGGCATTTTACGGAAAAACTTGGCCTATAGGATTGGCGCCAGGTATGGGAATAAACGCATTTGTTGCTTTTGGAGTAGTTGCCGGAATGGGTTATACACCTCAGCAAGCTCTTGGGGCTGTTTTAGTTGCAGGAGTATTATTTTTAATTATCTCATTAACACCAATAAGAGCTTGGCTTATTAATTCAATACCTAGAAGTTTGAAATTAGGAATTGGTGCAGGGATAGGTTTTTTTCTCGCCATTATTGGTTTAGAGATAATGGGAGTTGTAGGAGACCATCCGGTTACATTAGTTACCTTGGGAGATATCAAAAATCCACTTGTAATACTTGGTTGTTTAGCTTTCGTTTCGATGATCGTTATGGAAAAAATGAAAATTAGAGGCAATATAATAATTGGTATTTTAGTTTTCAGTATAATTGCATGGATAACAGGATTAGGAAAATTTAATGGAGTAGTTAGCACTCCTCCACCTATGACATATTTGTTCGACTTTGATCTAGGTGCTGCATTTACTGCAGGAATGTCTACCGTCATTTTTACTTTATTATTTATTGATTTTTTTGATACCGCAGGGACATTGACTTCAGTAGCTAATGTTGCTGGTAAAGTTGGAAAAGATGGTAAGGTTCAAGATATTAATAAAGCAATGTTATCAGATAGTGTCGGCACGGTCGCAGGGG
>MDSZ01183163.1_pt1 | contig 11696 bp, 7 predicted proteins | sample 811201 | NCBI WGS metagenome assembly MDSZ01 (sample SAMN05326647, study PRJNA326480) | marine metagenome | isolation source: seawater | place: Indian Ocean: North | collected 2010 | reverse complement strand
TTCCTCCGCCAGTCAGGGCATCTGCAACTGATGATATTGCAGCATCTATGGCGCCGTCAGATCCGGCTCCGAGAAGATCACGCTGCTTCTTGTAATTTGCTCTAGCATTTTCATTTTCTTCGTCTTTTTGAGCTAACATGTTCACAGAGTCACCGACTTGATATACTGGTGCTCTATTAATACCAGTGTGATCGATTCCTGGAGCAATATCGTGAACCGGTTCAAATGATATCTGTATCTGGCAAATTTTTGGTGCACGCTTAAACAGATCAGTTTCCCATGTGATCTGAGCGTTGTCTATCCAGTTAAAGTTCATAGATTTAATGACACCTGCAAGTCCTCGGCCGGAAGATTCTTTAAAAGATTTTACTACGACATTTGAGTCTTCATTAAAAAAGTCGGAAACAGTTTTTGCATAAGCTTCTTTTTTAACTGCGTCAGAAGGAACACTGCCAAGGCTTGCAAGCGCTGCAGCTTCTGCAGCTTTTATGTCTTTGCTTTCTAGGTTGGGAGAAAGAGCATTTCTGCCAACTGTGTATACAAACCCGACGCCGAAGTTCGAGATAGGAGAGTCATTTTTTGCATCCTCAAGAGATGCATAGAGCGTAAATGCTACGGGAGTATTTATAGGAGTTACTCCTGGCGTTGGTCCAATTTTTGCAAAGACCTCACTAGCTCCTTTTATTGTATTTAAATCAATCTCCTCTCCGTTTGCAACTGACTTTACTTTGCCTGCTGAGGTGCTTAGCTTCCAGATCTGGCCCGGTTGAGGTCCTGCTTTCCTCTTTGCATTTTCAATAATCTCTATCTGCTTTGTTCTTTCTGCTGCGCCTGTAGGGGTAGCAAGGACTTCTTTATCTGTTACCTCGCCGGCCTTAGGGTCAAACTGACTTGTCCCAAGCCCGAAAAGCCGCTGGAGATTAAACTTAGAAAAGTTTGACTTAACAACATCCCCAATTCTAAGCCTGATCATAGGTGACGCTGTATAAACTTGAGAAAATGGCACAATAATTTTTCCGCCATTTGAGTTTATTAGCTCTCTTCCCTGTGAATACTGCGGATAGAGAAGCGTAATCAACTTATTAATCTTAAACCACATCGAGTCAAAGTCATCGGGATTTGTAGCAGCAACGTAGAAAGAAAACTGCAGATTTCTTCGGGTGCTTGAATAAGTTTGGACCGGGTCAGCTCTTCCATAGAAGTCAGCTGAGTCGTAGTTCACCGTAAAGTTATCGTTGAGATTTGTCAAGAAAGCATGAAACGCGACGATCTCATTTGTTCTTAGGTCATGAAAGTAAAAAGGAACATATTCTGCTTCTAAGCTATCCTCAATTTTTTCCACTTTGTCGGGTGCTATCCTGTTATTTGCAGGAGCCTCAAAGTCTATTCCCTCTGGAGCTTTTAGTAAGCTTGACTTTGATTGAGCGCTTATAGCGCTGTTTACTATAACCGGATTTAAAAAAGTGGATGTTACTGAGTTGCTTCTCCAGGCTAGTTTTAATTTTTCCGGCTGTGAATTATCGGTAGTCTTTTGACGACTTTTAGTAGCATGAGAAAGAACAGAATCACCGTTAAGCTTATCAATGTTAAATGCTTTTTTCTTTGCCTCTAAGTGGGCATCCCCTATCGCGGCGAACATATTGATTGCAGCTACAAGCTTAGATGTCTTGAAATCTTCTAAAATAGCAGAAGCTGCTGCGGCGCCGAAGCCCCCTATTCCCGGTCCGGCACTTTCAAACTTTTCCTGTATTTCTATTGCATCTCGAAGAACGGCTCTACCAATATTAACATAAAATCCAGGTGTTCTCACTAGCGCGCCTATTGTCGACAGATCAAAGGCTCCTCCGCCTGGATCTATCCCAAGAAAGACTTGCAAGCCCACTCGGGCAGCTTCTCCAGGATTATTCTTAGTTGAAATTAAACCAAAGTCAGACAGAGAAACAAAATTAGAAAGCGCATTCCCGAACGCGCTCGATTTCTTAGAAGATCCAGGAGCATAGGGTGCAGTCTGGTCGGCGCCTAGATTACCAAGAGCTGCACCTCCCTGGACCACCCAGCTCGTTACGAAAACGGCTGCCATTGTTGCTGCGATTGTGGCCACAGCAATAAGAACCATTGTAGCAGGGAAAAACCTGTCAAACATCTGATCTGGTGTGTTATTAACTCCGTAAGTTTTTCGAGTATCAGAGTCAGCGAGATAATCATCGTTACTTGCTTTTTCTTGGTAAAGAGCAGGCAAAGCATTCCTTGGCCTAAGCTTTCCAACAGGAATCTTTGATGCTCCGGTTCTAAGGCCAATATCGCCCATTCCAAAAGGGAGATTGCCCTCAAGAAAAGTGCCACTGTCGCCGCCAATAGCCTGTTGAATTAAAGTAGTTGCTATAACTTGCATCTCGTCAAGTGTTATGTTTTTCCCTGTTCCTTCGTCAACAACTGGTGTGTATGCACCCATCTTTTTTTGCAATGTTGTGAAAAAAGTAGATGCGTCAAACCTGTCGGTAGAGACATTGCCTGGAGCGTATACTCCTGCCTGAGCTTCTTCAGACACTCCGTCTTTGTTTGTTACAGGAGCAAATCTATTATTAAGAAGAACATCAGAAACTACAGTTTGCTCCGGTTGAGGTAGAGCACCCGGGTCGCCTCCGTATGGGCTTTCGGGAGCCTGGCTTGTTGTATTGAGAGTAGTGCCGTAGTCTCGCCTATTACTAAGATCCCCCAGAGTCAAATCCCGGGATGTTAATCCCTGGTGGGGAGAGACTGCCTGTCGGCGCCCAGGCATGTATTTTCTTCCAAGATCTGCTAGAGTTTTCCCGGCAGGATTTCTAGAAGTAGATGTGGAGCTTTGCCTTATATTAGCAGGATCAACAAAGGGGCCGATTCTAGTGTTTTCTCCCGAGCCTGCAGTTTGAGTCTTGTTCTTGAGATTAGAAAGAAAATCTCGCATCTTTTTACGCGAGGCTGGAACTGCTTGGCCAAACATTGGAGTTGGCCCATCAACCGGAATATCATCCGGGCCCCCCGGTGTGTCTTCGCCAGGAATCTGAGTGTAGTCGGTGGTAGCAGGAGGAAATTGATCAGGGTTCAGGATTCCGTCCCCGTTTAAATCTTCGGGTATAAGAACATACTTTCCTGAATTTATCGCAGGGGGTGGTGCACCTCCTGGGGAATCTCCTGGATTGTTGGGATCTTCAGCCACCGTTTAACTCCATTATTTTTTGTTTTTACTAGCTACCATTGACGCAAGGAGGCCGTTCGCCAAAGGAAGAACAGTCTGCTTTACAGCTTTTTCAACCTCTTCCCTTTTATCAGCGGGAATAGCCTCAATGATCTGTCTGTAAATATCTTGATTTTTTATTCTCTGCCACATTTCATCTTGTGCAGGTTTCTTAGGTATAAACGTCATTATTATCCTTCTGCGGCCGGGTTCTGGTTAATCGCAAAGTTGCCTCGTGTCATTCCTTCTCCAGTATTTACGGGCCTTATTGTAACCTCTTGTTCAGCAATAGTTGAGGCGAGCTTTTCACCGTCAATTAGTGCATGAACGTTAACATTTATAGAAAAACCCTCAGTGTTGATGGAGAGCTGTCCTTTGCTCATTAGTTCTCCAACACCTGATCGACTGAAATTATCTACTTGCACGTTGAGGTCTGAAAGTTGAGCCTTGACATTTTCAGCATTTTTTCCAATAGTGCTGAGAGCATCTGATACTGGTTGTAGTTGCATATTATCGATGGAAGCGATCGACGCTATCGGTGTCATAAGTGCATCGCCGGCTTGTTGTGCAAACTCAGGAGAAGCTGTTGTTTCAACCCAGCCTTTCATCCAGCCCATCGCTGAATTATGCCCGGCGGGCGTGAAGAGCAAAGCAGGAGACTCTGCTTGTTGACCTTTTTGGATCGCGTTAAGGGTTTCACCCATCATTTCAGGCGCTCTGGCCTTCATCGACTCATTCCACCCTTCAGCGTATCCTTGAGCCCCAGCCTGACCGGCAGTTAGCGTTAACTGACTTGCAGTCTCTGACGACATCATTTTGTCCAGGGTTACTTTTTGGTCTCCCTCTCTAAGCAGAGCTTTTTTGGCATCTTCTGCCAACTTCAACATCGCGGGATCATCAATGCCCTGGGCTTTCATATTCGCGACGATGGTGTCTATCTGTTTCATAGAATTCTCGACATCTTCAGCGGAAGCAGAAGCCTTGCGAAGACCTGTATGAACATCCATGATTTTCATGGCATCTTCAACATTATCGACGGCAGCCTTAAGCATGGCCTTATGCTGGCCCGTGGCCTTTCCTAGGGAGCCAGCAGCATCCTTAACAAATTCCGTGTTGCCTAAGATTTTTCCTAGGCGGCCAAACTGCTCAGCAGACTCGTGAGAAACGCCGCGTGCCCAGCCCATAATTTGCTTGCCTGCGGGACTGAGCATGAGATTATCACTAAATAGCTTCAGCTTATCGTCGATTCCGATAAAGACTCTTTCAAGAGTCATGTTAAGCGTTTGAAAACTCTCTGCCATTTTGAGAGGCGCTTCTTTTATCTCTTGCTCACGAGACTTTCTCTTCTCCATTTGCTTCTGAAGATCGCGCTCGCCCTGGAATCTATTTTTCTGAGAAAAGACTAATCTTGCTGTAGAGGCATCTAGACCTGTTTGTGATGAGATTAGAGCCAACTCTTGACGAGTCATATTTTCTGCAGATTTTCCAGCTGCAAAGAAAGCGTCCCGAAGCATCTGGACTCTCTCTGCTGGGTTTTCTGCGTTCATCATCTTAACAGCGTCAACGTTTACGCCGAAAGCCTGTGATAGTTTTGCTACATTAGTGGCTGCAGCTTCAAAATCGTCAAAAGTGCTTATAACGCCTGTTAGCTTGCTGATATCAGTGCCAAGCTTTCTAGCGAAAGTCGATGCAGCTGCCATCTCATGAACAGACAGGTTTCCAAACTTACCAAAGTCTGCCATCATCATAGAGATATCACGGGATATGAAGTTGGCAGTTATGCCGAAGCGCTCGCCAAATTCGTTTCCTTTTGCAATGATCATGCCAATTGCCTTGACAGGATCACCTCCCAGGGCTTTAACGTTCTGGACTATCCCTTGTGTCTGTTGTTCTGTTGCAAATCCGGCTTTTTGAAAAGTTCCTAGAGCTACTGCTGCTTTAGTTCCAAATTCTCCTAGCACATTGTCGGCTACTGAACCTAGCATACTAAGTGATTTATTTAAGAATCTAGCCCGTTCTGCTGCGCCTTTGATACCCACACCAAAGAAGTTGGTTGTGATTCCTAGACCCCTGAGATCTCTTCCCAAAGTCCTTCTCATGGTAACAGCAGCTCGGCCGGCACCTTGTGATAGAGCGCCTAAAGACGAGCGTATATTGTTGTTAATTCTAACAAAGGGCTCAACAAATCGCCTCTCATAATTTCTTGTTAGGCCGATGGCAAAGCGCTCGGTTTGGCCAATAACTCCTCCTGCCAATCGGGCGATCGTGCCCATCATGTTGCTCATCTTTGCAGGAAAACCATCTAGCTGGCCCCCTACAGCTTCCATCATGGAGGCGGCGCCGTTAGCAACAGATTCTATTCCCTGACCTAATCCTCTTGACGTATTAGAGAAAAGACTATCGATTCCTGAATAGACATTATCAAGGGCGGTTAAAGCATTTCTGCTGACTTTGCTTTGCAGGCTGCTTAAGTTTGTTGAAGTTGTTCTTACAAAAGACTGTGTAGACGCGCTTACCCTATCTACCCTCTCCAGCATCTCTCTAATTTCAGTTTCAGACTTTTTTAATTTTGGATCTTGCAGCTGCTGGACAAGGATTGTCCTTGTGCTACCCGCCATATCTCGGTATGACGCTGCAGCGCGCTTTGCAGATTGTTCAAACTGCCTAGCAATATCAAGTTGATCCTGGGTTATGGGACCCTGATTTTCAGCCATTTAAAATCCTATAGAGGCAAAGAAAATCCGAAGTTTTTTCGGAATTTTCTCTGGAGAATCTTTCTCTGTTCTAGCAAGTCTTTGCCTGAATTTGCGCTCGATTCAGAGATAAGAGACATCTTTAAGTGGTGACTTCTACACTCTTCGATTACTTCTCTCTGTTGCGCTGAAAACTTTGACGAAAACGGTGCTTGGACATTTAAAATTTCACATGTCACAGCTTGTATTACCAGATCTTGAAAATTAGTTTTCTCATTCATGCAGAGACTCCTTATAGAATATATATGTGTTCTATGTAAATCGTCTCATTCTACTTGGAGTTTCACCTCTGGCGAAGTTCTGTAGCTTTCTAATGTCAGACTGGTTGTGGTGCGCTGCACGACTATTTGCCTGCTCTCCGGCTTCTTGTGCCTTCTTAAACTCTTTGTTGATTCTGTCAATAAACCAAACGCGATAGGCGATGGGGAGCTTATAGCACTCACTATAAGTAAAACCACCATAATACATGAGCAAAAAAGAATGCTCTAAAAATATTTCCCGATCAGTCGGTGTCAGGCCAAAAAAACGATGGGCCAATTGGAAGGCCCACCTCCTCACTGTATCCACATGAGGGACACTCAAAGGGGCCGCGCATCTCAATACCTGGCTCAGACTTATCCATATATCGGCGCAAAGCCAGGGAATCACGAGCAGGCATATGCCTAATAAATCTGTTAATATTATTTTTATTGTCATCACCGTCGATCGCAATGATGGAATGCTGGAGCCTACTAGTTACATTGTTCTCGACTGCAAAGCCCTGTTTTTTCATGCGCTCGTTGATGACTGCGATTTCCATCTCGTCTTCTCCTGTCAAGAATTTAAATGTTACGTTCTTTCCTGACATGGGTAGCTTGAACTGGAATCGGTTTTGCCCGGGTGCTTCTGGCTCTATTTCAAGAGACTTAATAGGAAGATCTGCAAGATTAAACTCAGGTTTAGACGAGACTCCGCAAGAAGGGCAATCCATGTTAAGGATATACTCAGGCCCATAACCTGTAATTCGCAAAGCAATCATCAGGGCGTTTCTATCACCTGAGAAAAGGGTATCTGGTTCTATGCTTTTATCTGTAAGGCACGACTTAATCAGATGAGTAATTACTGTCCCTTTCTTAATCAAAGCCCGAGAAGTCAAGATATCCTCTTCGCGGGCGGTCATGCCCCTGACATCTACTGTGTCACAATTGTGAAGAGGATGATCGACCGGATAAGCTTTTCCACCAGAAGGGAGAGGCACAGTCTCTACGGGAATATCAAATCCCAGGTCTTCCTGCATTCTCTCAGGTGTAGGTCTCATCGACTCTTGATAGTTAAAAATCTCATTTCTGCCAGCATCTTCGGACATAAAGCCCTCCTATTGTTTTAATTGTATGGGAGTTATTGGCGCAAGTAAACATCAGCGTGAGAAATATTGCCGCCGTATTATAAATATCATCTTGCAAAAAACACAAAAAAACCTCCACGAGGGAGGTTTTTTCGACAAAAGAAAGATTATGCGACTTTTAGTATTGTAAGACGCAGTTGTCATATCTCAGAGTAAGAGATATTTCTGTGGGAGCAGATGCTTCATCATAACTTAGATCACCATAGTTAGCATCAGTAATGAAAGCGCCCTTCATGTCCCAGAGCTCAACAACAGTTCCGACAGGATCTAGCAGCTTGATCTGGCAGTCACGCTTGTAAAAGTCAGCGTAGCCAGAGCGACCTGAAACGGATTCAAAGTGAGTTCTGATCCACTCCATAACTTGTTGCGCACCCGAGGGAGCGATTGGGTCATAAAGAGTAACACCCAAGGTTGCAAACTTAGTCTTTCCAGCCAAGTAGCGTGTGTGATTAATAAAACCAAGCTCAACTTCTTGTGTTTGAATTTGAGGTCTGTTTGCGGTCTTCATCAAGAAAGCGTCGATGCCCTCAATAGCGAAGACCCATCGGTACTTTCGCTTTGGCTCAAACTTATTAGGAAGCATCTCAGTTACGGACAGTGTTTCAGCCATTATTAACTCCTAGCAGTCTTATATATGTATTTGCTTTATTCATTTTTTATCTCATAATCCTTCAGCGCCTGCGTTGGTCACGACGAAGTCGATGGAGACAAACTCAATTGAACGTGTGGGTTGCAAGAAGATCTTTCCTCGAACAGTATTGTTCTCAATATCAGCTTGCGTTGTGGTGGTGGTATCGATTAGAACCTTAAACCTGTCAATCCCTTGCTCCTGCTGGACTCTCTGTAGTAGAGGGGTAACCAGGGCTGTAAATCTCTCAAGGGTAGATTCTCGGTTTGGTTCGAACAGAAGCGATTCTGCAACTCGCTTGACATTTCTTCTAATGTCGATTAGAAGACGTCTTACGTTGACTCTATCAAGAGCACTTTGAGCTGCCTGAAGTGTTTTTTGGCCGTAAATTACCGGGCCTGTCGCCGGGAACTTCACGATAGGATTAATATCCTTATCGTAGAGGTCATCCAAGTTACTTCTGTTAAGAGCAACGGCTGTTGACAACGAGTTGAGTGCGCCGCGGGCGAATCCTGCTGGAGCAAACCACGGGAAGGCAACAGCGTCGTTAAAGGAGAAAGCTCCTAGAACTGCAACTGATGGTGGGACCTGGACAATGATGTTTCCAGTTCCGGCGGTTGTCTCAACTGTTGCATTAACATTCACATCTGGGAAGTATGCAGCGGCGAAGGAGGTGTCGAGGGCTCTGTCGCCGAATGCAGAGACTGTGTTTCCAACATGAACTCGCTGGAGGGACGACGTTACAACAGAATTAACTTCGTCTCTCTCTTCAATGTCCATTAGGTAAAGTGCATCGAAGCGGTCCTCAACCACATCTATGACATGGTCAGTAACATTAGAGTGTCTAATTCCTGGTATTGCTAGCAACTGTATCTCTACGTCTGCTTTTTCGCCCATAATATCAGCGGCTTTTCGATATGCTGCAGTAGCTGATCCTGCTGTAAGGCCTCTACTTGCGTCATCTGCCTCACCCTTCACTGCAGTATTGGAAAGCTTGGATGATTCTTTATTGAAGATATCAGTCCCATCAAATCCACCCTGTAGGAAGAAGCTAAACTTCGTAAGGCGCTTAATGGCTGGCTTGGCTGTATCGTCTACGGAGAAGGCTCTTGTCTTTGCTGAAGCATTGGCAGCAATATTACCTTTTCTGACGTATACCGCACCTGTGAGATCGGAATCCAGGGAGGACATAAGGCCGTCGGAACCTGTAACAACCTTGACGTTCTCGAAAGAGAAAACGTTGTTGTTAAATCGGTCACAATCAAGGATAACTCCTCCGGAATCTGCCTGATTGGGGTTGTTTCCTGTTACAAAGTTCTGGTTTGAAACCCCTATGAAGTTAGGGAAGAATTTCGTAAAAGAAGCAATAGTTGCGTCAGCAATTCGCTCCTTGTTGGGAAGAGACGTAGATGTTCTTCTCTCAAACTGGACACCCCAGTAATACGCCTTGTTTGCAATCTTCTTGGGAGAGAGTCCATCATTTATGTCTATTCTAAGCGGGACAGGAGGCTCAACTGTCTGTTGCAAATTTGCATTGAACTTTCCGGCAGTTAAAATATTTGCACCTGAAGTTATTAGATGGTCGATGCCTCGGAAACCTAGCGGAAGAGCAGACTCAGAAATATCACCGTTGGCTACAGCGGCATCAAGAGAAATCCTGATCCTGCTTGACACGTTGGGGAAGTTGCCCTGGACTACTATTTTTTGTGATCCTTGTGCGCGGTCGAAATCGTAGAAGATATGCTGGTCCCCGATTCGACGAGCAATAAAGTTGTCAGAAGTAGGATCTAAGTTTAGTCCGCGGTAAGCTTCCAGAACAACCTTCTCTTCATCTCGATCATTAAAATCTCTTACTACAAGATCAAATGATCCAAAGTCGTTATTAGGATCGCTCGACTTGGCGACGTTTTCAATGGATATCTTGTATCTTTGGTTTGCAACTGCACCATCAGAAATAGCGTGAACTCTAAAGAGGCTTCTTCTCTTTCCGCCGATTGTTTGAGAAATAACAAAGGGAGCATGAGGAGCTGCGTAGCGCTCTTTAAAGTTTTCGTAATTAGGAACAGCCGCTGATCCTGCATTTCTTCCTAAAGAAGAAGTTGTCAAGAAAGCAACATTTTCGTGGTTTGCTGGCTGCGCTGTTCCTGTTACAGGTAAGCATTGAGTTCCTGTGACCGCTGCAAATGCTGGGTAAACATCATACTGCGTATAAAGAACGTAACCGTGATCCTGTATTGCCTCTGGATCCCTATTAAAAACATTTCCAAAGTAATTTGTTGCCAGCGGATCAAAAGAAGCAGTAACAACATTCTTGAAAGGAGTATTTCTGTGGCCGTTCAGCAACATAACAAATTCTTGCTTTCCGGAACCGATATTAACTGTTCCGGTCAGACCACCCTTAAGAGTTCTACTATCAACTACAGGAGAAGGTGCAGCGGAATTTCTTCCTGCAACCTTATTAGAGGATGAAAGCGTGGGAACCACACCGGAGGCTGCAAAAACCACGCCTCGAAGAATTGGGCGTGCCCTCTCATCTCCAAGAACTTGAATTCCTGCATCACTGAATATTGTTGATCCTACCGACTGCGACATGAAACAACCTAAGAAGAAAGTTCTTCCTAGTGGGCCGTTCTGAACTGCGTTAGGATTGTGACCTATCAGTCCGGAACCTAAAGGCTCTCTTTGACCAACAACGAATCCTGCATTTGTGACGGATCCATCAGTTGAGCTTCTTTGCTTGCCATCACCCGCACCCAAAACTCGAACATACGTTAAAGCTCGTGCGTTGTTCAGCCACTGCTGGGCTGCTAAAGGTCCGAATTTGTCACCTTTAATGGCGCCAAACTTGTTTTGAAATTCCTGGGTATCTGCAACCAGAACAGGAACAAAGGCACGCCCTTCATCAGCTGTTCCAACTACACCTGCAGGAACACCGGAAGGACCGGACTTGCTGGGAGCGGAGATATCAATTTCTCTTGTGCTGACACCTGGACTCTTAAAGGTTAACTCTGCCATCAGACTTTTCTCCTGAATATGCTCAAAATATATCTATTACTCAAAGCTAACTCCTGAATTGGTAATTACGAAGTCTAGTGAAATAAACTCAATTGCACGAGTTGGAACCAGCACAATTTTACCATTTAGTCGATTTGAGAGAACATCGTCTGTAGTGTTGTTAGTATCATCCATTACAACCTTAAAGTTCTCAATTCCGCTCTGAGCTTGTATCGTAGCTAGAATAGGCGTTACTTGAGAAATAAATCTCGCGCGAGTTGCTGGAGTGTTTTGCTCAAACAATATTCTATTAGCTACGTCCGAAACTGCTCTCTTGACCTCAAGCATCAATCTTCTTACGTTGACGCGATCCAGTGCAGATTGAGCAGCCTGCAAGGTCTTTTGTCCAAAAATCACAAATCCCTGTTGTGGGAAGTTCGCGATCGGGTTAACCCTTGCATCGTAAAGTGTATCCCTGTCACCAGCAGTTAATCGAACTCCTGTGTTCTTGACAAAATCTAGGGAGCCGCGATTGAAGCCAGCTGGAGCAAACCACGGGAATGAAACTGCATCATTAAATCCTAGCGCGGCGATTGCTGCAACTGAGGGTGGGACTTTGACGCGTTCGTTATTTATGTCATCTTCGATTACAACATCTGGGAAGTATGCAGCCGCAGTGTTGTTATCAATCCTTCTTCCTTCAAACTGAGTTGAAGTCTTTGA
>MDSZ01228022.1_pt1 | contig 11697 bp, 12 predicted proteins | sample 811201 | NCBI WGS metagenome assembly MDSZ01 (sample SAMN05326647, study PRJNA326480) | marine metagenome | isolation source: seawater | place: Indian Ocean: North | collected 2010 | reverse complement strand
TAGCTGCAGCCAATAATGGTATTGTTGTAGGTACTGGAAATAAGGTTGAGGATTTTGGTGTCGGTTTTTATACTAAATATGGTGACGGAGGAGTGGATATTTCTCCAATAGCTGATTGTACAAAGACTCAAGTTTGGGAACTAGGAAGACACTTAGGAGTTTCCAAAGAGATCATTGATACTCCACCAACGGATGGACTATGGAATGATGGTAGAAATGATGTACAACAACTAGGGATGTCTTATGAAGAACTAGAAAAAGCTATGAAAGATAAAAGTGACCCTAATTATCAAAAATATTTAGAAATAAGAGAGAAAAACTTACACAAGATGAAACCTATACCAGTCTGCACATTTAATGAATAACCTTTATTTAACTAATTCTTTAACAAATCAAAAAGAAATTTTTAAACCAATAAATCCTGAAAAAATTTCTTTATATGCCTGTGGACCCACAGTATACGATAAACCTCACGTAGGTAACGCTAGAGCGTTAGTTATTTTTGATCTTTTATTTAGAGTTTTAAAAGAAATTTACGGTAAAACAAAAGTTATATATGTGAGAAATATTACTGATATAGATGATAAAATTATTGAAGCTTCCAAAAAAAAAGGTATTTCAATATCAGAACTCACGAATGAAGTTACAAAAGAGTTTCATTTAAACTGTATTTCTTTATTTTGTATGAAACCTACAATAGAACCTAAAGCCACAGATCATGTAAACGAAATGATTTCAATGACAGATAACTTGATAAAGTTGAAAGCAGCTTATGAAAAAAAAGGACATGTATATTTCTCAGTTTCTTCTTTTAAAGGCTATGGAAAATTATCTAATAAAAAAATTGATGAACTAAAAATTGGAGCTAGAGTAGACGTATCAGACTTAAAAAATGATCCTTTAGATTTTGTTTTATGGAAGCCTTCAAAAAAAGATGAACCTGGTTGGAGTTCTCCCTGGGGAAGGGGCAGACCTGGATGGCATTTAGAGTGTTCTGTAATGAGTGAAAAATATTTAGGGAGTCAATTTGATATTCATGGGGGTGGTTTAGATTTAATTTTTCCCCATCATGAAAATGAAATAGCACAATCGTGTGTGAATAATAAAAAAGATAAATTAGCAAATTATTGGGTTCATAATGGATTTGTAACTTTTGATAAAGAAAAAATGTCGAAGTCTTTAGGAAATATTTCTTCAATTTCAGAGGCAGAAAAAAAATATTCGGGACAAGTGGTGAGACTTGCCTTGCTTAGTTCTCACTACAAACAACCTTTAGACTGGAACGATGAACTATTAAAAAATCAGTCTAAAATAATAGACAAGTGGTATTCAATATATACTTCAGATTATAGTGAAAAATTACCCGAGTGTTTTAATGACCTGTTAGATGATTTAAATACGCCGCTTTATATTTCTAAATTACACGAATTATTTAATCAAGCACAGGACGGAAATAAAGAAAAAATTAAAGAATTCAATAAAGCTTGCAGATTAGTAGGTTTATTTCATCAAACAAAAACTGATAGAGAAAGATTTAAAAAAAGTAAAATAAAGATATCCGAAAAACAGATTTTGAGTAAAATAAAAGAACGAGAAAAAGCGAAAAAAATGGAAATTATGACCTTGCAGATAAAATAAGAAATGAATTAGGTGAAGAAGGTATTGACATTAAAGATATAAAGAACAAAACAATCTGGAATTATAAATGACTAAAGAAAAAATATATATTTTTGATACAACTTTAAGAGATGGTGCACAAACAGAAGGTGTTGATTTTTCAATTGAAGATAAGAACAAAATAGCTTCGGTATTATCCGATATTGGCGTTGATTATGTTGAGGGAGGATGGCCAGGAGCCAATCCAGTCGATACGAAGTTTTTTTCCAATCCTCCTAAAATGAGTAAAACATTATTTACTGCATTTGGTATGACTAAAAAAACAGGCAGAAGTGCTGACAATGATCCAGGTTTAGCCTCACTAATAAATGCAAACACCCCAGCAGTTTGTGTAGTAGGTAAATCTTGGGATTACCACGTCAAAATTGCATTAGGTATCAAAAATGAAGAAAATTTGGAAAATATAAGAGAAACAACAAAACACTTTATTAAAAATAAAAAAGAATTCTTGTTTGATGCTGAGCATTTTTTTGATGGATACAAATCTAATTCATCATATGCAATTGATTGTTTAAAACAAGCTTACGACTCTGGCGCACGATGGATAGTACTTTGTGACACTAATGGAGGTACTTTGCCTAATGAGGTAAGAGAAATTGTATCAAAAGTTTCAAAAATTATTCCGGGAAAAAATCTTGGTATTCATGCACATAACGATACAGAAAATGCGGTAGCCAATTCATTAGCAGCAGTGGAGGCAGGAGCAAGACAGATACAAGGTACAATTAATGGATTAGGAGAGAGATGTGGAAATGCAAATTTGATGTCAATTATTCCAACATTATGTTTAAAAAAATCATTTAGTGATAATTTTGAAATCAATGTTAAAAAAGAAAAATTATCTTCATTAACGGAATGTTCAAGACTTTTGGATGAAATATTAAACAGAAAGCCCAATAAAAATATGGCATATGTAGGTGCCTCTGCATTTTCTCATAAGGGCGGACTACACGTTTCTGCAGTAAAAAAAGATCCAAAAACATATGAACACGTTGATCCAAAACTAATAGGCAATCATAGAAATATAATTGTTTCTAATCAATCGGGAAGGTCAAATATTATTTCACGTTTAGAAAAATATGGAGTTAAGATTGACTCTAAAGATCCTAAAGTTCAAAAAATTTTAGATGAAGTGAAAGATAGAGAATTTAGTGGATATACCTATGATGGAGCTGACGCATCCTTTGAACTTCTGGCAAATAGACTTTTGGGAAAAGTTCCTGAATATTTAAAAGTAAAAAGTTACAATGTAAGTGTTTCGAAGTCTAAACAAATCCTTACAAAAGCTAATGTTGTATTTATAATTGACAGTAAAGAAATTAGTTGTGATGGAGTTGGTAACGGACCAGTAAACGCGTTAGACAATGCAATAAGATCAAATTTTAAAAAGGTAGAGAAATATTATAATTTTTTTTCTGATCTCAAATTATTGGATTATAAAGTAAGAATTTTAAACACTGGAACCGAAGCAACTACTAGAGTGCTAATTGAGAGTACAGACAAATCTGGTGTTAGTTGGTTCACTATTGGAGTTTCTCCAAATATTATAGAGGCTTCTTTCAAAGCTTTAATAGATAGTTTGGATTACAAACTTTATAAAGAAAAAGCTCCTGCAAATTTAAATGAAAAATAAATTTGGGTTTATATTAATTAAACCTCAATTAGGAGAAAATATTGGAGCGTGCGCTCGCTCAATGAAAAATTTCGGTTTTAAAAAATTAAATATTGTCAATCCAAAATTTACTTTTCCAAACCATAAAACAAAAGTTACGTCGGTCGGCGCATTCGATGTAATCAAAAATACTAAAATTTTTAATAATACGGAAGATGCAATAGATAAGTTTGATATTATCATTTCTTTAAGCGCCAGAAGAAGAGATTTAAATAAAAAACATATTTCAATAAAGGATTTTTTCGAGATCTTAAAAAAAAATAAGAACTCTAATTTTGGTTTAATGTTTGGTCCTGAAGCTTCAGGTTTATCTAACAAAGACCTTTCCTACTCTAATTATATTCTTCAAATTCCAACTTCAAATAATTTTAAATCACTTAATTTATCCCACTCTGTGACTTTAATTTGTTATGAAATATTTAAATTTTACAATAAAAAAATTTTTTATAAAAAAGGAAAAAAGTTAAAAATATCTGCTAAATCAGAAATCTCATCAATCATTAAGCACTTAGTTAAATTGCTTGAAGCAAAAGATTTTTTCTTACCCAAAGAAAAAAAGCATTCAATGATACTTAATATTAATAATCTTTTTTATAGAATGGAGCCAAATGACAAAGAATTGAGGGTTTTAGCTAGTATTGTGAGCTCTTTAAGTAAAAATAATCATTAAACCATAATTGACAAACTTAACTGAAGCCTTATAAAAACAACAATTAAATATGACAAAAAGACTAAAATCTAAACATAAAGTAGATCGAAGACTAAGATCTAATATTTGGGGAAGGCCCAAAAGTCCATTTAATAGTAGAGCTTACCCACCCGGTCAACACGGCCAAAATAAAAAAGGTAAACCAACAGATTATGGAATTCAATTACAAGCTAAACAAAAACTTAAAGCTTATTACGGTAATATTAATGAAAGACAATTTCGGAACATATATAGAAAAGCTTTAGCTAAAAAAGGTGATACAACAGAAAATTTAATTGCATTACTTGAAAGTAGATTGGATACCGTAATTTTTAGAGCTAAATTTGCAACGACTGTTTTTTCAGCGAGACAAATCATTAACCATGGTCATATAACAGTTAACAAAAAAAAAGTGAATATCGCAAGCTACTTGGTTAAAGATACTGATTTAATTTCAGTAAGAGATAAATCTAAAAAACTAACATTAATTGACGGGGCATTACAAAGTAAGGAAAGAGATGTTCCAGAGTATATTCAGTTAGACAATAAAAATAAGACCGCAAAACTTGTGAGAATTCCTAAATTTTCTGAAGTTCCGTATCCAGTTATTATGGAACCTAATCTTGTAATTGAGTATTACTCGAGATAATTTTTAAATCTTAATTTTTTAATTTTTTTTCTAATAAAGATTTTAATTCACCTTTTTCAAACATTTCCTTTACAATATCACAACCACCAATGAATTCTCCTTTAATATAAAGTTGTGGAATAGTTGGCCAATCACTAAAATCTTTAATACCTTGTCTTAGACTTTCATCTTCTAAAACATTAATTCCTTTAAAGTTTACTTTTAAATGTTTAAGGATATTTGAGACAGCCATCGAGAATCCACATTGTGGTGCGTCGGGCGTCCCTTTCATAAAAAGACAAATATCATTTTTATCAATAAGGTCTTTTATTTTTTCATTAACACTCATAATTTTTCTTTTGTAACAATTGACAAAGCGTGTAGTTCATTTCCCATTTTACCTTTTAGAGATTTATAAACTAATTTATGTTGTTCAATTTTACTCAATCCATTAAATATCTTAGATTCTATAATAGCTGAATAGTGATTATTGTCGCCCATCAAATCTTTAATTTCTATATTAGCGTCAGGAATTGAGTCTAATATAAGCTTTTTAATTTCTTTTTTCTCTATAGGCATTAATAACTATTATACCATTTATTGTTAATCATTTTCAAATCTTCAATTTTAATCTTAATTTCGTCTTGAATTTCAAAATTACTTTTTTGAGTTAAACCAATATTTTCATAAAAAATATCATTCTTTTTTAAAATCTTTTCAACTTTTTCCATATTATTTTTATCAATTTCGACAATATATCTTCCTTGATCTTCACCAAAAAAATATTCTAAGGAATTAGTTAAATACTTAGGCTTTGAGATTTTTATACCATAATTTGAAGGTATGACCATTTCTGCCAACGCAACTATTAAACCTCCAGCCGATATATCGTGTACTGAATTAAGTAAATTTTTGTCAAAAAGCTCTAAAATAGCTTCTCCATTATTTTTTTCGTTTAAAAGATTTACTTCAGGAGGTTTTCCCTCTTTAATTGAGTATAATTCTTCTAATAAAACACTTTGTCCTAAATGACCGAATGTTTTACCAATCAAGACAACATTACTATTTTCATTTTTGAAAAAATGATTAACTTTATTATTAATATTTTTTATTAATCCGACACCACCAATTACAGGCGTTGGATAGATATTTTTCTTATTCGTTCCGTTATAAAAAGATACATTTCCCGAAACAACAGGATAGTTTAAAAATTCACAAGCTTCCTTAATACCTTCCAAGCTTTCGGCAAACTCTCCCATAATTTCCTTATTTTCTGGATTACCAAAATTTAAACAATTTGTTATTGCTAGTGGCTTTGCCCCGACTGAAATTAGATTTCTCCAGTTTTCACATACAATCTGTTTTCCTCCAGTAATTGGATGTGACTTGCAATAATTAGCGGAAGAGTCAACGGAGACAGCTATTGCTTTTTCTTTGTTATGAATTCTTATTATTGCTGCATCAGATCCAGATTTTTGTATTGTATCACACATAACCATTTGATCGTATTGATCAGTGATCCAACTTTTATTTGAGTGATTTGGAGAGGCCAAGATTTTTTTAAGCGCGTGTTCAATTTTTACCTTTTTTAATTTTTTGATATCTATTTTCTTTGTAGGTAATTTCCTTTTTATCCATTTTCTATCGTAGATAGGAGCTTTTGATGCTAGAGCTTCAATTGGTATTTCTCCTTTAACTTCATTTTTAAACTTTAAAGTTAAATTTTTGGTATTAGTTGTTTTTCCTATTACAACAAAATCTAAATCCCATTTTTCAAAAATTTTTCTAGCATTTTTTTCTTTACCGTCCTCTAGAATAATTAACATTCGTTCTTGACTTTCCGATAACATCATTTCGTATGGCGTCATGTTATCTTCTCTACAAGGCACTTTATCTAGCTCAAGTTCAATCCCCAGTAGACCTTTAGAAGCCATTTCCACACTTGATGAGGTCAAACCGGCAGCCCCCATATCTTGAATTGCAATTATAGAGTCATCTTTCATTAGTTCTAAGCAAGCTTCTAAAAGCAATTTTTCAGTGAAAGGATCACCCACTTGAACTGTTGGTTTTTTTTCCTCAGAATTTTCATCAAATTCAGCAGATGCCATAGAAGCTCCATGAATACCATCTCTCCCAGTTTTTGAGCCTACATAAACTACAGATTTATTTAATCCTTTAGCTTTCGAATAAAAAATTTTATTTTTTTTTGCATGGCCTACTGCCATAGCATTCACTAAAATATTTTCATTATAAGTTTCATTAAATTTTGTCTCACCAGCTACAGTTGGTATACCTATGCAATTTCCATATCCACCAATTCCTGAAACAACTCCATTTAATAAACTTTTTGTTTTTGGGTGAGCTGGAGATCCAAAGTGAATTGAGTTCAATAATGCTATTGGCCTCGCACCCATAGTAAATACGTCTCTAAGTATACCTCCTACACCTGTTGCAGCACCTTGATAGGGCTCAATGTAAGATGGGTGGTTATGACTTTCTATTTTAAATACAATAGCGTCATCATCTCCAATGTCTATTACGCCAGCATTTTCACCAGGTCCCTGTATAACTTGTTTTCCTTTTGTAGGTAGTTTTTTAAGATGTATTCTCGATGATTTGTAGGAACAATGTTCATTCCACATTGCTGAAAATATTCCAAGTTCTAGCAAATTTGGATTTCTTTTTAATAGTTTTTTAATATTTTTATACTCTTCTATTTTAAGACCATGTTTTTCAATTATCTTATTAGTGATTTCCATTTTATTAATTTAACAAACTCGAAAATAAGTTTACTCCATCAGTATTAGAAATATTTTTATCAACCATTCTTTCAGGATGGGGCATCATACCCAAAATATTTTTTTTTGAATTAAAAATTCCTGCGATATTGTCAAGTGCACCATTAGGATTTGACTCATTATTAATTGTTCCTTTTGCATCACAATATTTAAATGCAATCAAGTTTTCTTTTTTTAACTCTTCTAAATGTTTTTTATCAGTAAAATAATTTCCCTCATTATGTGCAATATTAATCTTTAAATTTTGATTTAATTTATATTTAGAAGTAAATTTAGTTTGATTATTAATCACCTTTACATTTACATCTTTATTTATAAATTTAAGATTTTTATTTCTTAATAAAGTACCTTTAAGTAAACCTGTTTCAGTTAAAATTTGAAATCCGTTGCATATACCTAAAATTAAGCATCCTGAATTAGCGGCTTTTATTACTTCATCGATTATCTTTGATTTTCCAGCTATAGCTCCTGATCTAAGATAGTCGCCGTAAGAAAATCCCCCAGGTATAACTATTAAATCTGATTTAGGTAGTGACGATTCTTTATGCCAAACCATTTGATTTTTAAACTGAAATTTTTCTAAAGCTCTAGCAATGTCTCTGTCACAGTTTGAGCCAGGAAAAACAATAACTGATGATTTCATTATAATTTATTAATTCTATAATCTTCAATAATTAAATTAACCAAAAGTTTTTCACACATTTCTTTTATTTTTTCTTCAGCTTTTTTTTGGTCTTTCTCATTAATTTCAATTTCAAAAAACTTTCCCTGTCTGATACTTAAAAGACTATTCATACCTAAATTAGTTAAAGTGTTTTGTACAACTTTACCTTGTGGGTCCAAAACATCTTTTTTAAGAGTAACTGTGACTGAAAATTTCAATTTATTTTTTTTTGATTTTAATTGGAATAGTTTTTCCAAAATTAACTTCACTAATGTTTGTTTCTTCAGGCATAATTCCCAATCTTCTAGCTACTTCCTGATAAGCTTGAATAATATTTCCCAAGTCTTTTCTAAATCTATCTTTATCTAGTTTTTTTTCTGTCTTAACATCCCATAGCCTACAAGTATCAGGGCTTATTTCATCAGCTAAAACTATCTCCATCTCTTCTTTTTCTTTATTCCAAGCTTTTCCATACTCAATTTTAAAATCTATAAGTTTTATACCTATTGCTCTAAACATGCCTGATAAAATATCGTTTATTCTTAAGGTCATAGTATCAATTTCCCTAATTTCTTTCTGAGTAGCCCAACCAAACGATAAAATATGTTCTTTTGAAATTAAAGGATCGTTTAGTTCGTCTTTTTTATAACAATATTCTAACAAAGGTTTTTCCAAAGCAGTGCCTTCTTGTATACCTAATCTTTTTGTTAAAGAGCCTGTGGCGACATTTCTTACGATAAATTCGATAGGAAAGATTTCAGCTTTTTTTATCAACTGCTCCCTCATGTTTAATCTTTTTACTAAATGAGTTTTAATTCCACACTGTGATAAATTTGTTAAAATGTATTCAGATATTCTATTATTTAAAACACCTTTGCCTTCGACCTTTGCTTTTTTTAAATTATTAAAAGCTGTAGCGTCATCTTTAAAATGCTGAATAACCAGATTTTTATCTGTAGTTTCATAAATTATTTTAGCCTTACCCTCATATAATTTATTTCCTTTATTCATGTGATTTATTTTTTTAGACTACGAGTAAAAATTATATTAATTTTTTTGGTATGATAACTGAAATCAAATAACTTTTTGAGTTTATTAACAGGTATTTTTTTGGTAATTCTCTTATCAGCTAAAATATTGGTTAAAAAAGAGGAATTTTTTTGCCAAGCGCTCATAGCATTTTTTTGGACAATTTTATAAGCTTTTTCTCTAGTAAAACCAAAGTTAGTCAATTCAAGTAAAATTCTTTGTGAAAAAAAAATTCCATTAGTTATTTTTAAATTTTTTAGCATTCTTTTTGGATATATATTTAAATTTTTTATTAGATTATTTAATCTTACTAAAGCAAAGTCTAATGCTATTGTAGAGTCTGGTCCAATATTTCTTTCAACTGCGGAGTGAGAAATATCTCTTTCATGCCATAGGGCTATATTTTCTAGCGCCGGGGTGACATTTGATCTTATTAATCTTGCTAAACCTGTTAAGTTTTCACTAAGAATTGGATTTTTTTTATGTGGCATTGCAGAAGATCCTTTTTGTTTTTTTCCAAAAAATTCCTCAGCTTCTAAAACTTCAGTTCTTTGAAGATGTCTAATTTCAATTGCAAATCTCTCTATCGAACTTGCTATAATTGCAAGAGTAGAAAAAAACTGTGCATGTCTATCTCTAGGAATTACCTGAGTGGAAATTGGTTCAACATCAAGTTTAAGTTTTTTTGCTACATATTTTTCAACTTTTGGATCAATATTTGCAAAAGTACCTACAGCACCAGAAATTGCACAAGTAGAGATTTCTTTTATAGAATTTTCTAATCTTTTTTTGTTTCTCAAAAATTCTTGATAAAAAGTTAACATCTTCAAACCAAAAGTAATTGGTTCAGCGTGAATACCATGGCTTCTTCCAATACATAAAGTATACTTATGTTTAAGAGCCTGACGTTTTATTGAAATTAAAAGCTGATCAATATCTTTTAATAAAATTTTTCCAGATTGTTTAAGTTGTATATTAAAACAAGTATCCAAAACATCCGATGAAGTCATCCCTTTATGTAAATATCTAGCCTCTTTGCCAACTTTTTCGGTAATTGATGTTAAAAAAGCTATGACATCATGTTTAACCTTATCTTCTATTTGTGAAATTCGTTTTACATTTATTTTTGCTTTAGATTTTACTTTTTTGGAGACACCCTTTGGAATAATTTTTAGTTTTTCCATGGCTTCTGCAGCAGCTAACTCGATATCAAGCCATATTGTGTATTTATTAAAATCTTCCCAGATGTCTTTTATTTCTTTTCTTGTGTATCTCTCAATCATTAAAAATAAAATTTTATTTTAAAGTAAAAATTTCGCAACCATCTTTCGTTACACCAATAGTATGTTCAAATTGTGCTGATAAAGATTTATCTTTTGTTACAGCTGTCCAACCATCTTTAAGGGTTTTTGTTTCATAATTACCGAGATTAATCATTGGTTCTATAGTAAAAATCATACCCGCTTTAATCTTTTCACCTGTTCCTTTTTTTCCATAATGTAAAACGTTAGGTTCTTTGTGAAATGATTGACCTATTCCATGACCACAAAAATCTTGAACAACTGAAAAACCCTCTGCCTCAACGTGACTTTGAATAGCTTCTCCAATATCTCCTAAATGAATATCTTCTTTAATAATTTTGATTGCTTTCATCATTGCCTCATGAGTCGTTTTAATTAATTTTTTTGCTTTTACTGAAACATCACCAATTTCAAAAGTTTTGCTCGTGTCTCCATGCCATCCATCCTTTAAAGCTGTTACATCCACGTTTATAATATCTCCTTCTTTCAAAACTTTATCCGATGGTATTCCATGACAAACTACGTGATTTGTTGAAGTGCAACATGATTTAGGAAAACCCCTGTAAAACAATGGTGCAGAATATGCACCATGATCATTAATATATTCGTAACAAAGCTTATCAATCTCATCTGTTCGAACTCCTGGGTTAGCTATTTTTGCCACTTCTTCAAGAGCTCCCGCAGCTATAATTCCTGCTAATCTTGTTTTTTCAAAAGCTTCTTTGTATTTTTCACTCATTAAATTTAAACTCAATTTTACGATTAAGTTTTATTCCTTTTGATGAAAATTTACAATCATAGCAGAGGACGTTTAATTTATTTTTAACAGCTTTTATTAACATTTTTGAGTATTCAGGATCTATATCTTTAGCTATTTTAAACTTAAAGCAATCATTTCTTTGTATTAAATACAGAATATAAATTTTATATCCTTTTGTAGCAGCATTTATGAGTTCCTTTAAATGTTTTAATCCTCTTGATGTTATAGCATCAGGAAATTCGGCAATACCTTGCTCTCTAGAAAGAGTAACATTTTTAACTTCAATAAATGATTTTTGATTTTTATTAATTATTAAAAAATCAAATCTAGTATTTTTTCCAAATTTAGTTTCAGGTTGAATTAAATCTAAATTATTAAATTCCTTAATTAGGTTATTTTTCATCGCATGAAATACGATCTTATTAGTTAAGTGTGTGTTTACACCAATTTTTGTTTTTTTATTATCAATTATTTGTAAAG
>MDSZ01184100.1_pt1 | contig 11697 bp, 8 predicted proteins | sample 811201 | NCBI WGS metagenome assembly MDSZ01 (sample SAMN05326647, study PRJNA326480) | marine metagenome | isolation source: seawater | place: Indian Ocean: North | collected 2010 | reverse complement strand
TTTCAAATTCTTTGGCAAGATCTCTTTTCCAAATTAAGTCGCCAGTCATTAAATTCAGACACGTAAGCCAAGATGTTACTCCATGACAAAAAACTAAGTTATCATGAATGACGGGACTTGCACGAGGTCCGCTTGAATATCCGTATCGATCTTTATAATCGACTGGGTATTTGTAAGTCCATATCAGTCGGCCATTTTCTGGATTAATTCCCTCGATTATCTCCATCCCGTTTTGGCGATGAAAAAGTACTAGAATATCTTTTGATATAATTGGTGATGCATATCCTTCACCCTTCGTGACTTCCCAGATTAGTTCAGGTCCATTTTTTTCCCATTTCTCAAGTAATTTTGTTTCAGTTGATGATGCATCGTCAGATGGGCCATTATACCTCGGCCAGTCGTATGTTTTAGAATTTTTAGATAAGCTTGAGGCATCTCTATGGATAGTGTGTCTCTCATAATATTTTTCCCCAAACAAAGGATAACATAAAAGACTACACAAAATTAGTATGGTTGATTGGGGTGTTTTTGGTTTCATTGGATAATACCATTCACTTATAATTTTCGTCTAAACATAATGCACTAATTTTCTTTCTTGTTAATGCCTTTAAAATGAGAGAAAAGATACTATTAGGTATTCTATAAGTATTTAACTCATTATGTTTTGAAAGAAATAATTCAGTCATTACCTTCTGTCTTTAAGCAAAAGAGTAAAAGGAAGAATGTCGCCCGTTTTATAAAGTTTGGTTTGGTCCTTGTTCTTTTTGTTGCCTTTTATATGCAGGTTTACTCGAAGTTAATGTCAGATGAACTGGGCGGGGTAAAAATAAGTTGGATAGAGTCTTTTTATTGGGTTTTAACAACTATGTCTACTCTTGGATATGGTGACATAACATTCACGGGAGATGTTGGTAGGCTTTTTTCAATGCTAGTTATGTTCACTGGCGTTTTTTATCTCTTTATTGTGCTACCATTTGTTTTTATGGAGCTTCTTTACAAGCCTTTCATGGAATATCAAACTGGCGTTAGGGTTGCTCGTAGGTTTGAGCCAGTAAAGCAAAAGCATGTTATTCTCACTCACTATGACTCAATTAGTCATGTATTAATGGATAAATTAACCCACTTCGGTTACCCATTTGTATTAATAATTTCAAATATTAAAGAGGCATTAAGACTTCATGATATGGGGTTTCCTGTGATGTTAGGAAATTTAGATGAAAATGAAACATTTGATGATGCCTCTATCCAGAATGCAGCGATGGTTGTAACCACTGATAATGATATTAGAAATGTGAATATTGCTTTTCGAGCAAGAGATGCATCGCCCCACTTATCAATAGTTAGTACATGTAATCGTTCAAGTTCTGAAGAGATTTTATCACTTGCTGGTGCCACTCATGTAATTCGTCCTGCTCAACAAATGGGCAGATTTCTTTCTCGAAGAATTTGTTGTACTGATAATGCAACTCATGTAATCGGATCATTTGATGAAGTTCTTATTGCTGAGGCAACTATTCATGGTACGCCTTTAGTTGGTCAAAACCTTAAAGAAGCTATGCTTCGAGAGAACTACGGAGTAAATGTGGTTGGTATGTGGGAGAGAGGTCACTTCGAACTTCCGAACCCAAGTACAATGCTTAATAATCACACAGTTCTACTTCTTGCTGGTACAAAAAGTAACTTTGCCAGTTACGACAAGGATTATGGGAATTATAATACAAATAATGCTGCTGTTATTATAATAGGCGCAGGAAGAGTTGGTCGGGAAACGGCAAAAGCTTTAGATGAAGCTGATATTTCTTATAAAGTTATAGAATCAGACAAAAAAAAGGCTTCTATGGTTTCCAATTGTATTTTGGGGGATGCGTCTGATAAATCTGTTTTGGAACGCGCTGGGATAAATAAATCACCTGCTATTATTATCACTAGTCATGATGATGAAACTAATGTTTATTTAACAATTTATAGCAGGAAACTTAGACCTGATATTCAGATTATTACTCGCGCTTTTCTTCATAGAAATATTGAACCTCTGCACAAGGCAGGTGCTGATTTTGTCATGTCGCAAGATCATATGGGAGCCAATACAATTTTTAATCTCTTGAATCGGGCTGAAATCTTAATGGTAACCGAGGGTTTAGATATATTCAGTCAGGCCACCCCAAAATCATTGGTTGGGGTCAAAGTAAAGGACTGTAAGATCACTGAAAGAACGGGTTGCAGTATTGTCGCGATTAAAGGCGATTCTGGGACTGTTATTACGCCTTCACCTGAAAACATGTTTTCTGAAGGTGGAGAGATAATTCTTATTGGTGATGAAAATGCTGAAAAGTCTTTTGAATCTAAGTTTTGCAGTTAGCCTTTTTTCAAGGTTTCAAAATATTTTGCCTAGTAATTAAAAATTTTAAGATTTTCATACGAAAAAGGACATTTGTTCCAACCTCTTATTTTGATAATCATTTTATTTTCAAAACTTAATTTAAATCGATTTCAATAGACAATTCAGCTTTGAAGCATGCCATCTTTATATCTCTTGATTCTTTAAATTATCTTTTTTCTATAATCATTTTATTGGTAATTTTCGTATCCTGCAGTCAAAAAAAAATTGAAACATATAAGCCTTTTTCTGAATCCAATAAAACAGGACAAATAGAATATTCTGGGACTCCAAATTTGTGGAGTGAGATTTTTAAGTCTATTGATTCACATGGAAAAGATTTAGCAATGATATTAGATCATGGTGAACAATCTCTACTATTAAGAATAAATTTAATTCGTTCTGCAAAAGAAAGTATTTCCATTCAAACCTTTTCATGGGAATTTGACGAAGTTGGGAAGTTCATTTTATGGGAACTTATTGAGGCTAATCAAAAAAGGGGAATAGAAGTTCATTTGTTAATTGATCATATGTTCAATGAACATCAATTGGATTTAATCGCTTATTTATCTACTATAAGTCCAAATTTTAATATTAAATACTTTAATCCTAGTGCAAAAAAGTTATCTCCGAGTTTTCTGGATAAAATTTCTGATCTTGCGGTAGACTTTCATGATCATAATTCACGACTTCACAACAAATTGTTTGTAGTTGATAACAAATATGCGATTACAGGTGGAAGAAATATTAATAATCACTATTTCGATGAGGTAATTGGTTTAAATTACAAAGATAGAGATGTTCTCATTATTCAAAGAGAATCATCTGATCTGGAAGAGTGTATCTCGCGTTATTGGAATTCTGAGCATTCAGTTCCAACAATAGAACTAAATGACATTAAAAATATTTTAATTGATAATAAGGATATAACTTATTCGAAAAAGGATTTCATTGAATATAATATTTTCCGAGATATTGATACCCGAGCTAATAATTTAAAAACAGTAAATAATTTGTTTATTGAAAACTTAAGGACGGTTGATTCGGTTGAGTGGATTTATGATATTCCAGAAAAAGTTGAACAAGCTCCACTGTATAATTCTATTGTGGCTCAAAAGCTTTTAGATCTGATTGAATCTGCAAAATCTGAGATACTGATTCAATCGCCATATGTTGTAATTAGTGAACAAACTCAAAATGTTTTTCGTGCCTTAATGTCCAATTCAGAAGATAATCTTAATGTGATTGTTTCTACTAACAGTCTGGCAGCGACAGACAACTGGGTCACATACGCTGCTAATTACAAAGAAAAGAGAATTTATATCGAAGAGCTTGGCTTTAAAATATGGGAATTTAAGCCAATACCAGGTGATATCTCGAGTATGATGAATTATGAAAAACTTATTTCCAGAAAACCATTTCGTGGGGAGATAGATTCATTTGGTTCCAAAGATTTTAAAATAAATAAAACGCAAATCGATTTTCTTAACAAGAAAACATTTTCTAGTTTGCAGAATGTTCACTTGAAAACTGCTCCATATTTATCATTACATGCTAAATCTCTTGTGGTCGATGAAACGGTTTCATTTATTGGGTCATATAATTTAGATCCTAGATCTGAAATTTATAATACTGAATTAGGCGTCGTGATAAGAGACAAAAATTTTTCTGAAGAGTTGAGGGATAGTATTAAAAAAGATATTCTCCCTAAAAATAGTTATCTAATTGCTATGAAAAAACATCGTCCATTAATCAGTACTATAAATAAGTTGTTCTATAGAGTTTCAGAAGCTTTTCCCTTTGTAGATCTATGGCCAATTAGACCACATGCCTCTTTTGAATTAAAAATTGATAAAAAAAATGTAAATGAAAAGCATGTAGATTTTTACAATAATTGGACAGATGTTGGTAATTTCCCTGGAATTCCATTTTTTGCTAAAAAGCAAGTCTCGGCCAGAATTTTTAAGGCTACAGGTATGATATTTAAGCCTCTCTTGTAAAAGATTATTTTTTTATACATGTTGACTAAAAAATATTAACAATCTAAATGTTTATCCATGAAAATTTTGTCCGTATTCCTTGCTTCATCTTTTTTCTTTTCTTTAGTTTCTTTCTCTAAGTCAAGACTTGGAGAATATTACTTTGGTTTTGGCTATGCCATGGCAGACGGTGGTAAAGATCTTAATGCTGATGGTGACTTCCTTAATTTATCAGCTAATAGCCCTGCATCTGATTCTGCAGACTTCAATTTGTTTTTAAGCTATGGAAATGTTGATTATAAGGATACGCTTGGTGCGGACCAGTCTGGTACATCATGGGAGTTGGGTCTTGATTTTATCTATCACTATGACGAATATGTTTTTCAAAACGGAATGTTTCGTCCGTTCGCTGGAGTTGGATTATCATTCTTAAGTGAGGATGCTAAATTACGAATGGGGGATGACGGTTTTACATGGAAATTTTTAGCAGGCACAGAAATCCTTTTCACAGACTACCTTTCTTTGTCAATTGGTGGTAATTTTAAGGGTCTTTGGTCTGATTTCGGTGAGAATGATTTCCTTTTCGATATAGGTTTATCATGGTGGATTACAGATGTACATGGTGTTGCCTTAGAATATAATCATGCCTTTGATCAGGAAGTTGATTTTATCGGATTGAAATACTTGTACTCCTGGCAATAGTTTTTGCCCGTGCTTGTTAGGTTGATTGATCGAGCACAATAGATTCTTTGATGATGTGCCAAGTAGACTTGGCACACACAGTTTAAAATGGTCCAAGTATGAAAATAAGGACATCATCCCTTTATGGGTTGCCGATATGGATTTTAGATCCCCTCCTTCGGTATTAAAACTTGCTTCTAAAATATGCGAAGATGGTATTTTTGGATATGGTATTTGCCCACAAGGTTTACAGGATATTGTAGTTTCCCGATCATTCAGCCAATATAATTGGGAAATTGATAAGAATCATCTTGTTTGGCTTCCTGGAATGGTTTGTGGATTGAATGTTGCTTGTAGAACTTTTGAGGATCAGTCATCTCAGGTGATTACAAATACACCGGTTTATCCTCCCTTTTTATCTGCACCATCTAATTTTGGCCTTCAATGTACGAAAATTCCTTTAAAGTTGGTAAATGACCGCTTTACAATCGACTTTCAGAAACTTGAGAGTTTAAGAACACAGAAGGGTGATTTGTTTATGTTATGTCACCCACACAACCCTGTTGGAACCTGTTTCACGAGGAAAGAACTAGAGGATTTTGCTGATTATGTATTAAGTAGAGAACTATTTGTTTGTTCAGACGAAATTCACTGTGATCTAATTTTGAATATTGATTCAAAGCACATTCCTTTCGCATCTATTAATTCTGAGGTAGAGAATCGAACCATCACACTTATGGCACCAAGTAAAACATTTAATTTACCAGGTTTCGGTTGCTCTTATGCAGTGATTTCAAATGGAGATCTAAGAAGAAAGTTTAAAAAATCTTTATGTGGTATCGTTCCTGATCCTCCAGCGATGGGCTTTAGACTTGCTGAAGAGGCTTATCGTAATGGCGAAGTTTGGAGACATGATCTTCTTAAATACCTCCGGGCTAATCGTGATTTAGCAATTTCCGAAATAAAGAATATGGAAGGTTTAAAGCCATATTCTCCAGAAGCAACCTATTTACTTTGGATTGACGCAAATGCACTCAGTGTTAAAGACCCACATTTTTTCTTTGAGGAATGTGGTGTCGGATTATCAAATGGGAGTGATTTTGGTGCCCCTGGGTTTCTCAGATTAAATCTCGGTTGCTCTAGGAATCTCCTCAAAAAAGCTTTAGATCGTATGCATTGTGCGATTGCCAAATTGTAAGGCTTAAAAAAATTATGGGCAATGAGCGTAAAGATGAGTTGATAAAGCTTTTGCGAGTTCATGATAATGCCTACTACAAGGATGGAAGGCCTTTAATCGGTGATAGAGAATATGATCGATTAAAATCTGAGTTAGATGAATTAATAAACTCTGATGATGGTCAATTAAATTTATTTCCCACCGATAAAGTGGAAAATGGCAATGATTTAGATGAACTCGTACCTGTAGTTGGAGATGATCGCTTAGACTCATTTCTTTCACACGCTCATCTAAAACCCATGCTTAGCCTAGACAACACTTATGACAGAAATGAATTTTTTGATTTCGATAAAAGACTCTGTAAAGTACTAAATGTAACATCAGTACCTTATGTTGTTGAGCCAAAAATTGATGGAGTTGCGGTTTCGCTAACTTACATAAAAGGCGTTTTATCAAAAGCAACCACACGAGGTAATGGACTAGAAGGCGACGTAATAACGCAGAATCTTTTACATATTTCTAATTTGCCAAAAAAAATTGATGCATCTGATTTTCCTCCATTGATTGAAATAAGAGGTGAGGTATTTATGAGTCATGCTGAGTTTGAGCGTATTAATGCTGAAAGGTCGGCGGCAGGAATAGAATTATATGCAAATCCTCGTAATCTTACTGCTGGAACTGTAAAGTTACTGGATTCTTCTGAAGCAAGACAAAGAAAGCTTGATATAGTACTTTACGGACTTGGTGGAGTTGAGCCCGCCGAACAATTTCTTTTACAGTCAGATTTTCATATGGCTGTTAAGGGTTGGGGCTTTCCTACAGTTGAGTTTATAGAAAAGACTTTGTCTGTTGAAAGTGCATGGAATGCGATATGCAAATTGAATAGTTTAAGAGATAATTATACTTATCCAACAGATGGTGCTGTTATAAAACTTGATTCATTTGAATTACAAATAAAAGCAGGAAGCACTGCAAAGGCTCCTAGATGGGCAATAGCGTATAAATTTGAATCTGAAAAAGAAAAAACCCAGTTAAAAGAAATTCAAATTCAAGTGGGGCGTACTGGTGCAGTTACACCCGTTGCTGTCTTAGACCCAGTCCAATTAGCCGGAACGAGAGTTTCCAGAGCAAGTCTCCATAATTTTGAAGAGATTAAAAGAAAAGATATTCGAGTTGGTGATTATGTCATCGTTGAAAAAGCTGGAGAAATTATCCCTCAGATTATTGAGGTAGATGTAAGTAAGAGAAAAAGAGAATCTGAACCTCATATTGCTCCTGCTAGATGTCCTTGCTGCGATACTGAACTTGTAAGAATTGACGAAGAAGCTGTTTTAAGATGTACAAATTATTATTGCTCAGATCAGGTAAAAGGAAGAATTGAATATTTTGCATCAAGGGGATGTATGAATATTGACCACTTGGGTGAAGCAGTAATATCTCAACTTGTTGACAAAAATTATATTAAAGACATTTCTGATTTATACTCTTTAAGTAAAAATCAAATATTATCGTTAGATGGATTTGGAGAAAAGTCTGTCGAAAATTTGCTTATCTCAATAGAGCAAAGTAAAAGCCAGGATTTTTGGCGTTTTATAACAGGCCTAGGAATTAAACATGTCGGATCTTCTGCTTCTAAATCGCTCGTACGCCATTATGGGGCTATTGATGGTTTATTCTCCACTTCATATGAAGATTTAACATCGATAGATGGTGTTGGTGAAGTTATGGCAGAAAGTATTTTGGCTTTTTTCCGATCGAAATATAACTTGGAGATGTTAAGCAAACTAAAGACTTTCGGTCTGAATTTTAAAGACTCAAGCTTTGGCAAGGATCAGAATTTGATTTTGGAAGGTAAAATTTTCGTTCTAACTGGTTCTCTTACAAAATTTAACAGAGAAGAGGCATCCTTGATGATTGAAGCTTTAGGAGGAAAGGTGAGTTCAAGTGTAAGTAAAAAAACAGCTTTCCTTGTTGCTGGACCTGGTGCAGGTTCAAAACTACTTAAAGCTCAAAAACTAGATATCAAAGTTTTGAGCGAAATAGAGTTTCTGGAAATAATTAATTCCTAAAATTAACTCTATTTCAAAATATCTAATTAAGTTAATTAGCGTTGTGAACATCTATCCCATGGGTATTATAAGTCATCTAATTTTCGTTTAGTTTGATGTCAAAAAATATTATAACCGGTTTCGATTCTGTTGAAGATGCTGTTGCAGAGATAGCTAAGGGAAATTTAGTAATTGTTACTGATGACGAGGCTCGTGAAAATGAAGGAGATCTGGTCATGGCGGCTTCAAAAGTAACTCCTGAATCAATAAATCAGATGATTATGCATGCAAGGGGTTTAATTTGTGTACCTTTGATGAGTAACCAACTGACAAGGTTGGGAATTTCAAGTATGGTACCTCATAATCGTGAAGCACAGAAAACTGATTTTACCGTATCAGTGGATGCTGCAACCGGTATCTCTACTGGAATTAGTGCCTTCGATCGTGCATCAACCATCCAAATATTAGCAAATCCTTCTTCAACTGCGGAGGATTTAGTGCAACCAGGTCACATCTTTCCATTAAGAGCCAGACCGGGGGGGGTACTTGAAAGAGCTGGTCATACTGAAGCAGCCGTTGATTTAGCTTCATTAGCAGGACTTCACCCTAGTGGTGTAATATGTGAAATCCTAAATGAAGATGGAAGTATGGCTAGATTGCCAGAGCTTATAAAATTCAAAAAAAAATGGGGATTGAAATTAATATCTATTGCATCTTTGATCGAATATCGACATCAGCGCGATCAGCTTGTCGAAAAGTTTTCTGAATCTGATTTCCATTGTGAGGTTGGACATTTTCGATTACATGGTTTTAGGAGTATTCTTGATGGTAGAGTACATTATGCTTTAACACTTGGCAAAATTTCAAATAAATCCCCTACTCTTGTACGAGTTCAAACTGCAAATGTTTTGACTGATGCATTAGGTATGACCAGTGAAAGTAAATCTACGAATATGATTAAAAGATCGCTCGCTATGATTAGTGATAATGGATCTGGAGCTCTCCTTTATATGGAGTCAAAAAAAAGAGGTTTTGATGAAGGATCTTCAAAATCATATTCATCAGCAAACGATATGTTGCCTATTCCCAAAATGGATTTTCGTGATTATGGGATAGGAGCTCAAATTTTAGTAGAATTAGGAATCGAAAAGTTAAGTTTACTTACAAGAGATAATAGAAAAGTCGTTGGACTTGAAGGTTATGGGTTAGAAATCATTGAAAGGATTCTTATCAAATAGTTATTATGAGCGACGAGGTCCAACCGGATACTAATTTACTACCCAATACTCTTAGCATTGGTGTAGTCGCATCCAAATTTAATATTAATTTGTCTGATTTTCTTCTCCAAAGGGTCAAGCAATGTATATTTGATAATGGAGTGCCTTTGGAATTCATTGTGGAGCGAGTACCTGGCGCTCATGAGATCCCCGCTGCTCTATCTCTAATGCTTAAATCAAAAAGATTTTCATGTATGATTGCATTGGGGGTTGTTATTAAAGGATCAACATCACATCATCATTTGGTTGCTGAAACTTCTGGACACGCAATACAAAGGCTAATCTTGGATCATGGAGTACCAATTATTAATGGTATTGTTGTAACTGATTCTTACAAAGATGCTGAAGAAAGAATTACTGGTTCAATGGATCGTGGGCATGAATTCGCTCACGCTGCACTACAAATGGGGCACATGCAAAAAAAATGGACGAAGACCTAATAACTAATCCTAAATGGAGTCAGAGGAGGCAAAATCGTGCCACTGCATTTCGTTTTATTTTTCAGTGGGAAATGAATCCTTCGGATGATTTGAATAGAGATTTAAATGATTTTATTGAGCGATTGGGAAAGGACGAAGGCTTTTACAATTATGCAAATGAATTGGTTGCAGGTATCATAGAAAAAAAAGATGTCATTGATTCAATGATTCGTGATTTGGTCGATAACTGGGAGTTTTCTAGAATCGCTAAAGCTGATCTTGGTCTCCTAAGGGTGGCTATTTACGAAATTCAGTATCGGTTAGATATACCTCCTGTGGTAGTTATCGATGAAGCACTGGAAATAAGCAAAGAATTTTCGTCTGAAAATTCGAAAAAGTTTCTTAACGGAGTTTTGGACAAGGTTATTACTCAAATTCCAAGACCTTCTAGAAAGCCTGCAATATAGGAGTTTAAACTTTTCCAATTCTGTAGAACCTAAAACCTGTTTCTTTAAGAATTTCTGGATCAATTAAGTTTCTGCCATCAAAGAAATGAGCAGGTTTTTGCATATCCGAAAAAATTTCACCATAATTTAGATTTGTAAATTCATCCCATTCAGTTAGCAGAGCAATCGCATGGGTACCCTTAGCAGCTTGTGTTGCACTATTGCAAAATATTACCCTTTCGTCGTCCTCGTCTATGCAAAGAGATTCAGTTATTGTCTTTTTACTTACTTGAGGATCATAGATTTGTAAGTTCGCCTGTTCATCAAGTAATTTTTTGCAAACACTTATAGCAGGAGATTCGCGTGCATCGTTTGTATCTTTTTTGAATGCATAACCCCAAATGCAAATGTTTTTGCCCGAAACAGTGTTAAACATTGCATTCATGATTCGTTGAACAAACCTATTTTTTTGATAGTTGTTCATTTCCACTACTTGGTTCCAGTAATCTGCAACTTCATTGAGTCCAAAATGTTGGCACAAGTATGAAAGGTTTAATATATCTTTTTGAAAGCAGGATCCTCCGAAACCAACAGAACTCTTTAAGAATTTCGGGCCAATCCTAGAATCGGTTCCTATTGCATTAGCAACCTCGTCAACATCAGCTCCAGTAGCTTCACAAAGTGCTGAAATTGCATTAATACTTGATATCCTTTGAGCTAGAAACGCATTGGCGGTTAACTTTGATAACTCAGAAGACCACAAGTTTGTGGTAATTATTTTTTTCCTATCAATCCATTGAGCATATAAATTAACTACTTTTTCAATAGCTTTTTTACCTGATTCTGAGGGGTCACCGCCTATTAGAACTCTATCAGGATTTTCAAGATCAGTAATCGCGGTTCCTTCAGCGAGGAATTCAGGGTTGGAAAGAACTTCATAATTATATCCATTATTAGCCTCGCTTAGTATTTCTTTGACCATCTGTGCAGTTCGAACAGGCACAGTCGATTTTTCGACCACAATTTTGTCACCGCCTCCCACTTTCGCAATATTACGTGCACATAGCTCGATGAATTTAAGATCGGCTGCTTTTCCTTTGCCGGATCCATATAATTTGGTGGGGGTATTTACGCTTACAAAAATAACATCTGAGTCTTTAATCGTTTGATCGATTTCAGTACTAAAAAATAAATTTCTACCCCTTGCTTCTTTGACAATCTCCAAAAGTCCAGGTTCATAAACTGGTAACAAGTCTGAATTCCATTCGTCAATTCTTGCTTGGTTTAAATCAA
>MDSZ01166225.1_pt1 | contig 11699 bp, 9 predicted proteins | sample 811201 | NCBI WGS metagenome assembly MDSZ01 (sample SAMN05326647, study PRJNA326480) | marine metagenome | isolation source: seawater | place: Indian Ocean: North | collected 2010 | reverse complement strand
ATGAATGGTTTTACCAATCTGTTCAGTTGCGTCTGAAGTCTTTCCTGCTAATGCCCGGACCTCGTCTGCGACCACGGCGAAGCCACGACCTTGTTCACCTGCACGCGCGGCTTCAATAGCGGCATTTAAGGCAAGAAGGTTAGTCTGCTCAGCAATATCATTAATGATGCTGGTGACTTTACTGATGTTTTCCGATTTTGATTCCAGACTAGCGATCAGGTCGGCGTTGCTCTGAACCTGTGCGCGGGTCTCTTCCATTTGCGGAATAGTACGCGCGATCGCTTCGCTGCCTGCGCGATTAATATCCATGGCTTCATTGGTCGCCTGCGCAGCGTTCTTCGTTTGGTCCAGCATCTCTTTCATTGTCAGTGCAATACTGTCGGTGCTGTGAACGATTTGTTCGCTGTCTTTTGCTTCATCGTGAATACGTTTGCGTAGTCTATCGGCGGCGAAAGAGATCTCAGCCGAAGAGATGGCGATGTGGCCACCATTGGAAACGAGATCTTCCTGAAGTTTGCGGGTTTGTTCCAGATAGGCGTTTACGTGCCGTGCATATTCCTCTAACCAGCTGGCTTGTGCCCGAACGTTACTGTGTTCTCCCTGGACTGATGAGATTAGGTCGCGAACGAACAGCAGCAGGGGATTGAGGAGCGTTTTGTACAAGAGAAAAATAGCGCTTCCTGTTCCAAGTACAACAGCGAGAACTACAGCTAGAAGCGGGGGAATCCCTATTGAAATCGACACTCCACCTGTAACCCCACCGACTATGATGCCTGCAGCGCTGGCGATAATTGCCTGACGTACACTCGAAACCATGTTGTTTTCTCTATTATGTTCCTTTTTGAGAATAGTCCATATGGCCCGAAAGGATATTTGGAGGCGTGTAACATCAGGCCAAACAAAGGAAAGTCAGGTAGCGAGACCAGGTTTGAATGAAATTGCTTTGCGAGATGTATCCACCGCAGGGCTGGGTTTGTAGTAGGGCTACAGTTTGAATGGGGATGTAAAACAGAGATGGTGCCGAAGGGGAGACTCGAACTCCCACGGGCGTAAGCCCACTGCGACCTGAACACAGCGTGTCTACCAATTCCACCACTTCGGCAAAAGGGTGTGACGAGTGAATCGTCATTCACAGCACCATCAACACGGTAGGTTGTTGATGGTGCCCAGGGGGAGACTCGAACTCCCACGAGCGTAAGCTCACTGCGACCTGAACACAGCGTGTCTACCAATTCCACCACCTGGGCAAACAAGACTCTTCTTACGAAGACTCTTCACTGACCGAAAGATCCGTTGGTACTGAAATATTGGTACCAGAGGCCGGACTCGAACCGGCACACCCGAAGGCGGGGGATTTTGAATCCCCTGCGTCTACCAATTTCGCCACTCTGGCAAATCAGTATCGGTCAGTGGCCGCGTATATTACTCAGTATTTTCTGAACGTCAACAATTTTTTCTAAGTATTTCCTTAACTTAGGAAATTATCTCGGGTAACCTTGCGTCCGGTTTTACGCGCATACTCCGCCCGCTATTCTCAGGCCTGATTAATGAAAACGAGTGACTTCAGCTTCGAGCTTCCTGATCATCTCATTGCCCGCCACCCGGCTGCCGAACGCAGTGCTTCGCGGTTGTTGGTTTTTGATCCGCAGCTACAACAGATAGATGACCGAATCTTTCGTGATATCGAGTCCTTAATCGAGCCGGGAGATCTGTTAGTTTTCAACAACACTCGTGTTATTCCGGCGCGGCTGTTCGGTGAAAAAGCATCCGGCGGTAAGCTAGAGGCTCTGATCGAACGTGTTGTGTCAGAACATGAAGTGTTAGCACACCTTCGTAGCTCCCGGTCTCCGAAACCGGGTCAGCTGGTGTCTCTGGGGGGCGAGGATGCTGAGGTGGTAGGGCGTGAAGGGGCGTTATTTCACCTACGTTTTACGTCGGATCGCCCGGTGCTGGATATCCTTGAGGATGTCGGGCACATGCCTCTGCCACCTTATATGGAGCGTGAGGATGCTGCAGAAGATCGCGAGCGTTATCAGACAGTCTATGCCGAAAAACCTGGTGCGGTTGCAGCCCCAACGGCTGGCCTGCATTTCGATGACGGATTACTGGACCGTCTTAGCACGAAAGGCGTGAACTTCGCTTTCGTTACACTTCATGTGGGTGCAGGCACGTTTCAGCCGGTGAAGGTTGATAACATCCATGAGCATCACATGCACTCTGAATACATCGAAGTGCCAGCAGATGTGGTGGATGCCGTGCGGGCGACGCGCGCAGCGGGCAAGCGTGTGATTGCTGTTGGTACCACGTCGGTACGAAGCCTTGAGTCGGCGAGCCGCAGCGGCGCGATCGAGGTGTTTCAGGGTGACTCCGATATCTTTATTTTTCCCGGATATGAGTTCCGCAGTGTCGATGCCATGATTACGAATTTTCACTTGCCTGAATCGACTTTAATTATGTTGGTGTCCGCGTTTGCTGGTCGGGAGGGGACTCTTGCAGCCTACGATCATGCGGTGGCCAATGAATACCGTTTTTACAGTTACGGTGACGCTATGTTTATGCCCTGTCGCCTGCGCCAATCGAGTGGGAGCTGATTATGACTCGCGAATGCTTTATGCAGTTTGAATTGCATGGCACGGATAAGCCAAAAGATGAAGGTGGCAGCTTCGCGCGTCGCGGTACCATCACATTTCCACGTGGTAAGGTCGAAACGCCAGCGTTTATGCCGGTAGGAACGTACGGTTCGGTGAAAGGCCTGAACCCTGAACAGGTGGAGGCTTTGGGTGCCCACATTATTCTGGGAAACACTTTCCACCTGATGCTGAGGCCGGGTACCGAGATCATTAAGGCACATGGTGATCTTCACGATTTTATTGGCTGGGATAAGCCCATCCTTACGGACTCTGGTGGTTTTCAGGTGTTCAGCCTGGGTGATATGCGCAAGATCACTGAAGAAGGGGTGACCTTTGCATCGCCGGTGAACGGTGACAAAGTTCTGATGACGCCGGAAAGCTCAATGGAAGTTCAGCGCGACCTCGGCTCTGACGTCGTGATGATATTTGATGAGTGCACACCATACCCGGCAACGACTCAGGAAGCAGCTGACTCGATGCGGATGTCTCTGCGATGGGCTCAGCGCTCAAAAGACGCACATGGCGATAATCCGGCTGCCTTGTTTGGCATCATTCAAGGCGGGATGTATGAGGATCTGCGTGATGAATCTTTGCAGGGGCTCATGGATATCGGCTTCGACGGCTACGCGATTGGTGGTCTGAGCGTTGGTGAGCCCAAAGACGACATGATGCGGGTGCTGCGTCATACGGCGCCTAAAATGCCGGAAGATAAACCGCGCTATCTGATGGGCGTTGGCAAGCCAGAAGATCTGGTTGAGGGTGTTCGCCGCGGCGTCGACATGTTCGATTGCGTAATGCCGACCAGGAATGCACGCAACGGGCACCTTTTTACGCATAACGGGGTTGTAAAACTGAGGAATGCCGCAAATAAGACTGATACTGGTCCGATTGACGCGGAATGCGATTGCTACACCTGCAAGAACTACAGTCGTGCGTATCTGCATCATCTTGATAAGTGCGGTGAGATTCTGGGGGCGACGCTCAATACCATTCATAACCTGCATTACTATCAGACGCTGATGGCCGGTTTGCGCAGTGCTCTTGAAGAGGGTACATTTGCCGCATTCGTCTCAGACTTCTACGCGCGTCGCGGTCGGGAAGTGCCGTCGCTAGACACACCACAAGATTGAGACCAGAAGAATTTTATTTACAGGCGATGCCTGAACATTGGGAGTAAATTTGAATGAAAGCTTTAATGGCGCTGTTTGCTGTTGTTCCTGCAACTGCTTTTGCTGAGGGTGCTCCTCAGCCTGCAATGGGTGATGCCTTTTCCTGGGTATTCCTGCTTGGTTTTGCAGCGATTTTCTACTTTATGCTGTGGCGCCCACAGGCAAAACGCCAGAAAGAACACAAGAACCTGATTGAAGGTCTGGCGAAAAACGACGAAGTCGTTACCGCTGGTGGCATGCTCGGTAAAGTGACCAAAGTGACTGAAGAGTTCGCTGTTATCGAAGTGGCCGATGGTGTTCAGTTCCCAGTGCAGAAAGTCGCTGTAACTGCAGTACTTCCTAAAGGCACGATCAAAGAAGTCAAAGCCTGACCAATCCCTGTAACGGCCTCCTCGGAGGCCGTTTCTTATGCTGAAGGAATAGGGCAGTTGTATGCTCAATAAATATCCACTCTGGAAAAACCTCCTCATACTTGTGGTGGTTGCACTGGCGTTTATCTACGCCGCTCCAAATTTGTATCCACCTGATGCTGCAATTCAGGTGACGCCAGCACGTGCCGGCGCTGAGATGTCTACCGCGACGCTGAATAACGTACGTAAAGCTCTTGATGAGGCGGATATCAGCTACTTCGGTGAGGAAGTAAACGGCAGTACCGCACTTTTACGCCTTACATCCCCTGATGCTCAGCTCCCTGCAAAAGCGGCTATCCAACGGAAACTGGGGGATGAATTTGTTGTTGCTCTGAACCTGGCGCCAACGACACCAGACTGGCTGGTTAATCTGGGGGCTGGACCAATGACATTGGGTCTGGACCTGAGTGGTGGTGTGCACTTCCTGATGGAAGTGGATATGGATGAATATGTTTCAGGCCGTATTACGAACTATCGCGAAGACCTGAGAACCAGCCTTCGCCAGGAAGACATCAAATACCGTCGTGTTGTTGTTGAAGGCAATAAGGTCCGTTTGAGCTTCCGCCAGGAAACACTGCGCAGCGACGCACGTACCTTTATTAATCGTAATTACCCTGGCGAATTCTTGCCACAGGAAGAAGAGGTTGATGGTAACTTCGACCTGATTCTGATGCTGACTGAGCAGAAAATTCGTGACTTTGAGGATTACGCGCTTAAGCAGAACCTGATGACGTTACGTAATCGTGTGAACGAGCTGGGCGTTGCCGAGCCTCTGGTTCAGCGTCAGGGCCGTAACCGCATTGTGGTTGAGTTGCCGGGTGTTCAGGATACTGCTGAAGCGAAGAAGATTCTGGGTAAGGCTGCCAATCTCGAGTTCCGCTTAGAAGCCGAGCCGGGTGCCAGTCGCTTTGCTACAGAAGAGTACAGCTTCCGCGACAATCAGAATCGTACTGCACGCCTGGAAAAGAAAGTAATTACCACAGGTGACAGCGTAACCAACGCCAGCTCTGGTTTTGATGAGAACAGCTTCCCTCAGGTAAATATCAGCCTCGACAGTAAAGGTGCCGCGCGTATGACGCAGGTGACCAAGAAAGCGGTTCAGCGTCGTATGGCCGTGCTGTTTGTCGAGCGGAAACCAAAAACGACTTACGAAATGGTTGATGGTGTCGAGCAGCCTAAAACGATTCAGGTGGTCGAAAAATCAATAATTTCACTGGCTACGATCCAGAGTGTGCTGGGTAGTAGTTTCCGTATCACGGGGCTTCAGTCTGCCGAAGCGAACGAGCTGGCACTTCTGCTTCGCTCAGGTGCGCTTGCCGCACCAATGGACTTCGTAGAAGAAAGAACCGTTGGACCAAGCCTGGGTGCTGAGAACATTGAAATGGGTGCTCGTTCAGTGATGGCTGGTCTGGCACTGGTGTTGATCGCCATGCTGGTGTTCTACCGCGCATTTGGCTTGATAGCGAACATTGCCCTGGCGGTTAACCTGGTGCTTCTTGTTGCCCTGATGTCGATTATCGGCGCAACCCTGACCCTGCCGGGTATTGCGGGTATCGTTCTGACCGTCGGTATGGCTGTTGACGCCAATGTGCTTATTTTCTCTCGAATACGGGAGGAGCTGAAAAATGGTCGATCGCCTCAGCAGGCGATTCATGAAGGCTATGATCGTGCCTTCCTGACTATCTTTGACGCCAACCTGACGACCTTAATTGTCGCCGTCATCTTGTTCGCAGTCGGTACGGGGCCGGTCAAAGGCTTTGCTGTGACACTGTCCTTCGGGATCCTTACGTCGATGTTCACCGCGGTTATGGTGACACGTGCAATGACTAATCTGCTGTACGGTGGTCGCCGTGTAGAGCGCCTGTCGATTGGAGGAAAGGCATGAATACTGTGAACTTTATGCGCTTCCGTCATATCTCGACGGCGATCTCTCTGACCTTACTTCTGGTTTCAGTCGTCGCCATTGGTATGCGAGGCCTTAACTTCGGTCTCGATTTCACCGGCGGTACGCTCCTTGAAGTCGAATACGAAACTCCAGTTGCGCTGTCAGAGGTTAAATCGGTTCTCGACACTGCAGGCTACAGAGATGTGGTCGTTCAGAACTTTGGCTCTGAAACGGACGTTCTGGTTCGTATGTCCGAGTCTTTCCGCGATGATCTGGGTAATGAAGTACTGGGTTTGCTGCAGACGAATGTTGACGATAATTCACTGACGCTGCTGCGTAGTGAGTTTGTTGGCGCCAGCGTCGGTGAAGAACTGCGTGACCAGGGCGGCATTGCTATGCTGGTGGCACTCTTCGTTGTTATGGCTTACGTTACTTTCCGATTCCAGTGGAAGTTCTCCGTGGGGGCGGTCATGGCATTGTTCCATGATGTCCTCATAATTATCGGTATGTTCGCTCTGTTTCAGTGGGAGTTTGATCTTAATGTCTTGGCGGCCCTGCTGGCTGTTATCGGTTACTCGCTGAACGACACCATCGTAGTGTCTGACCGGATACGTGAAAACTTCCGTATGATGCGGATTGGCTCATCGGTAGAAATCATTAATGAGTCGCTTACTCAGACACTGGGTCGTACCTTGATGACCTCCTTGACGACTATCCTTGTGCTGCTTGCCTTGCTGTTTCTGGGTGGGGACATCATTCACAACTTCGCTCTGGCATTGACCATAGGTGTCGGCGTGGGTACGTATTCGTCGATTTACATCGCAGCAAACCTGCTGCTGGCGTTTAACATCAGTCGCGAAGACCTGTTGCCGCCAGAGCTCGAAGAGGAAGGTGACGAGACTCCGTAGTCGTTGTCCATCTGAGAAAAGAACATGAGCGGCACGGCCGCTCTTGTTCTTAATGTCGGCCTGATACTCATACGTTTGTTTTAAACGTACTATTGTAACGGCGTACGCCATTCATGACTGGCGTGTTGCATTTTACGCCATTTGAATGGTATCAATATGTAACGGGATGTCATGGGGGTGTCCTGAGAATGATCGGAATTTAAGCTTCGGGATGGAGCAAAACAGGACGTTTAGGGCGAAATTTGTGTCAAAAAGGGACAGTTAGCCAAATGCGTCTTTATAACAATAATGAAAGCGGTATGCTGCCGCACAGCTGATTCTTTACTGACCTTTTGGGGGCAGAAGCCAGTAAGCCTCAGAGTCAGCCACCAGAAGAATAATGAAGGAAGCAGAATGAACGTCAGAACCCTGTTTGCCACTCTGTTTGGTCTTTTGTTTCTGTCGTCCGCAACGCTCACTTATGCGGCTGACGATCTCGAATCCCGACGAAACGCAAAGCTCGAAGCAACAGTAATGAATCCTAATCTGCCGCTTGAGAAGCGAATTCGCGCACTCAAAAAGCTGCAGAAGGATGAAATGGTCAATGGCCGTATCCTGAGGACATTCTGTGTCTGGGACCCGCTGGGCAGAACGGGACCTATCTCCTCCACCGTAGAAGACCAGAAGCTCCGGTCGCTCCACTATGGTATGGATCTTACTGTTTTGACCTATCAGGACGAGTCTGAGCTGGTAGAAGCGCTTCGCAGCGGTGAAGAGTGTGATGCTGCCCTGATTCGTGGTGTTGCTGCGATGGAATTTAATCGCTTTGCGGGCACGATTGAATCCGTCGGTGGTTTGCAGAGTCGCCAGCAGGTTCAACTGCTGATGCAGGTGATTGCGAATCCGCGCATGGCACAGCGCCTCGGCGATGATAATTACGTTGTACTCGGCCTGGCTACTCTGGGTTCCTCTTTCCGTTACAGTGCCGATCGTAGTAACCGTTCACTCGCCAGCTTTAAAGGCAAAAAGATAGCAACCGAGTCGTTTGACCCCGGGATGGCTCGGCTGACCGAAGCCTTCGGTGCTGATGCTGTGGTCGGCGATATGATGAGCAACGTTCAGAAATACGCCGACAATGAAGTTGCGGGCATGATGTCACCCATTGTCGCCTACCTTGTTATGGGTAGTGGGCAGATCTCGGGTGATGTGGCAATTATTGATACTCCTGTGGCTCAATCGACTATTCAGTTAATTGGCCGCACTGATAAATTCCCACCGGGTCTGGCTCAGATTCTTCGCGAAGACTTTTTGTTTAAGTTTGATAACTATGCTCGTCGCGTCGATAACGAGATGGCACTGGTTCCGGAATCTTTCTGGGCAAAAGACAGTGCTCAGGATATCGCTGCACTGGAAAAGCATTCTCTGGATGTTCGTCTCAAACTCCGTGAGGAAGGATACTACGACCCTGCGATGCTCAGGCTTCAGCGCAAGATTCGTTGTAAGTTTGATCCGGCGCGTAGCGAATGTACGAACCCGAAAGAGTAACCTTCTTCAAAGGTCGATAAGCAAACAGAAAGGCAGCCCAGGCTGCCTTTTTTGATGGTCATTGTTTCAGTGGTGAAGGTTTGGATGGGCTGAAATGTCCGCGGCTGTGCTCAGTCAGTTCAAGGACGGCTGAATGGCTGTGACGCCGTTCGGCGACGATGGCGTAGAAGGCTTGCTGTAGTTCTGGGACAGTACCTGCAACGTTGACGTCGTAGCGACGACAGATCTCTTCTGTGATGACTTCCGGCGCAAAAAAGAACCCATGTCCTTCACTGCCAAACGCTTTAAGCAGTGCCGAGTCATCGAATTCTCCGGCAATTCGCATCGAAATTCCCTGGCGTTTGAGCCAGCTCAACAGGTTTGTTCGCATCGTCGATGAAGAGCCGGTCGGTATCAGAAGCGGTGCATCCACGAGACACTCCGGAAATGACTTGCCCTCCAGCAAGCGACCATTAGCAAAGCACGCAAGCCGGCTGGCACCAAGCTCATGGCTGAAGCAGCGTATGTTCATGCCCGGTGGCACGGGGCTATCGGCCAGCACGACATCAAGTCTGTGCACCGCCAGTTCGCCTAGTAAGGTGATCATCTGCTCTTCTCGGCATATCAGCTTCATCTGTGGATTCTTGGCGATGATAGGGGCAAGCAGCTGGTGAGTAATTGACTTGGGCAGGGCGTCTACGATGCCCACCCTGAGCTCTTCCGGGCGTGTAGTCAACCCCTGCTGCATGACTTCCTGCATCTCTTCGCCTAAGCGGAATATGTCTTTGCAGTATTCGTATGCCAGGTGGCCCGCGTCGGTCAGTTCGACGTTACGACCATTGCGGCGCAGTAACGCTTCGCCCAGATCGTCTTCGAGTAATTTGAGCTGCCCACTTATGGTTTGCGGTGTGATAGCAAGGCGGTCTGCAGCCGCCTGAATGCTACCGCTTTCTGCGACCGCGAAAAAATAGTGCAGGTGCTTATAGTTGAGTCTGTGCATACTTCGTAAAAACCGATGTATCATATATAGTTAATACGAATATTATTGTTGTAAAACGCGTCATACAATACGTAAATCAAAAAAGGAGTGAGACTATGAAACGTCCCGATTATCTGAATTCAGAAAACAACGAGCCGGTTGCACGTAGCATACCGGTTGATCAGTATCAGGCTGGTACCGGTGGCAACACCTTTGCACCTGATGCACAAAAAGTACTGCGTAACACCTACGCGCTTCTGGCCATGACGCTGGTATTCAGTGCCGCTATGGCGGGTGTCTCTATGGCAGTGAACGCGCCTTCTTTGGGTTTGCTGACTCTGGTTGTAGCTATCGGTCTTATGTTTGCTATTCATAAAACAGCTAACAGCGTTGCTGGTATTGCGCTGACCTTCGTTTTTACTGGCTTCATGGGCTTTACCCTTGGGCCAATGTTGAACATGGTTGCTGGCATGCAAAGCGGTGGCGCGACCATTGGCCTTGCGTTGGGCGGCACGGGCGTAACCTTCCTGCTGATGTCCGCATTTGGTATGTCTACTAAGCGAGACCTGTCTGGTTGGGGCAAGACTCTGTTTGCAGGCTTCATCGTAGCCATCATTGGTGGCGTGGTCGGATATTTGTTTAACATCCCGGCTCTCTCGCTGGCTATCTCTGCGATTGTCATTCCGCTGAGTGCTGCACTGATCAGCTATGAAACAAACAGCATCGTGCGTGGTGGCCAGACTAACTACGTTCTTGCGACAGTCAGTCTGTATGTCGCGATCTACAACCTGTTTGCGAACCTCCTTGTTCTGCTGGGCGTATTCGGCTCAGACGATTGATAACACTCTGACTCTCTGTGCTCATGAGGGTGTGCCGCAGGCCTGAGGTCTGCGGCTTTTTTGTTTCTGGGCTAAGCTGAATGTATGAAGATACTCCTGTTTTTAGTCTTGGCTTCCGTATACAGCGCCGCGGTCTTGGCTCTGCCCGTGTGCTCAGACCGTGACGCAAAGGCCGCGTCAGACGAAAAAGCCCTCAGCTACTTTCGTAAGCAAGGCGAAATCTTCCATCCCGCCCGTGTTCTCAAGAAACACAACACGAGTCGCCATAAAGAAGTTGCGAGCTACGTAAAGTTCGGCGAAAAGCGCTACAGTATTTTCACTTTGGTAGACACAGACTGCTACGCCAGATTCATCAAGCGCACCCGACAAGGTGACTAACGCGGTTCTTTGGTTGTTCGTCGCTTCTCATTCGCCTGGGTTACTGATAACTTGTACTTAAGTTATACAAGGCTGAGGCGTAAGTTATGATCCCGTTCCGTAAGCTCAACAAGCGCGAACCGATAGAAAAGGTCATTGTGCTATCCATTGACCTGGCCCTTTATCAAGTAAGCATTCTTATCAACGGCGAGGAACAGCTTTTATCGGACAGTAAAGGCAAGCCGCTGCGTGCGCGAAATACGCTTGAGATCGAAGCCTTGTTCGAAGGGTATAACGTCAAAGACATGGTGTTACGTCACGAGAGTGCTTACGACGAAATGGTCAATCAGCCTGTGCGGAGGGGTAGTAATCGCATGGAGGTACCACTAGGGCGCAACGGCCTTGGTTATGCGGCTAACGATAGTGAGTAATTATCGAGTTCCTCCAGTATTTATCATGAACTCTGAATTAATTAATAACTCAGATTCATCGCTAGAGGTGCAGCATTAGTTAGACGTCAGCATGCCAGCGACACTGATCACGTTCATCGCGACTTCAACAATGCGCTTGTTGCTGTCCATGGCAGCCTGGCGCAGGTGACGATAGGCTTCTTCTTCGGTAATCCCCTTAGATTGAATCAGCATCCCTTTCGCCTTATCGATAAGCTTGCGTTCATCAAGTGCCTGGCGGGCCTCTGCCAATTCACTGCTAATGCGCTGTAAGCGCTCAGCTTGCCCCTGGACAAGGTCGGATATGGATCGCGCCAACTTGACGTTAACGCCGGGAGTCAGGCTATTGTCGGTAGCCAGGTTGGATTGGGGGAGCAGGCTTAATGGGGACTCTGGTGGTTCGCTGATATCTGCCAGATCTTTGAGATGCTCGCGGTGTAATCTGAGGTCTTCTTCGGCGGTATTGATTTTACATTCACAGAGCGCCATCAGGTCGCTCGTCATATCGAGTTCAATGCTTTGCATTTCATCGATACGGCGGGTGGCAACCTCGTACCAGACCTCGCTGAT
>MDSZ01165414.1_pt1 | contig 11700 bp, 9 predicted proteins | sample 811201 | NCBI WGS metagenome assembly MDSZ01 (sample SAMN05326647, study PRJNA326480) | marine metagenome | isolation source: seawater | place: Indian Ocean: North | collected 2010 | reverse complement strand
TGAGATTGAAGCGAGAGTATTTCTCCAGGGTTAATGGTCATTCTTTTAAGTAAGTAGCCATCTCCTTTCTCAAAGGTTTTATATGAGCCCCAAGGCTTTTCAACTTCACCTCCAACAAGGCCTGAGCTTGACTGTATTTTCCCTCCACCGACATTGAATTCCATTTTTATTCCATATTTTTTGCAAACAACAGACTCAGGTATGTCGGCCTCATTTTTTCGATCACCACCATTTGCAAAGCATGCAATTTTCTCTTCTTGTGCAAGCCATTCAATTGTTTTGCATACTGTCATGTCTTGATCAATCGATTCAACGGCTCTATCAACTCCTTCAAAGCCTTCAAGGATTTCCAATCGTTCCTCAATTGGCATGAAAGCATAACCTTTCTTGTCCACTAAGAATCGATCACAATTGGCAATTACAATTAATTTTTCTCCAAGTTTCGCAGCATCCTGAATCATCCTCAGATGCCCAATATGAATAGGGTCAAATCCACCACTGATTACTACAGCACCATCAAACTTCATCTCTTATCTCCTCTTTTTGTATGAATGGCATAAAGTGACAAAACACATTTACGAAACTATCTCCATCGAGCGGTCTTGGCCTTCCGTGGTCAAGTGTAGCACTCTCATAAAATATTACCTCTCCAGGGGAGAGAAAGATTTCATGATTATTTCTTTGATGATCTTCAATCTCTAGCGCCCAAGGCGAATCTACCTTTTGATCGATATTTATGATGACACCTATGATATGTGTTTCTTCCCTATCTCGATGTGATTTCAGAATTGCTCCACGGTTATAAATTCTGACTCCATAGACATAAGTAGGTAGTAATTTGATTCCAGACCAATCCTCTGCCTTATTTAATAATGACTGATGAATCTCATCTCTTAGATCATTTGGCATTTCAATGGTATGACTTGCGGATCCTTTACCATCTGTTTCAATGTATCCACCAGCGACGTTCTCAATTTGAAGCGAAGCACTGTTGTCATTATAGAAATCGAGTATTTTTCTATGAAGATTTTTATCCAGATTATCTTTCTTGAAGCCAACTTCGGTATAGATCGGAACTTCTTTATGGACTTCTTTAAAGGTATGAACCATGTTTTGTATGTCCTCTTCCTTTGCGGATTGCTGCTTCGGTGGCTGCAGTTGAAAACAGCCAACGCTTGCATTCATTTCTGTCGCTATAAGCTCGGGATGAAAGCCATTATGATAGAGTATGGAGTAGAGTTCATTCTTGTCGCAACCTTGATCTATATTTTCAGAGAGCCACTTTTTCCATTCCTTCGACAGTGTTTTTTCTTCACAATAAAAAACACCAATATTTCTCTTGGTATTATTTCTGTATTGATCATAGTCCGGGTAGTAAGAGCAGACAGTTGTCCAGACCTTATCTTTTTCTTCATCAGTCAATTTTTTTGCAATGTAATATTTTTTTTCTGCTCCAATCTGAACCGAAACTCTTGGGTTAGCTACCACATTAAAATACCAACTAGGATGCATTGGCATGCCTCCCATTGAGGCGACTAGAATTGGTTTCCCCGCATCTAAAACCTTGATAAGCGGAATAGCTCTCAGCTTATTAGACTTCGCACCATAAACCGAAAGCACCATGATAGGGTATTTGCCAGACCATTTAGACCACAGTCGACCATTAGATAATTTATATATAAAGGCATTGATTGAAGAGACCCACTTAAGAGCGAATCTTATTATTTTTGCCTGTCTAGGCGTGTACGCTTCAGTATTTTTATCAGTATTCATATCATGGAATACTCAAACAAATTCTATAAGTATTTATTCATCATTACATTCATTTGAGTATAATCTAATCGGAATTATTTCGCTAAAGTAAGCCCCAATTTATTACCTAATTTAGAGAATATATGCCCAGCAATCATTAATATTTCTTCATAGAGATTATGTTTATAGAAACAGATAGAGTAGAGAAGAGTTGTTGAACCGATAAATATAATCAATTTGATTCCTAGATCCATTAAAGCAAGTGTTATATCCATAAATGTAGGTAGATTAAGGTCGTATAAAACAATATTATTTTCCTTGAAAAGAAAGAGCATGAGAGTCAATAATGATGAAATAAGTAATAATCTTAATAGGAACATGATAGCCATTGAGACGCTCTGATATATTTGTTTTAGGGAAAAAATAATTACAAACACTGCGATTAATATCATTGTTATCGAAACAGATAGAGCTAAACCAAAAATACCCAGACCTTCCTGAATTGTTAGATAACAAAGCCAAGCATTTAAAAATATACCCAAAACAACTGCTATAGTTCTTACATGCATTTGCTTTGTAATATCCAGATAGCTATTCATAAAGTAGCGAGCATTGTAAAAATTCAGTGTAAAAAATAGGATAAAAAATATAGGTATAGCATCTATAAAATCACCTAAGAATAAATTAACTGAAAATAGATATATAATTACCATTGAGCCAAGGATTGAAGTCAATAAAAACAGATATATATACAAGGGAAGGCCAAAATAACTTTTAAATTCAGTATAGTTTTTAATTCCTTTTTCTCCTCCTTTTAAACCCAATTTTCTGTGGATTACTACCATGAAAACATTTGCAAAAGGGACTTTTTTTATAGAAGCAATGCCCAACCCAAAACCTAATATGCCAAGTTCAGTTGAGCTTAGATAACGCGCAGCCAAAAGAGTTGCTATGGAAAGATAAATACCATCGACTATTTTATTTAAGAACATCGGCAGTCCTGTTGACATTAGTTCTAGGGTCTTTTTTATATCTATTTTGTATTTAATAACAGGTATCTTGATTGTTCTTAAGATATAGATTAATCCTATTATTTGAATCATAAAGAGAGATGCAATCATTCCATTCAGAGCGAAAAAATAGACAAGAATGAATGTAGTGAGCGGGCTGGTCACTTTAGTGATTAGCTCATAATTTCCATAAACAATAAACAAACCTTCTGCTTTAACATAAGCACAATAAAATGAGAGTAAATTAGAAAATACATAAATTAATGCCATCAAGAAAAAGTGATGGCCTAACAATTCACCAGAAAAATTAATATCATTTACAAAGAGCAAAAAAATGACCAATAGGCCAACCAAAGTAGTAATCGAGTAATTGGTAAAGATTGTTTGGTAAACCGTCTTTATTTCTTCGCTATCATTTTTTCCATGAGCTATAGGGATCTCTCTTTGCAGGTTTGCCAGCATACCCAAATTTAAATACCTTAAGTACTGGAGTATCAAATTAACTATAGTTATTACACCAAACCCTAATGGCCCAAGAACAGAAGCAACAAATACACTAATAGGTATAGATGCAAGCTTATTGATTATATTTCCTATAGCTGAACGAATACCTGTATCAACTGCTTCCTCTTTTCTAGGGCTTATGCTCATAAGATATAAATTAATTATGGGCGAATTATTTTTGCAATCAATGCTGCAGTCCCAAAGTGTAATTTTTGAGGTATATCATTTATAAACGCTATTGGCTCAAAGCCAAATTTTTGAAAGCTTTTATAACTGTATCTAAAGTAATCCATTGACTTAAGTTTGGCCTTCCCTAATGTATTATTTGCTTCTTTAAATGGCTCTATAAAAACCACGTAATTTTTTGTTACTCTATTTATCTCTTTTAAGGCATCTACATATTTATGTGGCATTTGCTCAAAGACTAAAGAAGTGTATGTTAAGTCAAAAGATTTATCATCGAAGGGCATTTCAAACGCATTACCTTGTATGAAATTAACTCTTTCAATAAGAGATACTCTTTTGGATGAATCAATATGAGAATCTAATGATGAATCAAGAAAAATTGGCGGATTATTTAACATTTCCCGGCTTCTTTTAACCCCAGAATCGACATATTCAAGACCCGTTATATGAACATTCGGGTTATTTAGTGCCAGTATTACTGCATTATTTCCTCGGCCTGAGCCTACCTCTAAAACATCGAGACTTTTAGTTTCTTTGATGACATGCTCATAAATTTTGCAAAAATACTTCATTAAGAACCAACCATTTACGTTTAATGATTGTTTGCCCATTCTAAATAGTTCCTGGCGAGAAACCCTGCTTTCTATCCAATCCTCATTGCTTGGATCATATATATTAGTATAGGCTCTGTTCACAAATGTTAAGTCACGTATACCATGTTTTGAGACTGAATTTTTTATTAAAGATTTGAGGAGAGGAATGAAATTTTTCAAAGTTGAAAAAAAGACTTTTTTTCTCCATTTTCCTAATCCATATCTTCCCAAGATATGGCTATCTAGGCTCTCCAGAATCTGTTTTTTATTGGGTAAATTCATTTCTAGAAATTATTTAGTTAAAGCAAGCATTTTATCTTCTTCATAGTTATTTATTAATTCGATGCCATTGGAGCTCTCTAACAAACATGAGGGTGAATGATACATTATAATTAAAGCTATTCTAGGCTCTCTACTTTTAATTCTGCTGCCGCGATGGAGGCAATTATAAGTATCAACAAAAAAGCTAAACCCAGATTTCCCCAAAATATAATGAGGATTGGGGTTGTCTAGCAGTTTATTTATTGTTTGATCATCCTTATGTATAGGAACAAGAGGGAGCCTATATTTGTTACAAATATCCTTTTCTATAATAGTAAATGGACCATCATCTATAGAGTGAACATCAGTAATATAAGTAACCAGTTTTAGCATTTTTGTGTCGTTATAATCTCTATGCCAAAGTTGTGATTTACTCCAGGATTCTCCAGGATCTACATTGTTAGATAAAACTAAATCAATGCTTCCGACATATGGGGTTTCTTTGAAGTAATTTGTGACTATATTCAATATTCTTTTTTGGGTAGCATATTGAACAAAAATACTCTCAGAATCCATGTCATTATCAGAATGAAGAAAGGTGAAATAACTCTTTGAAGATTTCTTTGACATATCATCGCCTTCTTCATTTAGGAAACTTTTATATATATCTAATGACTCCTTTATAATTAAGCCTAGGAGATTTTTTCCAGAATTCTCTTGATCGAATTCACAATGCCCTTTTTTCTGTAACAGAGATAATATTTTATTTTCTTCTCTATAGATTTTATCTTTCTTGGAGAGATAAATTTTATACCTTTTAATAACGCTTCTAGGCGAACTTAGAATATAAAAAATTTTCCTTATTTTAATACGGTAATTTATATATCTGATCATCAAGCTAGGCAGAGCTCTGACAAATTTACTAAGTTTGTTAATTATCATATGTTCGAAAAGCGAAATATCTGATATCTATGATAAGTAATATACATGCTTTTTGAGTTAATAATGATGAAAAGAAGACATTAATTGATATTTTTTATTTCTTTGATCATATATTCCTCAACCCTAATGCTTGCATTGCCATCAGCTTTATAAATCATGGATTCTAAAAAAGAATCTACTTCGTGACTGCTAGCATGATTTCTTTTTGGACGATTAAAAATGATAAGATCTTCAAGTAAATCAATATTATTGACATAGTTAACACCTAAGTTATGTGAGCCAAATAAATCAGGACTTTTGGTGCCAAAAAAATCTTTAACATCAGGACTTATGATCGTTTTTTTGTGGATCAATGCCTCAATTAAGGTGGTAGATGAATAACCCGCTATATATGTGGAATCGAGAATCAACTTGCTGGGATTTTTTGTGCTGGTAAAAGTAATATTATCAGGGAGTTTTGTTATTTGACTCTTTGAAAGTAATGATTGAAAAAATAATATTGAAGCTGGGTCAGGTTTTGATTTTATAATCAAATCTATTTGAGGATGTTTGATAGCTAAATCAAGGAAGTTCTTCTGAAATACAGATAGTCTTTCTTCAAATTCATCAATATTATTATTACCATCAAACAAATATTGACTTTTAACTTTGGGAGCATATAAAAATAAGAGTACCTTATTGCCTCTACATTGAGTTATTTTATTTCTTATCGAATGGTCAAGCCTAGGCACTCCAACAACTGATGTTTTTGCCTCCTCTAAACCCGGAAGATTCGAAGCTAAGAGTGTTTTTTTTATATTTTCATTATAGAAAAATATTTTGTCTGCATTGAACTGCTTAGTTTTGTAAAAAATATCTATTACATCTTCACTGCGATCAATAGGAAACATGCCTTCCTTATATAGAATAAATGTGGGTATTTGAATTTCTTTAGCCGCTATCAAGAGCTCTTGTTGATTAATGTATACAAAATTACCACTTAATATTGCATCAAAATTTAATTTCTCTTTAATAAATGGAAGTTCCCTTAACCAAAAGTCTCTTAGTCTCAATACTGAGGGATCGTTTTTTGTCTTTGGGTAATAATTGGCATCATTAAGCTCATTTGAGTAAGGTAAGAAGTGTTTTAGAATAGGAAACATCAACATTCTTGGAAACTTTATATAGTCGCATTGCTTTCCATATATTTTTAGCGCCTCTACGTCATCGTTAAAAATTGGTTTTGAGAGATATAAAATTCTATATTCTGAGGCTTGATGATTACCATCTTTTGATAAAAGAATAAGAATCCAGCTCACTGATCTATAGGCTTTAATAAAGAGGAGACCTCTAATGAAATATGAAACTATAGTAAAAATACTTATTTCCTTATATTGAACTGATAGATTAATTAGTATGCATACTTCTTAAAGATTAAGGAAATATTCAGCAGTTATAAAATCCTCAATATTATCAATATTAACTGATCTTTTGCTTTTCATAATAAATGGGACACAGGTTTTTCCTTTGAAGCTATTTTCCAACATCAAGACATTACGTTTTGTGGCATAGATGGCGCCGTTAACTATATAAATTTTTGGTAGTGTTTGTCTTGGGGGATTTTCCATTTCATGATCAATGTAATCATGTAAATAACCATCTTTTACAATTTTCATTTTCCATGGATGGTTATTGTCTACATCTACAACACTGATAGTGCTATCGGCTTTTTGCTCAATCAATTCTAATAAAGAACTATCAATATCATCAGAAGTTCTCAACGGTGTTGTTGGCTGCAACATCACCACGTAATCAAATTCATATCCAACATCCTTTTCATAATTCTCTACTGCATGTTGAATAGTTGGTATCGCTAGTGCAGTATCATGCGACAAATGTTTTGGCCTCAAAAATGGGACTTTAGCCCCATATGATTCAGCAACACTTTTGATTTCATGACTATCTGTGGAAACAATGAAATCAGTGAGTAGCTTTGATTTCTTTGCAGCATTGATTGTATAGGTAATAAGTGGCTTGTTATTCAGTGGACGTATATTTTTATTTTTAATTCCTTTTGACCCACCTCTTGCTGGAATAACACCCAATATTTTTTTCATAATTTAATATTTTCCCAGTTATAAGCAAATTTACCATTGCTTAATTTATTGACAAATCTGCCCCTGAAATAGTCTCTATTTAATAACTCCGTTTCAGATAATTCTCTCTTAGAGTCACCATAAGTAATTTCAAAATCCGGAAAAATATCTAATAGATAGGATTTCATTTCTTGTTTTGATAGGTTTGAGAATGATTTTATGCTAGATAATTGATCAGCTGTTATTGATACGGGGCCATCTTTAGTTTTGTCACTTGGCAATAGAGTAAAGTGTCTTTCAATAACATCAGCACCATGATAGATAGCAGCTAATGTGCCTAGAATGCCATCTTTTTCTATCGAACTGTGATCACTCCATCCAACACAGGATGTAAATTGCCTTAGGAAATCCATTCGCTTAAGATTAAAATCCTTCAGAGGCGTTGGGTAAATAGTCACACAATGAAAAAAACAATAATTTGAATCCCCTAAAATATTTGCTGCGTCCTCAATTTCATGGTCATAAGAAGCACCCGTTGAAAGAAACACTTTCCTGAAAACATTTTTTGTGTCTCTTATTAAGGCAGGCGAAGCACAATCATAACTAGCTAACTTTACCTCATCAAAACCAGTTTCCTTTATCGATGCTATCGAATCTCTTGTAAAAACAGTAGTTAAAGGTTTGATTTGTATTTTTTTACAAAGTTCCACGAATTCTGCCTGTTGATCTAGGCTAATCTCCAATCCTTTAAGACGATCATATTCTGGTTGATAAGGCCTCTTAATGACTTTAATTTTTCCATCTTCTTCATGGCCATTCTCAAACCTTTCTCTGTATGAAACCATATCAGCAAATATGGTTTGTATTTTTGCATAATCAGCCCCATTTTCTTTGGCGGCGTACACCATTTCTTTTAATAGCTCAAAATCACCATTATGATTCTGACAAAATTCAGCAATAATTTTCATGTCTCTAATTTAACCTCTGCTCAGGATTAAGTTGGTTGTTGCAAAAACACCATCAGTTCTTAAATGAGATGCTCTCATAATTTGTTCATTGATCTTTTCTTTTGTTCGAACATAATCCAAAGCCTCTGAGTAGGCATGATAAGGATCTCTACATTTTTTTCCAACATTTAGCGACTCAATTACTTTAGCATTATGATCCATTTCAAAAGAATCATGTTTTGAGAAAGTAAAAATTCTATTTCTAGAAATTAATGCATCGCTCACTGTTCCCAATCCTGGTCTAATGCAAACAGCGGCACAATATTGAAACATCTCATTCGTAAAATCTGCTTTTTTTATCCAAGAAGGAGGATTCTTTGGAAGTAGTCTTGGCTCAACAAAAAGATAATCAGGAGCTATGTCATTATTTTTTATAATTTCTTTGACTGCTTGAGATGCCATATCCTCCTCTTCACCACCTAACCCACAGGAAAGTAAAATACCCTTATTTTTTTTCTCTTCAAAAAGAAGTGAGTAACGATATAAGCCAACTGGCGAGAAATTAGTCAAATCCCTAACATCTTGTGTAGAAAAATACTCATTTCCAGCCATCATTGGCCTTGTTTTCTTTACTAATTGAAATTGCTCTTCAATGAATTTATCCAATCCATTTTTATCTTTATGCTGTTTTAGCACTTCGAACCAAAAAAAAGATCCAGTTAAAATAGCATCCGCCCTTTGATGAAGAACTTGGAGAATATTATCACTCCAGACAACATCAAATTTATTTAAATCGGGTAAGCTAATTTTTGTCCAGTTTTTATCATATAAATTAGAGCTATCACCGGAGGGCTCAATGGGATATTGAAAGTCCACTATCTTCACTCTCGGATGATTCATGAAAAAATCACATTCTTCCCAGTTGGATAGTCGCCTAAGATGTTTCTTAAAAAGATGGGCTTCAATATGTCCTTTGAACCCATTTCTCAGCATAAAAGACGAGATTGCTACCACTCTTCTAATATGCCCTAGACCATTTGAGCAAGCTATTAAGCCAATCTTCACATTCTTACCAGCAAAGCCCTTGATAATTTGGACAAATTTTTAAAGCATCAATGCCTACAACATCAATGATTTTTTTATCTCGATACTTCTGAATCAATAAATCCACTATTTGCTGATCATTATGCACTATCACAAGAGTTTCGGAGGATCTTAAGAACTCATCCATATCATCTTTCAATATTTTTTCGATATGTGGTAGATGTTGATTTAAGAAACTTTGATTTTTTCCCATTAGTTTTGAAAGGGTCACATTTTGATCGTAAACGCAAACTTCATAACTGCTTTCAAGCAACTTTTCACAAAGACTGACACTCGGACTATGTCTCATATCATCAGTACCTGGCTTGAAGGCAAGCCCAACAACGCCGATATTATTTTTTCCATCAATTTCTATTTGCTTCAGTATGAAATCCAAATGTTGAACATTGCTTATTTCTACTGAATTAAATATTGGCACCTGTAGTTCATTGTCTTTTGCAATTGCGTTAAGAGCTTTCAAATCTTTTGGTAAACAAGATCCTCCATATGAGAAACCGGGCATAAAGTATCTTGAAGAAATATTGAGAATTTCATCGCTTACAAATAGCTTCATGAGATCGATACTATTTAATCCAAGATTTTTACCTATCCTTCCTACCTCATTTGCAAATGCAACCTTTAAGGCATGGAAAGAATTATTCAAGAATTTAATAAGTTCTGCGATAGCGATGTCTACTTCATGAACTGGAGAATTGATGAAAGAGAATAGTTTTTTAATTACTTCAATCCCTTTTTTCGATTCACTCGCAATTACAGTATATGGCGGATGAAAAAAATCATTTATAGCGCTACCCTCTCTAAGGAATTCAGGATTGGAGACAACTGCAAAATCTAACTTATTTTTTTTACCAGATTCCTGAGCTATCAATTTTTGGACTAATTGATTAGTTCCTGGCATAACCGTACTTCTTATGGTTACTGTTATGAAATGATCGGTATCTTTGATCGCTAAACCAATTTGTTTTGCTACTTCTAAAATTGTTGACATGTCTAGACTGCCATCTTTTAGATTTGGGGTGCCAACACATATCATCGCAATTTCACTTTTAGCAACAGCATCAGACAAGCCATTTTTTGCAATTATCCTATTGTTTTCTACGCCAGACTTTATAAGATCATCAAGACCTTTTTCAACTATTGGTGAAACTCCACTATTGATCAACTTTACTTTCGATTCTGAAATGTCTACCCCAAAAACATTGTGGCCCTTTTCAGCTAGACATGCAGCCGTGACAGTGCCTACATAACCCATGCCAATGATTGTAATATCCATAATTTAATTAAACTTAAATTTGTGTGGAGAGTAATTCTAATTACAATCAATGTAAAGATTTTTCTATAAAGCCTTTTAGCTTATGTAAGCCAAGAAAGTTCTATGTAGTAACTGAGCTATAAATGCTTTATATACTGAATTCTCAGCTTTTTTTTCTAGCTAGATGAAATTATTTTAAGGGCGATTTTTCCTAAAATTGGAACAGCTGAACCCAATTCGCTCGCATTTTTTGCTGAAGCATTTCCCATAATCGACCTTTTATAGACACCTTGAGCGATTCCTGCCAATCGGAAGAAACCAAAAGCAAGATAAAATGGCCAGTTTGGAATATCATCAATCCCCATTTTCTTGCAGTAGGACTCAACATATTCTTTTTCGGTTGGAATACCGTTATCCTCTAGATCAAGCCCATATAAACCAGGTGTTATTCCTATTTTTGGTATATACCAATTCATGCACTGATAGGCCAAGTCAGCATAAGGATGTCCGATTGTTGATAGCTCCCAATCCAATACTGCCAGAATCTTATTCTCAGAGTGACTGAAAATCATATTGTAGAGCCTGTAATCGCCATGGACGATGGAAATCATTCCATCATCTTCAGGCATATTTTTTTCAAGCCATGCTATCAGTGACTCAATCTCATTATATGTTTCTGTTTCTGCAGCTCGATACTGCTTGATCCATCGGCTAACTTGACGCTGAAAATAATTTCCTGGTTTGCCGAAATCCATCAATCCTTCTTTCTCAACATCAATGCTGTGGAGCGCAGTCAACACATCGATCGTTTGTTGATAGATCTCTTTGCGATCATTTGCATCTGATTCTGGCAATGTTGGATCCCAATAAATTTTCCCATCTACATGATCCATGAGATAAAAAATGGTTCCAATCACCTCTTCATCCTCACAAAGCATCAATGTCCTTGGAACAGGGACCGAAGTTTCTTCAAGCGCCTTTATGATTCTATATTCTCTATCGACTGCATGAGCAGAGGGCAGCAACTTTCCGGGTGGTTTCTTTCTCAAGACATATTTTCCATTGGTGGTGACC
>MDSZ01083776.1_pt1 | contig 11700 bp, 11 predicted proteins | sample 811201 | NCBI WGS metagenome assembly MDSZ01 (sample SAMN05326647, study PRJNA326480) | marine metagenome | isolation source: seawater | place: Indian Ocean: North | collected 2010 | reverse complement strand
TTAGGTTTTTTAAACTTTTAATTACAAATTTATGTGGAAGTTTAGTTTGATCAATAATTTTAACTTCATTATTTTCAAACCAAATTGTTCGGTAATTCTTACCATCGATTTTCATTTTTTTAAAACTCTACCCGCTATATGTTTTAGTTTTTTTATAGTGCTTTTGGTTTGATATTTTTTAGGAGTAATTATAGCTGTGTCTAAACAGTCATTAGCAGGATCTCCTTTTGTATTGAAAGACTCAAAAGTTTTTATAATTTCTAAAATCATATTTTGTGCGTTAGAAGCATTTTGTTTAAGAGTTTTTATTACAGTCGGAACATCAACCACGTCATGATCTGGGTGCCAGCAATCAAAATCGGTCACCATAGCTACGGTGCAATATCTTATTTCTGCCTCTCTCGCTAGTTTGGCTTCTGGCATATTCGTCATTCCAATGACATCTGCTTTCCAAGACCTATACATTTTTGACTCAGCAAAACTTGAAAACTGAGGGCCCTCCATAACTAAATAAGTTCCACCCTTTTGATATGGAATTTGACATTTTACTAAAGCAGACTCACAACATTTCATTAAACAAGGACTTGTAGGTTTTGCCATTGAGACATGTGCAACTATTTCTTTGTCAAAAAAAGTTTTATTTCTCGCAAAAGTTCTATCTATAAATTGATCTATTACTACAAAAGATCCTGGTGTTAAATGTTCTTGAAGAGAGCCAACAGCTGAGACTGATACAATATCAGTGACTCCCATTTTTTTTAAAGCTTCTATATTCGCTCTAAAATTAATATTAGAGGGACTTACTTTATGTCCTCTATTGTGTCTTGGTAAAAAGTAAACTTGTTTTTTGTTTAAGGTTGCTGATAATATTCTGTCTGAAGGTTCTCCCCAAACAGTAGTTATCTTTTTCCATTTTATATTTTCTAACCCATCAATTTGATAAAGTCCGCTACCACCTATTATCCCTAGAATTCTTTTCATAATCAAAATTAGTTATTGATTTATATTACTTTTTATAATTTATTTAGAGAAAATGCTATTTAAGTTTTCAAAAAAAACCGAAACTTCATTACATAAACGTAAATCTTTTTGGTCAACTTTTAAAAATGCTTATTTAAAAAGGAAGAATTTAAGAAAATTTTGGCAAAATTTTAATAAAAAAAATATACCGTCTGAGTTAGCTGGAATTACTGAGCTATTCATAAATTCTGATAGTTACTATTGGACCTCAAAATTTTGGAGGCATAACATTATTAATCACTATAATTATATTGGTAATTTAGATAAAAATATTGATCCTTTACATACGATATTAAGAACTGATTACTCTGGTTTAACATTTTTAGATGAATTTTCAATTGATAAAAAACTTAAAGATAGAAAAAGTCTGTCTGAATTTAAAAATAATTATCTTTTAAAATATCCTGAGATTATTCAAACCTGTCATGAAGGATTATCTAGTGAAAAATCAATTGATCATAACATCGCTTTGATCAATTTCTACGAACAATTAAAAACAAAATCATTTCTTCAAAGATATCCAGATATTAACAAAGAATTATATAAAAGATATAATCCTTGTATTGAAATAGAAAAAATTTTGCTATCTCAACATTTACTAATTTCATTTAATGAATATCAAAAAATAAAAAAACTTTTAGGAGAAACTAACAAAACTTTAAATTTTCTTGAATTAGGAGCAGGCTACGGAAGAACAGCAAATATGATACTGTCTTTAGAGCATAATTGTAAATATGTAATCGCCGATCTTCCAGCCTCAGTGTATTTTTCATTAAAAAATTTGAGAGAAATATTTAAAAATAAAAAAATTTTTGCTGCCTTTGAAATAAACAATCAAGCAAATATGCAAAAAGCATTTAATGATAATGATATTTTATTTATTTTTCCACATCAATTAAATTTATTTGAAGATAAAAATTTTGATATAAGTATTTCTATAGGGAACTTGTGTGAAATGGAAAAATCACAAATCAAACAATATATGAGGATTTTTGAGAAAAAATCGAAGTATTTATATTTTAAAGTTTGGGAAATTTCAGGTTTGCCTTACTCTTTTTACCAGTATTATTCTGTGCACAACAATAAAGACTATGAAATAAAGAAAGAATGGATAGAACATTTTAAAAACAGATGTTTATTGCCGAAAAACCAATTTGATTTAGGATATGAATTTTAAATAATAAATTTTATGGACTTAAAAAAGTATATAAGATCAATACCTGATTATCCAAAAAAAGGAATATTATTTAGAGACATAACAACATTAATTAAAGATCCTAAAGCGTTTAAATTTTCAATAGATAAAATAATTGAAATAGCAAAATCTTTAAAATTTGATAAAGTTTCTGCTATAGAGTCAAGAGGTTTTGTTTTTGCTTCAACAGTTTCTTACATTTTAAATAAACCTTTAATTCTACTTAGAAAAAAAAATAAATTACCTGCGGAAAGGCATTCCGTCGATTTCAAATTAGAATATGGTGAAGCTACAATTGAAGTGCATAAAGACTCGATAAGTAAAAATGAAAATATTTTAGTAATTGATGATTTAATAGCTACGGGTGGGACTGCAGAAGCTGCGGCAAAACTTATTGAAGTTTCCGGCGGTAAGGTAGCAGGATTTATTTTTATTATAAATTTATTTGATTTACCAGGAGAAAAATTGCTTAAAGAAAAATCTTATTTTACTAAAAGCTTAATGGAATTTCCCGGTCATTAAATTTCTTTTTTTTTCCATGTATCAGGGGTAAGTTCATTATTAATTTCTATATTTATGTGATATTCAAAAGGCTTAACTCCCCTTTTTTTTATATAGTCAAAAGTATTTTTAATTCCATCTTTTAATGTTACCTTTGTTTTATAATTAAGTAACTCTCTAGCTTTATCTGCTGAACAAATTGCATGCTTTACTTCTTGAGGCCTATCTTTTTTATAAATTGGCGGCAAGTTTATACCTGTAATGTTTGAACAGAGTTCAGCAACCTTGTTTATAGTTACAAATTCTTCGTCTGGTCCAATGTTTAACACTTGTTTGTTTAAATTTTTATTATCAAGCATTGGTATCAAGCAACTAAGACAATCATCAATATAAGAAAAACATCTAGTTTGTTTTCCATCCCCGTATATTATAGGAGCCTTACCTTGTAACATTCTATTTATCATTATGGAAACTACGTTTCTGTAAGGATCATCATATTTTTGTCTTGGTCCTATTATATTGTGTGGAACAGCTATAACCCATTCTATCTTATTAAGTTCGCACAAATTTATAAGTACTTGTTCTGCAGCAACTTTAGAAATTGCGTATGGATCGACTGGTTTTGGTTCCATCTTTTCTGTGAAAGGATAATCTTGAGAACCGTATCTAGCCATTGATGAACAAAAAATTATTCTTTTAACTTTCTCATTTACTGCAGCTGAAAATATTGAAACAGAAGCTAGATAGTTATTTTTTGTTATCTCGAACGGAGAAAAAACTGATAGTCCTTCATGAGCAGTAGCTGCACAGTGATAAACTACTTGTACTCCTTTCATTATCTTTTTTACTTTTTCAAAGTCACAACAATCAATATTATGAAATTCAATTTCTTTTGGAATATTGTCTTGATATCCTCCCATCATATTATCTATTCCTACTACACTGTGACCTAATTTTGAGAGCTTTTCAGACAAATGAGAACCTAGAAATCCAGCAACTCCAGTAACAAGAATTTTATATTTGATATTTTTCACTTCAAAATATTTATAATTTTAATTAAAAAAAAATCAACTTTAATTAATTTTTGGTCTATACCAAGATTTTTTCAATAACATTGAATTTAATAGACCTTTTGCTCTAAAATAATAAAAATCTTTTTTCTCATTATTAAAAACAATTTTAAAATAAAGTGTTTTACATATCGCTGTTAAAAGCTTTGGGATCATTTTAATAAGTGCAAATATATAACCATAATGTTTTTTATGAAAATAAAACGAAGACCACATCCAATGCCAATTCCGTGATTTTTCCATCTCATAATTAATAGACTCGTCATGAGAGGTGCCTCCTGCATGTGAAATTTTAATATTAGTATCTATATAAATCTTTTTATTAACTTCTATTAATCTTTTACAAAGGTCAATTTCTTCAAAATAAATAAAAAAATTTTCATCAAAAAATCCAATTTTTTTAAACTGGACCATATTTAAAAACATTGCAAAACCTTTGACATTTTTAACTTCTAATAATTCTTTTACATTTTCTTCTAACTTGCTATCATTTTTTTCTTGTATGAACGGTGCTATTATAGCGAAGTCCGGTTTTAATTTAACAGCTAGAAAAAAATTATTAATTGTTTGACTATGAACCTCGGCGTCCGGATTTATAATTAGAGCATATTTTGTTTTTACCATTGAAAGACCTAGATTGTTACCTTTTGCATATCCTAAATTTTTTTCAGACAATATGCACTCTACGTTTGAGAAATTTTTTTCTAGTTGATATTTTAAATTTTTATCGTTTGAGTTTTCTATCACAATTATCTTAAATTCATTGCCTAATGATTTGATACAATTTTGTATCTTATTTTCACTTTTAAACGATGTTATTATTGCTGTTATATCTCTATTGATCATTTTTTTGTCTAAATAATTGATTTTATATAAATATTCTTTATTTTAACACAATTACACTAAATATTCTTTATTCATATATGAAAAAAATAATTGTTACAGGTGGAAGTGGCTTTATAGGTAGTAATTTAGTCAATTATTTAATTAAAAAAAATTATTTTGTAATCAATATAGATAAATTAACTTATTCCTCAAGTTTATATAAGAAAAATTATCTTTCAAAAAAAAGATATAAATTTTTTAAACTAGATATCAATAATAAAGAAAAACTTAGAAGTATTGTTAGAAAATATAAACCTGAATGTATATTTAATCTTGCTGCTGAAACACACGTTGATCGATCGATAGATTCCCCTTATCAGTTTATACATTCAAATATTCTCGGTGTTTATAATATCTTAGAAATAATAAAAGATTACGTAAAAAATAGAAAAATTAAGTTTGTTCATATATCTACTGATGAGGTCTATGGTGACATTAAAAGTAAAAAATCTCATGAAAAATTTCCTTATAATCCTAGTTCACCCTATTCTGCCTCAAAAGCAAGCGCAGACCATTTAATAAAATCATACGTTAGAACTTATAATTTGCCAGCAGTTATCTCAAATTGTTGTAATAATTATGGGCCTTATCAATTTCCTGAAAAACTTATTCCAAAAATTATTTCAAATATTTTATCTAATAAACCTTTGCCAATTTATGCAAAAGGTCTAAATTCTAGAGAATGGATATATGTGAATGATCATTGTGAGGCTTTGTATAAAATATTTAAAAAAGGCAAAATAGGTCAAAGTTATAACGTTGGGTCAGGTTCAAACCTTAAAAATATAGAAATAGTAAAAATTATTTTAAATATTTTTAAAAGAAAAGGTTTCAAAATAGGTAAAAAAGTAAAAATAAAGTTTGTTAAAGATAGACCAGGACACGATTTTAGATACTGTCTTGACAGTAGAAAGATTTTAAGAAAATTAAAATGGAGACCGACAACAAAATTATTTAAAGGATTAGAGGTTACTATAGATTGGTATTTAAAAAATAGAAAATTTATATCCTCTATTTCTAAAAAACTTTATGATAAAAGATTAGGATTGGGTATATGATCAAAAAAGGAATAATTTTAGCAGGTGGTATAGGTTCTAGAATGAGCCCTATTACAAAATCTGTAAACAAACAATTGTTACCAATTTACGATAAACCTTTAATATATTACCCGCTCTCAATACTAATGCTAGCTGGAATAAAAGATATCCTGATAATTGTTAATAGAGGTCAAGTAAATCAATTTAAGAAAGTGCTCAAAAATGGAGAAAACTTTGGTATTAAAATTCAATATAAAGAACAACAATATCCTAATGGTTTACCCGAAGCTTTTATTTTGGGGGAAAAATTTATTGATAATGATAGTGTTGCATTAATTTTAGGTGATAACTTTTTTTATGCTCAAAGTTTGACAAAAACTTTACAAAATGCAGCTAAACTAACCTCAGGGGCAAAAGTCTTTTTACATCCTGTCAAAAATCCAAAACTTTATGGTATAGCTACTATAAAAAATAAAAAGATAATTCATTTAAAAGAAAAACCTTCAAAACCAAGATCAAATTTAGCAGTAACAGGATTATATTTTTTTGATAAAAATTCTGTAGAGTTAAGTAAAAAACTTAGGCCATCTAAAAGAAAAGAACTTGAGATAATTGATCTTTTAAATATTTATAGAAAGAAAAAAAAATTAAGTGCAGAGTTTCTTGGAAGAGGCGGAGCATGGCTTGACGCTGGGTCCATAGATGATTATTACGACACAACATCTTTCGTTTCAGCAGTTGAAAAAAGACAGGGTCTTAAAATAGCCTGTCTAGAGGAAATAGCTTTAAATAAGAATTGGATTAAAAATAGAGATCTTTATGAAAGTATTAAATTTTATGGTAATTGTGATTACTCTAGATACTTAAAAAAATTATTGATTTAAGTGGCTGGTAATATCATGAAAAATGATTGGTAATTCTTTAAATTTTGTATTCTTTTTAAACCAATAAGACAAAAATCTTTCAGCCAAAAAACCATAAATTCTAGTTAGACCATAGCCTTTTAAATTTTCAAAACCAAATAATTTTTCACAATTTTCTAACCATGGAAAAATTTCATCATAGTATGATTGTAATAATTTCTTTGATTTGCATATAAACATATTATGTGGATTAAACGATACCTGATTATTAAAAAATTGTCTAAAATCTTCTCTATTATTTTTATCTAAAAGATCTGTAGCTTTATCTAGGTTATTTCGTCCATGCATCAAATCAAAATGAAATTTTATATTTCTTGCTTTTTTACTAAATAAAATTTTTGGATTTGAGATAATTAATGGGAATCCTCTCTTCACGAACTTAGTTAATTTTCTACTATTAACAAAGAAAGGGTTACCCAAAATTACATCATATTTTTCTAATTCATTAGGTATTTCTTTTAAAACTTTTTCTTTTAAGTTGCTGGAATTAATAAATTGATTTGGGGTAAAATTTAAAGACCAAAACTTTCTATACTGACAAAAACCTATCCATTTTTGATCAAGTTTTTCTATATAATTTTTCCATAACCAATAATGAAAAGTATACTCACCATAATATTGATTTTTGTGTGATATATTATCCCCTGTTTTATCGCTGAGACAATCGTCAGAAAAATTTTTTTCTCCTAATCCAACCGGTGTATAGTTTAAATTTCTAATTATTTTTGTATGCTCTGGTTCAAGGGTTAAGCAAAACATTTTTAAATTATTTCCACTCATATTTATCTTAACTTTATTCTAAAAGATGATTTATTTAAAAAAATTGAATTTATAAAACCTGATAAACTAGCAATGTGAAGTTTTACTTCTAACAAATTTATTTTAAATAATGAAAATAAAATTCCATATAAACCTTGAAATATATTGGGTAAAACTTTTCTCAAAGCATATAGGTAGTTATAGTTTTTTCTAAAAAAATAAAATTTAGACCAGCTGAAATGCCAATTTCTATTATAAAGTATTTGTTGATCGTAAATTTTATTTGTCGAACTAGTACCTTTATGTTCAAATTTTAAGTTTTTAATCACAAACATTTTTAAATTTTTTTTAACTAATTTTTTACAAAGATCGGTAGTCTCAAAATACATAAAGTAATTTTCATCTAGAACTTTAAAATTTTTAAATTTTTGTTTATTTAAAATACAAAAACACCAATCTAACTCCTTTACATTTTGAACCATAAAATTATTGATTTTAAAAGAAATAGTCTGTTTTTGCGAGAAATTTTCATAATTTTTATATATTTTTTGATTTTTATATTCTGGTGCAATTAAATAAAAGTCTTTAAATTTTTTTATTATGTTTTCTAAGTTCTTTATTAACTTTTTATTTATTATGACATCAGGGGTCAATGTTAAAACTTTTTTGTTTCTACATTCTTTAAATGCTTTATTAAAAGCTCTAGCGTATCCTAAATTTATTTCAGGAATAATTACTTTTGTATTTTTAAACTTTTTTTCAATCTTTTTTTTTATGAGGAATGACCTGGAATTTTCAACAATTATGATTTGATATTTTTTCGGAATATATTTTAAAAGATTATTTAACAAATGGTCGCTCTTGTAAGAGATTATAATTACAGATAGTTTCATTTTTTTTGGTAGCGAGGGGCGGAGTCGAACCGCCGACCCCAGGCTTATGAGTCCTGTGCTCTAACCAACTGAGCTACCTCGCCAAATTAACTCCTACTTTATATTATATTTAAAAAACTGTTCAATAAAGTTTTACTTAACTAATCATTAAAAGAAAAAACTAAATCCTCTTTATTAGGATTATTAGGAAAATCTAGGTTTTTTATAGGAAATTTTTTTACATAATCTCCATCAAATTTGCAATTATCTTTATTCAGAAGTGTCATTTCTAATGCTATCGGAAGTCCTGTGTGTAATTTTTCACAATGATTATTTCCATGTATATGAATTATATCAAAATATTTTTGAATTTTTTTAACTAATTTTAAAAATAATTCCTCATTTTTATCTAACCAATGAAATTCTATAATTAACATTTTAATTCTTGATTTATTTTCTACAATTTGATCAACTAAGTTAAACTCATAACCTTCAATATCAATTTTTAGAATTATAGGTTCATTATTTTTTATTCTAAATAGAACTTTATTTAAATCTGTATCGTTTTTTTTTTCAATTGGATATGTAATTTTTTCAGAGTAAAAATATAAATTTTTTAATTTAAAAAAATTTATGTAATTTATATATAATGAAAATCTTGCTTTTAAATCCTTGTAATTACATCTAAATGTTAAGAACCTTCTAAGATATTTGAGTATTTCTTTTATATAAGGAACTTTGCTTACTTGATAATCATACATGTAAATAATTGCATTTGTATTAATCTTTTTAAAATCTAGTTCGAATGACCAATCTGATCCTAAGCCAAAACTCACTAAATTTTTTGTCGCTTGAATAATTTTTTTATCAACTACATAACCTCCGTCTGCTTTTCTACCTAATCTAATTAAGTTTTTAGTTTTTATAGGTTTTAAAAAATTATATTTTTTATCCATATGGTCTGAAAATATTTTATATATTTTCTTTTCCTTTAAAAGCATAAAAGTTAATATTGGAGCACTTATTTAAATGTGTAAAAGTAATAAATTAAGTGACTTATGAAAATTGATTTGATAATAATTCAATTATAATTATGGATGAAATAAAATCTTTATTACTTCTGGTTTCGAGCGGGCTTATAATTAGATATTCTCTAACTTTAACAGGCCAAGCATGGGCAAAGTCACACGCTCAAACAGTTGCTTTTATGATACTGCCAATAATTACTTATGTTATCACCAAAACTATTGCTGGCAATATTGCGCTCTCTTTAGGGATGATTGGAGCACTATCAATCGTAAGATTCAGACATCCGGTGAAAAGTGCATTAGAGTTAATTATGTATTTTGACTTAATAACTATTGGAATAGCCACTAGTGTTAGAACCAAGTGGGCTGTTCAATTAGTTATATGTACGGTAATCATTATTTTTTTAGTTAAGTTTATACAAAACATATTAAGCAAATCTGGAATTTCGTTTTATAATATGTCTTTCAACGAAGGTAACACTGCAAACACAATTGAAATTGTTTCAAAAGAGAGAATAGAATTTATCGAAACAAGTGATTATTTAATGAATTCACTTAACGATAAAAAAAATCAAGAATTTACTTATAGATTATCTTTCAATAACAAGAAGGAGTTACAAGATTTCAAAATTAAGTTAGATAAAGAAAAAAATTTAGACAGAGTTAATGTAATTTATAATTAAATCATGAAATATGTTACATTTTTTTTTTTACTGTTATCAATTTTCCCTTTAAAATTAGATGCAAGTACTAATTTAAATTCTATTAATAAATCAATTTGTAATATTAAAATTCAAGAGGAAGATTTAAAAAATATTAACAAAATTAAAATTAAGAAAATTAATATTGATGTAAATAAATATAGGAATTGGACTGTCAACAGTGTACGAATTATCACTGACAGATCTCGTTATGTTTCAGATAGATTCAAACAAAGATTTAAGGCAGATATTTTAGTAGAGTTTGAAGATGGTTCTTCATGTAAATTTAATGGCAGGATAAGGCATCACGGTGATGAAAAAGACCATATCAGTTTAACAGGAAATACTATTATCCAAAGTGTAGATGTTCATTTAGATAATGGAAATATAAGAGGAATAACAAAATTCAAACTTTTGAGACCTAATACGAGGGGTAAACTTGAGGATGAAATTTTTTTAACCGAGTTGCTGAGAAATTTAAATTTTTTAGCTCCAAGGACTATGAGAGTAGACGTTAGAATTAACGAAGCAAATTCTTTTATGATTTTTCAAGAAAAGGCAGCAAAAGAGTTATTAGAATTTAACAAGAGAAGAGAGGGTCCAATCTTTGAGGGGGATGAGAGATTTTTTTTTAGAAGTGTTGAGAAATTGCCGTCTAATCAAAAAAGTAATTGGGATATTGGTGTAGTTCCTTTAATGAATAACAGCGTAAAACATCTTTTAGCTCGACAAGTTAATACTAACATAATGCAAAAAAGTAAAGGTTTAAATGAAATGTCATTCAATTCTTCAACAAATTTAAATTTAATTTATTTATATTATTCAAATAAATTTCAAGATGGCACAAATAACTTTAATTATTTTGATTATGACCTTGACAATACTTTGCTTGCTATGTTCGAGCCAAAAAATATTCTTAAACTAGATGCTTATAATTTATTGATACAATCTACCAACAGCCAACATGGCCTAGCAGTTAATAATAGAAAATTTTTTTGGAACTCTCTCGAAAATTATTTTGAGCCAATAAACTATGACTCTAATCCAAATATTGATTTAAAAAAGCCAACTACTACAACCGCTATATATAGATTGCCAATTTCAGAAAATTTTTTAAAAGCATTTAGTGCTCTAGAACAAAATTTATTAAATATTGATATAAAAAATATGAGTGAAAATATTATTAACTCAGGAATTACTATGTCAGAGAAAGAAGTTTCTGAAAAAATCAAGAAAATACTCAATAATTTAAATGTGATTAAAATTAACTATTTGAATATAGATAATGAGGACTTGTTAGAGCATAATAAATTTAAACCATTAGATAATTTGTTGAAGAGATTTAACGAAACATTGAATAAAGTGGAACCAGAGGTTTATCTAGTTAAATTTAATGACACCAGTGGAAACTTACAAAGATGTGAGATTTTTTTAAAAAATTGTAAAGATTATGATTTCACTCAAGATAATTTAACAGATTTACTTGAAGGTGAACTTGTATTAGATGAGAAAATTTATCAATTTTTAGGTAAAAGTTTCAATTTTGAAAATATTAAAAGAAACAGAAATTTCAATAAGATTAATTTTGGAAATTCTAACATTTTTTTTGAAGATGGTATCCTTATAAACATAGACAAAAAAAATAATTCACTTGAGATTCAACAAATTGAATCAGGTTCAAGAGCTTATATTATTAATGGAGTGTTATC
>MDSZ01219908.1_pt1 | contig 11701 bp, 11 predicted proteins | sample 811201 | NCBI WGS metagenome assembly MDSZ01 (sample SAMN05326647, study PRJNA326480) | marine metagenome | isolation source: seawater | place: Indian Ocean: North | collected 2010 | reverse complement strand
TCTTACTTTCCTTTAAAAAGAATTTTAAATAATGATAAACCCGATCATTTGATTGTTCATTTAATTACATCTATACCACTTTTGATGTTTATATTTAATGATTTTAAAACGAAATTAATTTTAAGAGTTTCAGGATTTCCTAAATTAAATTTATTTAGATTTTTAATCTGGAAAATTGCATCAAAAAAAATTAAATATATAATTTGTCCGACTGAAGAAACAAGAAACTTTTTGTTAAAAAAAAATATTTTTAAAGAAAATCAATTGATTTACATTCCTGATCCAATATTAAATATTAATCAAATAAATATTTTAAAAAGACATAGCCTAGATTTTAAAATCGATAAACCATATTTTTTATGTATAGGAAGGTTTACAAAACAAAAAAATCATCTCTTTTTATTAAACTTTTTTTCTAAAAATCCTCATTATCTTGAAAATAATGAGTTGTTAATAATTGGAGAAGGTGAGCTAGAGAACGATTACAGGAGGCTAATTAAAAAAGGTAATCTTAAGAGTAAAGTTAATATTTTGGGATACAAAAAGAATATATTTAACTATATTTATAAAGCTAAATGTGTAATTTCATCATCATTATGGGAAGATCCAGGTTTTATTATGGTTGAGTCTGCTTTTGTAGGCACTCCTATAATTTCCTCTGATTGCCCGAATGGTCCAAAGGAATTCATTGGTAATGGTGATAATGGTTTTATCTTTAAGTCAAATAATGAGAACAGTTTTAAGGAAGAATTAGATAATTTTCTAAATGTTTCAAGAGATGAACTTTTTAAAAAAAAAATTAAAGCAAAAAAAAGATCTAAATTTTTTACAAGTTACAATAATTATAAAAAATTATCATATTTGTTAAATTAGTATGTATATTTAAGTTTTTATATAAATTAAATGAGCAATTTAGAACAAAGACACAAAATAAAATTTTTAAGAATGGTTGAGAAAGAATTAAATAATTTTAATAAACCAATAATTCTTGAATTTGGTGTAAGTGGAAAAGCATTATCTACTTCTATATTTTTAAAGAATTGTGAGGAAAAAAATGGTTTTTTATATTCTGTTGACTCAATCGATTACAGTCATCATTTCAATTCAAAAAATTGGAAATTTATACACTGTAAAGATGATGATTATGATTTAGTTGAAAAAAAAATCCCAGAAAAGTTTGATATAATTTATCTAGATACAATTCATACTGCAAATCATGTTGAAAAAATTTTGTACCATTATTTTGATAAATTGAATGTTGGTGGAATTTTTCTAATAGATGATACATCATCTTTACCTTACTTAAAAAATAGAGAAAAAAATAATTTTTCACAAGAAATTAATAATTATGAAACTTTTCAAAGATTATTAGAAATTTTTAATTCAAATCATGAAAATTTATATTTCGAATCTTCTTTTATAGGAACTGGAGTTGTGAAATTAACAAAACTGAATAGTAAGAAATTAGAAAAATCAAAAATATTATCTCATAGAATATTTTCTTTTACCAATTTAATAAGAAAGATTTATTTGAAAATAAGAAAAAATTGATTTTATGACTTTTAAAAATAAGATACTAATAACAGGTGTTGCAGGTTTTATAGGCTTTTCTATCGCAGAAAAACTTTTAAATAAAAAAAATGTTCAAATCATAGGAATAGATAATTTAAATTCTTATTATAGCAAAAAATTAAAATATAAAAGATTACAAATTTTAAAAAAAAATAAAAATTTTAAATTTTACAAAATTGACCTGACAAACAAAAAAAAGTTAGAATTTATTTTCAAAAAAAATAATTTTTCCACAGTCATGAATTTAGCCGCTCAAGCAGGAGTAAGATATTCATTTGAAAACCCAAAATCTTATACCGATTCAAATATAATTGGTTTTATTAACTTAATTGAAATGATTAAGCAGTATAAACCAAAAAAGTTTATTTTTGCCTCATCTAGCTCTGTTTACGGAGATATTAAACCATTTCCAAAATCGGAAACATCTGATTTAAATCCAATAAATTTGTATTCTCTATCAAAATTGTCAAATGAACATTTTGCCAAATCTATGAGTAAATCAATGAAAACAAAAATTATAGGCTTAAGATTTTTTACAATTTATGGACCATGGGGAAGGCCCGATATGTTAATTATGAAATATTTGATAGCCTCCAAAAAAAATAAAACATTTCTTCTATATAACAAAGGGGATCATTACAGAGATTTTACATACATAGATGATGCAGTCAGTATCTGTGAAAAACTTATAAGCAAAAAGTTAAAAAAAAATTTTGATATTTTTAATGTTTGTTCCTCTAAGCCTTTACACATTACTAAAATAATAAAAGAAATTAATAAATATACTTCTGCGCCAAAAATTTTAAAAAAATCAAGAGATAAAGCCGATGTCTATAAAACTTTTGGAAATAATAAAAAGATACTTAATTTTTTGAAAAGAAAAATTAAATTCACCAATTACCATAAGGGAGTTGAAAATACATGTAATTGGTTCTTAATTAATAGTCGTTTTGTATAAGATTATAAAAATATAATTCTAAATATTTAAGGATTTATTTGTAAAAATAATTATTTTTTGAACACGTTTATCCCATGTGTACTTTTTTGCAGTTTGAAAAGCATTGTGTTTTATTAAATCATTTTTTTTATTTTTTTCAAAGGAGGATTGAATTGCTTTAGACCATTTTTTATCATCATTTACTTTAATTAGTTTGGAGTTGAAATTATTTTTTAGAATGTGCTTATAAACATTTAAATCAGAAGCGATAATAATTTTCTTTGATGCTAAATAATCAAACATTTTTAAGGGTGACATATATTTTTCCAACCAAATAGAGGATCTTCCCCTTACTTTATTTTGATAAGGCATCAGAGCTATTTCGTATTGAGATAAAATTTTAGGTATTTTTGAGTAACTCACATAGTCAAAAATTTTGATATTTTTTTCTATTTTCTTATTAATTAAAAACTCTTTTTCTCCATAAATATGAAAGAAAATTTTTTGATTTTTTTTTGCTAGTCTAAAAATTTGTTCGATTCCTTTTCCTTCAAAGAAACTACCAATATATACACAAGTATTTTTATATTTTTTTGTTTTTTTCAAATTAAAGTTATCTAAATTTGTAGCATCATCGAGAACTATATTTTTTTTGGAATCTATTTTATAAAAGTTTCTTAGTTTTTTATGTAAAAATATATATCTTAAATTTTTTATAAGTTTAAATTGACTCATAAAAAAATAAATCAATTTTGAAAAACCAGTAATTTCATGATGAAGTTCTAAAATAATTTTTTTTTTTAATAATGATGCAAAAAGAGCAAATATAATACTCCTTGATATAAAAATAGAATCTTTATTAAAATTTTTTTTGAGTATTAAAATTGAAAAAATAATTCTAAAAATAAAATTTAATTTTTTAAAATTATTAAAAACTGAGTTAATTTTAAATTTGTATTTTATATTATAATTTTTGAATATTTTAGGTGAATTTTGACTTTTTATTGTAAAAAGATTTGTTTCATAACCTAATTTAGAAAATGCCTCACACATTTTCATTACATGAATTGAATATGCCGATTTGCTCGGAATATTTAATTCTGAAATATAATTGATTATAAATTTAGTTTTTTTTTGTGTCATTGGTCAAAAAATAGTCTAATTGTTATATGAAAAGTCTTTAATGAAATTAGTTAGCATAATAATACCTTATTATAAAAAAAAAAATTATATTGAACAAACAATTAAGTCGATTCTTAATCAAAAATATAAAAAATTTGAGATTTTAATTGTATATGATGACACTGATAAAACCGATTTACATTTTTTAAAAATATTAAAAAAAAAGGATAATCGAATAAAATTATTTATCAATAATAAGAATATTGGTGCTGGGATGTCGAGAAATAAAGCAATAAGATTATCCAAAGGTAAATATATAGCATTTCTAGACTCTGATGATCTTTGGCATCCCGACAAACTAAATATTCAATTAAGATTTATGATCAAAAACAATATTTCAATAAGCCACACATCTTATAACATTATTAATAAAGACAATCTCAAAATTGGATTTAGAAAAGCAAAAAAAATTAAATATGAAGATTTAATCAAATCTTGTGATATTGGTCTATCAACTGTAATTTTAAAAAAATCAATATTAAAAAATAAATATTTTGCAAAATTGAAGACTAAAGAAGATTATATCTTATGGTTAAAGCTAGCAAAAATTAATTATGAGTTTTATGCTATTGACAAACCATTGACTTCTTGGAGATCTTTAAAAGATTCATTATCATCTTCGACAATTCAAAAGTTATTTGATGGTTATTTTGTATATAGAATTTTTTTAAAAAAATCAGTAATTGATTCTTTATTTAGTTTATTTATTTTATCTATTAATTTTCTAAGAAAATGATAAAAATTTTTCTTTTACTGATATCAATTTTTTTAATTAATTTTTTATTAAAAAAAAAAAAGATACTCTCAAATACTACAGGTCAGCTCCATCAGATTTACAATCAAGAATACCAAGTGCCATTATCTGGAGGAATATTTATTATAGGATATTTTTATTTAAATTATGAATATTTTGATTTTATTTTAATTCTATATTTATCGATATTCTTTCTTTTGGGACTTTTTACAGATTTAAACATAATAAAATCGCCTTTATACAGATTTTTATTTCAAATTTTATTAATCATTTTTTTTATTAATCATCTCCAAATAGCTCTTTTTGATGTCAGAATTGAATGGATTAATAATTTACTTGAAAATCATTATTTTAATAATTTTTTTGTATTATTTTGTTTTTTAGTTTTAATAAATGGTTCAAATTTTATTGATGGAAATAATGGAATCTCAATAGGTTATTTTTTAATAATTTTTTTATTTATATTTAATTTAATTGAAAAAAATTTTATTAGTTACGAAAGCAACTTCATATTTTCTTTGATCCTAATTTTGTCAATTTTATTAATTTTTAATTTGTTAAATCAACTTTATTTAGGTGATAGCGGAGTTTATTTATTATCACTTTTTTCAGGTTTTATCTTAATAGATTTATTTTCTCAGAATCCAAATATATCACCTTATTATATTGTAAATATTTTTTGGTATCCAGCATTTGAAATTTTATTTTCTTTAATTCGAAAAATAAAATCTAAGTATTCACCTTTGATGCCAGATACAGAACATTTCCATCAATTAGTGTTTTTTTATTACTCAAAAAAAATTAATTTGCGAAAAAGCCTTTTGAACTCTTTGACCGGTATAAGTATAAATTTATATAATGGACTAATCTTATATTTTTCAACTATGTTTATATATAATACAAAAATACAAATTACATTTCTATTTTTTAGCTTAATACTTTATCTTATCCTTTATTTTGTATTGATAAATTTTAGAAATATTTTATTGAGCAAAAAACAAAGAGATCATTGAAATCAAAATTTTTAAGCCATCTTTAAAAGCATTTACTTTTTTTTTACCACCTATCCTTTTTCTTTCAAATGCTGAATTGGTCACTAGGTTAAGACCTTTTTTTTTGGCTTTAATAGGTAACTCTACACAAAAACTAAAGTCTTCTTTAATTAGTTTAAGATTTTTTACTTTTTCAGTATTGCCTAGAACATAAGTATACAAAATATCTGTGATTGGTAATAGAAAAAAAACTCTTCCTAAAAAAGAAAAAATCTTATTACCAATAAAAGTTATTAATGTATCATCTTCACTTCCTGCATTTTTTTCATATCGGCTTGCAAAGACTAAATCAAAATTTTTATTTTCAGCTAAATTATACATATTCGAGAGTTCGGCTGGATCAAATGAGCCATCTGCATTAAATATACAAAAATATTTTGTATTGGTATTATTTATACCTTCGATTAAAGCATTTCCATAACCTTTTTGTGATTGTTTTAAAATTTTACAATCATAATCTTTAATTGAATTAATAGTTTCAATATCTTTATCTTCAAGTATTACTAAAATTTTAAGATTAAATTTTTTAAGCTCATCTAAAACATGAGGTAAAGACTCTTTTTCATTTTTAGCAGGTATCAATAAAGTAAGATTATTCATAAAATAAATAGTTTATTATGTTTTTATTAATATATTAAACTTTTAATTTTGCTTATGTTATATATAAGGTTTTTAGATAAAGTTTTATAACTATCTTTTTGTATTTCAATAAATAAATAAAATTGAATATTAATGAATTTAATAATTTTTTTATCCTCATATCTTGTCATTACAGTCTCAATAATAGGATATGGTTCTTTCTTAAGTAGGATTTTAGACAAAAAATTTATTTTAGAATTTGAATATAATTTTCTAGGCGCTGTTCTTTTTTTAATAGTATTATCATTTTTCACACATTTTTTATTTAGTCACAATTATATTCACAATTTGATCTTTTTAATATGTGGATTAGTTTTTTTTATAGCAACAATAATTAAAAATACAAAATTATCTAAAAATTACTTCAAATATTATTTATTAATATTTGGTATTTTAATTTTTGGATTAATGGCCGCAAAATCTCATGATGATTTTTCATATTACCATTTTCCATATACTTATTATTTAACACAGGAAAATTTGATTATTGGAACTGGAAGTTTGAATCATGGCTTTAGAACCCCCTCATCGATCTTCTATTTAAATTCTTTATTTTATCTTCCTTACATAGAATATTTTTCATTTAATTTTGGTGCAACTATTATATTTGGAATTTCAAATTTAATTTTAATTTTTAAATTGAAAAATGATTACAAGAGTAAAAAGTATGATTTCATATTTTTTTTAACTCTTTTATCATTTTTGTTTATAAATATTTTTTTTTATAGAATAGCAGAACATGGTACTGACAGATCTGCACAAATACTAATTTTAATATTATTTATTGAAATTCTTTCTTTGCTTAGAAAAAAAATTATTTTAGCAATTTTTTTTTCAAAAATGTTTATTTTATTAGGGCTCATTATATCCTTAAAAGCTTTTTATGTATTATACTTAATAACCTTAATTCCAATTTTTATTTTAATAAATAAACAAAATTTTAAAAATTTAATTTTTGGCTTTTTAAAGAATTTATATTTTTATCTTTTTATTTTAGTTGGCTTATTTTTAATTGTTGTAAATATTCTAAATTCTGGATGTATTTTATATCCAGTAGAATTCACATGTTTATCAAAACTGGAGTGGTCTTTACAGGATCAAGCTGGAAAAATGAATGATTGGTATGAACAGTGGGCAAAGGCAGGTGCTGGTCCTAATTTTCGTGTAGATAATCCTGAAAGTTATATTCAAGGATTTAATTGGGTAAGCAATTGGATTGATAAATATTTTTTTAATAAAGTTTTAGATTTTTTAGCAGGAATATCATTTTTGATATTAATTGTTTACATAACTTTTTATTCAAAAAATCTGAAAAAAATTAATTTAGATAAAAAATTATTTGGATTTTATATTGTATTGATAATTTTATTTTTTGAGTGGTTTTATAATCATCCAAGTTTAAGATATGGAGGATTTAGCCTAATAGCTTTAATTCTTTTTATACCAATATCTATATATATCTCCAAATTTGAATTTAAAAAAAATTTAAAATCAAAAATCTTAATTCTGACTACACTTTCATTGATTATTTTTTTAGGTAGAAATATGATTAGAATTAACAATGAATATAATAAATATAATTATAATTTTATGACTAGTCCATTTTATCTAGTTAATGAAAATCATTTTAGAATTCATAGCTTTATTAATAGAATTAAACAAAATCATAATAATTGTAAAAATATAAACTCTTCTGATTGTATTATTGATAACGGACTAGAAATAAAAGAAAAAAACAATTACTTATTTTTAATAAGAAAAAAATGATGAATTTTTTTGTAAAAAAAATTTTAATATTTTTTGATTATTTTCATAAAAAAAAATTATCAATTTTCTACAAAAAATTAATCCAAACAGACATTTAAAATTGATACTAGATGTTGGTGCACATGAAGGTGAGTCAATTGAACTTTTTTTAAAAAATTTTAAGGTTAATTACATATTTTCTTTTGAACCTTCAGAATTTACTTTTAAAAAATTATCCAAAAATATTAAGAGTCTTAAAAAAAGATACAGTAATACAGATATTTTTTATGAAAATTTTGCTGTTGGAGATATAGATAAAGATGTTGAATTAAATTACTTGAATGAGACATCTTCATCAACATTGAGAGATATCAACGTCAATTCAAATTATTTTAAAAGAAAGGAACAATATTTTGGAAAATTAATAAATCAAAAAATAATTGTTAAACAAATTAATTTTAAAGATTATATAGAAAAAAAAGATATAAAAAAAATTGATCTTTTAAAGATTGATACTGAAGGATATGAGCTAGTAGTTCTAAAAGGATTAGGAGATATGATATCAAAAGTTTCGATTATTCTATTCGAACATCATTATGATAATATGATAATTAAAAATTATAAATTTAGTGATATTCATAAATTATTAAAAAATAATGGTTTCAGAAGTGTATTCAAAATCAAAATGCCATTTAGAAAAAGTTTTGACTATATCTACATTAAAAATGAATAATCTTTATTTTTTAATTATGAAAAGAAGGCATAATATAAAGTTTAATTTACCAATTAAGAAAAAAGATATATAAAATTTTTTTATTATGAGAAAAAAAACTGCTCTTATTTTTGGTATTACTGGACAAGATGGGTCATACCTTGCAGAAATTTTACTTAAGAAAAATTATGTAGTGCATGGAGTAAAAAGAAGATCTTCAAGCATCAATACATCTAGAGTGGATCATATTTACCAGGACCCTCATGAAGAAAATTATAGATTTAGACTTCATTATGGTGACATAACTGACTCTTTATCAGTTTCCAGTATTATTAAAAAGATAAAACCTGATGAAATTTATAATTTAGCTGCTCAATCACATGTTGCGGTATCCTTTGAAGTCCCAGAATATACTGCTAATGCTGATGCACTAGGTGCATTAAGAATTTTAGAGGCTATAAAATTTCATAAATTAGAAAAGAAAACTAAATTTTATCAAGCGGGTACATCAGAAATGTATGGCAAGGTGCAGTCAATCCCTCAAAATGAAAAAACTAATTTTTATCCATTAAGTCCTTATGGTGTTGCTAAACTATACGCTTATTGGATTACCAAAAATTATAGAGAAGCCTATAAGATTTTTGCTTGTAATGGGATACTTTTTAATCACGAGAGTCCTAGAAGAGGCGAAACGTTTGTAACAAAAAAGATTATTTCAGCTCTGTGTAAAATAAAAGAAGGAAAACAGAAAAAATTATTTTTAGGGAATCTTAATGCTAAGAGAGATTGGGGTCATGCTAGAGATTATTGTTATGCGATGTGGAAAATGCTTCAACAAAAAAAGCCTGATGATTATGTGATTGCTACTGGAAAGCAATATTCCATAAAACAATTTATTAATTTAGTAGCTAAAAAACTGAAAATGAAAGTTATTTGGAAAGGTAAAGGAAGAAATGAAAAAGGTTATAATGATCATGGATATCCCATAATTGAATGTGATAAAAATTATTTAAGACCTTTAGATGTGAATACTCTTTTAGGAGATGCAAAAAAAGCCAAAAAATTACTTAAATGGGAACCACAAAAAGATATAAACTTTTTGATAAAAGAAATGATCGAAGCTGAATATAAATTATTAAATGAACTTGAATAAAAAAAGTAAAATATTTATAGCTGGTCATAAAGGGATGGTTGGTTCATCTGTATTACGTCATTTTATAAAAAAAGGTTATACAAATTTATTTTACAAAGATCGAAATGCATTAGATTTACTAGATCAAAAAAAAACTCATCAGTATTTAAAAAAGATAAAGCCAGATTTTGTAATAATTGCAGCTGCAAAAGTTGGTGGAATACTTGCAAATGATGAACAAAAAGCAGAATTTATTTACGAAAATATCATGATTCAAACGAACTTAATTCATTCTTCATATTTAGCAAAAGTAAAAAAGTTAATTTTTTTAGGATCTAGCTGCATTTATCCAAAACACGCAAAACAGCCAATTAAAGAAAGTTATTTGATGACAGGAAAACTGGAAGAAACCAATGAAAAATATTCTGTGGCTAAAATAGCTGGTTATCAAATGTGTGATGCATACAATAAGCAATATAAAACAAACTATATTTGCTTAATGCCAACAAATCTTTACGGACCTAACGATAATTATAGTTTGAAAACTTCTCATTTTTTTCCAGCATTAATTTCAAAGATACATTTTGCAAAAAAAAATAATATAAAATTTATAACACTCTGGGGCGATGGTAGTCCTAGAAGAGAACTAATGTATGTTGATGATTTGGCAGAAGCTTGTGAATTTTTTTTGAAGAAAAATATAAAACATTCCTTAATTAATATTGGTAGTGGCCAAGAAAAAACTATTTTAGAATATTGTAGGTTTATATTAAAAAAAATTAATCCTAATCTTAAAATAAAATTTGATAAAAAAAAACCCAATGGAACTCCAAGAAAAAAATTGGACTCAAAATTGGCATCTAAATACGGATGGAAATCAAAATTTGATTTAAATACAGGCTTTAATTTAACGTATAGTGATTTTTTAAAAAAAATTGACACCAGATAAAAATGAAGAAAATTGTTGTAGTTACTGGAGGTAGTGGATTTGTAGGTACAAATTTGATTAAATACCTCATTGAAAAAACTAATTTCAGAATAATTAGTTTAGATGACTATTCATCAGGCACAAAAAAAAATCATATAACAAATAAAAGAATTTTATATTTAAGGGGTAATACTAAAGAAATTGATAATATTCTTATGAAATATAAAAACAAAATTCATTCAATTTTTCATTTTGGAGAATTTTCAAGAATATATCAAAGCTTTTTACAAATGAATAAATGTATTCAATCTAACTCAATTGGATCTCATGCTGTTTTTAATTTTTGTTTAAAAAATAAAATTAAACTAATCTATTCTGCAACCTCTGCATCTTTAGGGAATAAAGGAAAAGATAAAAATCTTTCACCATATTCATTTACGAAATCAAAAAATTTAGAATTACTTGAAAATTTAAGAAAATGGTTTAACTTTGAATATAAAGTTATCTTTTTTTATAATGTTTATGGTCCAGGACAAATCAAAAATGGTAATATGTCCACAGTAATAGGGATATTTGAAGATCATTATTTAAGAAATAAAGCACTTCCAGTTGTAAAACCTGGTTCGCAGTCTAGAAGATTCACGCATATTATGGATACTGTTAAAGTTTGTTATAAAGCATGGAAAAATGATAAGTATAGATTTTATAGTATCTCACATCGTGAAAGTTATACAATTCTAGAGGTTGCAAAAATGTTTGATAAAAGAATTAAATTTTTACCTGCTAGAAAAGGTGAAAGATATGCATCAGCACTAACAACATTAAGTTTATCAAACAAGATACACAGAACTTTTGGTGAGGTAGGATTAAAAGATTATGTAAAAAATTTTAAAAAAAAACATAAAAAATAAGGTTTTTTTTGATTAAATCTCTGTTTACATTAAATAATATATCTATATAAATCATCCGCCGGTGATTATTGCGAAAGTGTTACACCCGATCCCATTCCGAACTCGGAAGTTAAGCCTTTCAGCGCCGATGGTACTT
>MDSZ01121216.1_pt1 | contig 11701 bp, 10 predicted proteins | sample 811201 | NCBI WGS metagenome assembly MDSZ01 (sample SAMN05326647, study PRJNA326480) | marine metagenome | isolation source: seawater | place: Indian Ocean: North | collected 2010 | reverse complement strand
CAGTGGTATTTTTCTTGGTCCAGAGTGGCATTTTGATATGGTAAGACCAGGGGCTGCTTTATACGGAATTAACCCAATTCCTGAAAAAAAGAATTTACTAAAACAGGTTATTACTTTGAGGACAAGAATTCTTCAGATCCGTGATGTTAATGTTAATGAAACGATTGGTTACGGAGGAAATTTTAAATTTAATAAAAAAGGAAAAGTAGCAATAGTAGCTCTTGGATATGCTGAAGGTTTACTGAGATCATTGAGTAAATCTGGAAAAGCACATATAAATGATATTGAAATAAAAGTTGCAGGTAAAATTTCTATGGACCTGGCAACTTTCGATGTATCAAATGTACCTGAAAAGATATTACAAAAATGTGATTGGATTGATATAATTTCTAACAAGCAAGAAATTGATGATATAGCAGGTCAAGCTAATACCATTTCCTACGAGCTACTTACATCTCTTGGCTCAAGAGTAAAAAAAGAATATATTTCAGAAAACTTTGAAAAAAAACTATGATAAAATCTTTATATTTAATTGGAAAAATAACTATTTCTTTTTTTAATAGCCTTGGAAACCTTATAAGGTTTTCCACCATTTGTATTTCACACTGCTTCAGGCCCCCAATCTATATAAGTTCAATATTTAAACAGATGGTTGAAATTGGTTTTTATTCGCTTCCTGTTGTAGGCCTAACAGCAATTTTCTCTGGAATGGTTCTTGCGTTGCAAAGTCACACTGGCTTTTCAAGATTCAATGCAGAGAGTGCTGTTGCCAACGTAGTTGTTCTGTCAATTACTCGTGAATTGGGTCCAGTTTTAGCAGGTCTCATGGTTGCAGGAAGGGTTGGGGCCTCCATGGCCGCAGAAATTGGGACAATGCGTGTAACTGAACAAATCGATGCACTATCCACTCTTTCCACAAACCCATATAAATACCTTATTGTACCGAGAATTATTGCAGGAGTGACTGTATTACCAATTTTAGTAATTATAGCTGATATTATAGGAGTTTTTGGGGGATATATTGTTGGAATATTTAAATTAGACTTCAACCCCAATGTATATATTTCTAATACAATTGATTTTGTTGAACCTTTAGATGTAATTTCTGGCTTAGTTAAGGCATCAGTATTTGGTTTAATTATTACATTAATGGGATGTTACCATGGGTTTCACTCTAAAGGAGGTGCTCAAGGTGTTGGCATCTCAACAACTAATGCCGTAGTATCAGCATCTATTTTAATTTTGACGGCAAATTATATCATTACGGAAATTTTCTTCTCAATATGACTAATAAAAAAATTGAACTTATAAACATACACAAAAACTTCGAGAAAAAAGAGGTGCTTAAAGGACTTAATCTGGAAATATCCAATGGGGAATCATTTGTAATAATTGGGGGGTCTGGAACAGGAAAATCTGTTTTAATAAAATGTATCCTAGGAATAATGAACCCTGATAAGGGAGAAATACTTGTAGATGGGAGTAACATATTAAATCTCAAAAATTCTAAAAGGTCTCTAATTAATCAGAAGATTGGTATGCTTTTTCAAAACGCTGCATTATTTGATAGTCTAATGGTCTGGGAGAATGTATCATTTGGTCTAATTCAAAATAATAAAATGAAGAGAGATGATGCAAAAGAGACAGCCCTGGAGGTATTGAAGAAAGTTGGACTAAATGAAAAAGTGTCAACGCTTTATCCTTCAGAATTATCAGGTGGAATGCAAAAAAGAGTAGGTTTAGCTCGGGCAATAGCCAACTCACCAGAAATAATTTTTTTTGATGAACCAACTACGGGCCTTGACCCCATCATGGCTGATATAATCAATAATCTAATTATAGAATGTGTTAAAGATCAAGGAATAACAGCTTTATCAATAACACATGATATGAGTTCAGCTAGAAAAATCTCTGATAAAATCGCAATGCTCCATGAAGGAAGGATTATATGGTCCGGAGGTCCTAATGAGATAGATAATTCTAGAAATGAACATGTTGACCAGTTTATAAATGGTAATGCAAATGGTCCTATCAAAATGGAAATTTAGTGGCTAATAATATGGCAAAGCATAATAAATTATGGGTTTGTGAAAAATGCAATCATAAGCACCATAAGTGGGTTGGAAGATGCGAGAACTGTAAAACTTTTCAAAGTGTGATTGAAATTAAAGATACCTTGCTACCAAAAAATATTAGTGGAGGAGCTGGTGGTAATAAAATTTCTTTTTTCTCACTTGGAGGCATAGACAAACCCAATCCAAGATTAAAAACCAATATAAATGAACTGGATAGAGTATGCGGTGGAGGATTAGTATCTGGTTCTTCAATTTTAGTTGGTGGGGATCCGGGAATAGGAAAATCAACCTTACTGTTGCAAGCATGCTCAAAGTTAAAAGAAGGCTCTAAATGTATTTACATCTCTGGAGAAGAAGCAATTGATCAGGTTAGACTAAGGGCAAGAAGAATTGGCCTGGAAAAAAAAAGTGTTCTTCTCGCAACAGAGACCAATATAAAGAATATTATCGCTTCCTTAAAGGATGAAAAAGATACAGACCTAGTAGTCATAGACTCAATTCAAACAATGTTTACAGACTCAGTCGATTCGTCACCTGGGACAGTTACTCAAGTCAGAACATGTGCTCAAGAACTAATAAGAGTGGCTAAGAGCCAAGGGTTTACATTATTTTTAGTAGGACACGTTACTAAAGAAGGGACATTAGCTGGCCCACGGATACTAGAACACATGGTTGATACAGTAGTATACTTTGAAGGAGATAAAGGACATCAATTCAGAATACTAAGAGCAGTAAAAAACCGTTTTGGTACGACAGATGAGATTGGTGTTTTTGAAATGTCTTCTGATGGGCTTATTGAAGTAAAAAATACGTCTGCACTTTTTCTTGCAGACCGAAGAGGTAAAGTATCTGGATGTTCTGTATTTGCAGGCCTTGAGGGTTCAAGAACTTTACTTATGGAAATTCAAGCATTAGTTGCATCTTCAATAGGTACAACACCAAGAAGAAATGTTGTTGGCTGGGATCAGGGAAGATTATCGATGATAGCCGCAGTTTTAGAAGCGCGTGCAGATATAAACTTAACGGCTCAGGATATTTTTCTTAATGTAGCCGGCGGATTAAAAATCTCTGAGCCCGCTGCGGATGTTGCTGTAGCCGCATCACTAATTTCATCTATAAAAGATAAACCCTGCCCACCCCAGGCTGTTATGTTTGGTGAAATAGGATTATCGGGCGAAATTAGAGCTGTAACTCAGATGGAGCATAGAATAAAAGAGGCTGAAAAGCTTGGTTTTACCGAGGCCTGGATTCCAAAGCAAACAAGTAAGCTGAATAAAAGAGAGTATAAAACTGATAAGATCTTATTAAAACCTATTGGTCACATCAGAGACCTAAATGAGAAATTTGATTAAGATAAACCTTAGAGAATAATCAATGGATCCATTCCCAATCAATATTTTAGACTTAATATCACTTCTTATTATAATTTCATCAGGTATAATTTCTTCATTCAGAGGATTTGTAAAGGAAGGACTTTCAATTGCCGCCTGGGTTGGAGCAATTTTTAGTTCAATTTATATTTCACCTTTTTTCTTTGAGGCATCCCAACTATTAATTGAAAATAAAATTTTATCAGAGTTTGCAACCTACATATCAACTTTCATTTTTGTTCTAGTCACATTATCAATAACCATTAGATCTCTAACAGTTTATGTAAAATCTAGCACTCTAAATAATCTCGATAAATCTCTAGGATTCTTATTTGGAATTCTAAAAGGGGTAATCATATTATCTGTAATCCTTATTATTTTTGACTGGTTTTCAACTGAAAACGAAAGACCTCATTTAATAAATAAAGCAAAATTATTACCTATTGTAGATACAACTTCTAAAATTTTAATAAGTACTTTACCAAAAGATTTTGTTCAACGATATAATATTTATATTGATGAAAGTGATAAGAGTCTTGATGGATATGATTTAGAGAAAAAAATAGATGAACTCACAAAGAAAAATACATCTAAAAACGTTGATGAAAAAAAAGATGGTGGTTATAACCAAGGAACTAGGAATAGAATGGATAGATTATTCCAAAGCACTCAAGAAACTGAAAAAAAATAGGACTTTATAGATTCTATGTCGTCAAGCAGAATAACATGAATACTAAAATTACAAATCTAAAAGAAAGAGTAGCTATTATAACAGGTGCCTCTGGAAGTATAGGAAGCGCCGTCTCGCTTAAGCTTGCAAGGGCAGGTGCAATAATTATAGGTATATCTAGAAATAAAAAACTGCTTCTTGAACTAGACGACAAAATCAGAAAAATTTCTGATAGGAATATGATTATTGTCAATGAAGACTTAACTAAGCCCGAAATAATCGAGACTATTGGTCAGGCAATACAAAATCGGTTTGGAAAAATTGATATTTTAATTAGCACAGCGGCAATTACAGGAAATCTCTCACCTGTAAGTCATATTACGAATAAAGACTGGGATAATGTATTCGCAATAAATCTTTTATCCAACTTTCATCTATTAAAGACCTTTGATAAACTTCTAAGATCATCAAAACATGCAAACCTTGTCTTTACTACTTGCAGCCAATCATCTCTACCAAAACCATTTTGGGGAGCTTACGGGGCATCTAAAGCCGCATTGGAACAATTAATAAAAATTTATGCAAAAGAAATGGAAGAAACAACTGTTTACACAAACCTAATCGACCCTGGGCCAGTACGTTCAGAATTAAGAAGAAGTGTTTTTCCAGGTGAAAATCAGCGGCTTCTTGCCAATGCATCTGATATAGCAGATCGCTATATAGAACTAACTGAGGTTTCTTGTAAGAAAAATGGTCAACATATTATTGTTAAAAAATAAATCTTCACTCACTCATTTATCATAGGGATTCTTCTGCTTCCTAATACCTAGTTTTATTGGAATACCATGGAGGTTAAATTGTTTAATTAAATCATTCTTCAAAAACCTCTTATAACTTTCAGAAACTTCATTTGAGCTGGTAGTAAAAATAATAAAAGATGGGGGTTTAGACTTCACTTGAGTGATATATTTTAGTCTTACCCGCTTTTTTCTTGAAGATAATGGAGGAGGGTTAAGTCTGGTAACACTTTCTAGCCATCTATTGAGTTTTGAAGTCTCTAACCTTATTCTCCATAAATTATAAAGATCATATGATTTCTCAATTAAAACAGAAACTCTTAATCCTGTTTTACTTGAAAGAGTAATGATTTCCACACCTTTAATTTGTGAAAGTGATTCTTTGAGTCTTTCTTTTACATTTCGAAGAACAGAATCTTGGTCATTAATTAAGTCCCATTTATTGAGACCTATAATTAACCCTCTTCCTTCTGAAATTACAGAAGAAGCAATTGTAAGGTCCTGCTTATCAATAAATTTCGTTGCATCTATTAACAAAATAACTATATCAGAAACTTTTATAGACTTAATCGTATCCATAGCAGACAATTTTTCAACAACATCGATTACTTTGGATTTTCTTCTAAGCCCAGCTGTATCAATTAAATCAAAAAACCTCCCATCAAATGAAATCCGTTGTTGAATTGAATCTCGTGTTACGCCTGGTTCATTACTAGTTATTACTCTCTGGCTTCCAACTAAATAATTAAATAATGTTGACTTCCCTGTGTTAGGTCTTCCTACAATAGTCAACTTAAGTAAATCATTTTTATAATTACTTGTTTCAAGCGATGGTATATCTTCTTTTTGGTTTAAATTCTTCTGACTTGTCAGCACTTTAATAGAATTTAGCAAGGTTTCAATTCCATTTCCATGTTCAGCAGAAATAAAGATAGGGTTTACTAGTCCCATTGAATAAAAATCATTAAGATGCTGCTTAAATTCAATACCTTCACATTTATTAACAACAAGAATAATATTACTTATGATTTTCCTTATTTGACTTAAGCAGTTGAGGTCATCTTTTGTTATACCTGCTCTTCCGTCAACAACAAGAAGGGCAAGATCGGATGTTTTTAAAAAATCTTTAGTTTTATTCTGGATTTTATCATTCAAAAAACATTTGTTTAGGTCTTCGAATCCAGCTGTATCATTAAGCTTATAAAACTCATTGGTATTTTTTATGTATCCTTCCCTTAAGTCTCTTGTAACTCCAGGTATGTCGTGAACCAAGGCTAAACGTCTGCCAACTAAACGATTAAATAGTGTAGACTTTCCAACATTGGAACGCCCAACAATTATTATATTGATTGACATAATACGGAAAACCTAGAAAGACAAAAACTAACGATAAGCTGTTAAATCACCATTATCATCAAAAACATACATCATTGAATTTGCAAAAACGGGCGGAATTGTAACAGGTGCTCTTAAACGGAGTTCTCCAAGAACAGAACCTGTATACGGTGAAATTGAAAGAGCAACTTTATTAGACCCAAAAATCAATAATCTATCACCAACAATTGACGGACCTGTCCAAATAATTCTTTTTTCTTGATTTTTAATATCCTTAAAACGTCTCAGTTGAGTTACCCAAAGAATCTGACCAGTCCTAACATCAACACAAACTATTTCAGAATCTATAGTTGTTGCATACAAGAAATCACCCGCTATCCATGGTTGAAAGACTCCTGGGACCGGAACATCCCATATTCTCTGTCCAGTACGTAGATCAATCGCAACAAGTATCCCAGAATGCCCCACGGCATATACCCTTCCTCTATCAATCACGGGTCTTCCACTTATATCAGTTATACTTGCTGCAGCCTCTGTCCTTCTTATAGCAATAACAGAATCACTCCATAGGACTGAGCCATTATCAACTCTAAGCGCTGCAATCTCACCGTTTGTAAAAGGAGCAATTACAACCCCACCATCAATTGCAACAGAACCAGAATTTAATAATATTGTTTGATTTCCTACTCCAGAATATGTCCATAGTCTTTTTCCATCTTTTGCAGAGATAGCTTGAACCTGATTATCAACTGTTACAACAACAACTCTTCCGCCATTTATAGTTGGTGCCGCACGCATGGGAGCCTGAAGCTGTGTCCTCCATAACTCATTTCCATTTCTAGCATCCAATGCAACTACAGAGGCAAAACCAGTAGATGCAAAAATTCTTCCCTTCTCATATGCTAATCCACCACCAAGAAAATTAGCTCCTTTTTCTTCTCTTGGAACTAATCCTTTACGCCATATCAATTTACCGTTCTTTGCATTATACGCCAAGGCTCTAGCTTTGGAGTCAAGAATAAATATCTTACCTTCAGCAATAACTGGCTCTCCAAGGTTTCTATTCCTATCTGTTGACTTGGGACCTGCATTAACCCGCCATAATTCCCTTGGAGATGGTCCAATTGTTAGATGATGCATAGCATGATTAGAAAAGCCACCAGCTTGCGACCACTCTTTTGTATCCTCAGGAACGGGTAAATAAATCTGCGTATCAACAGCATTCAAACTAGGTCTAAGTTCTCTTTCCAGAGCTAAAACAGATATCCTAGTTCCAGCAACTTCTTCTTCATCAGGCCCACTATCAAATAGTCCTGTTTCACAACCTGATAAGATGAAGGCGGAAAATAAAATATGACATATATGTTTTATATAGCTATTTTTTAAAAATTTAGATTTCATGTTGACCCTGAACTTTATTTTTTTTATGCCTAGAAAGACACAAACACATTACCTATAATACTGATAACATTAACATATTAAAAATTAGAGTAGCCAGATTCTAAGACTGTTATCACTTCATTTGCCCTTTGTAAAATATCAACCGGTGTTCTTTCATCTTTGATTAAGTTCTTTAAGGTATCTATTGCACCATTAATATTACCATTCTTATATTGAATTAAGGCTTTTAACTCTAAAGCATTATAGACAAATGGATTACTAGGGTTTGTTAAATCAGATATATTATTCGATAAATACTCAGTATCCATTAATTCAACCCCGTGCAAAACCTCCAATAAAAGAGCAAGGTTTTTAAATTTATCTGAAATATTTCTTTTATCTGCAAGAGACCTATAAATACTTAATGCATCCTCTTTTTTTCCTTGATTAATAAGAATCGAAGCCCTTTGTAAATCAGCAAGTGCTGCATAATTCCCTCCATCATTACTAACCTGTGAAAATAGCTCTAAAGCAGGCTCAAAATCCTCTGCATTCATGAGAGCTAATGCATTATCATAGACTGTTGCCTGTTGGGAAATCCTATCTTTTTCTAACTTGGTCCAAAATTGGTATGAGGCAACACCTATTACTAAAATAGCAAGAGATACAAAAAAAAGACTTCTATATTTTAACCAAAGCTTTTGAAGTTGCTCATCACGTATATCTGACTCAATTTCAGTAAGAAAAGAATCGACAGCAACTTTATCTTCATCTTCCCTTTTTTTTTGCTTTTCTTCTGATAAGGCGTCTTTTTTATTATCTTGGGAACTCATAAATCTCTCTTATTTCTTTTATTAAAAATATTAAAGGGTAATAATTTTACAGGACTTTTTAAATATTTTAAACGCCTTTATTAGCAGGTAGACGAGGGAGTAACAATCCTTCACTTAAGATTATACTCCAGCCCCTAGTCTCAAACTCAATTCTAGCTCTTTTGCTTATAGAACCAGTTAACCATAGCTCCCTCTTTAAATTATTTTTTGAGAATTGATCAGCTATTATACTAGCCTCAAGACTCCAAATTAGGAAATCAGCTGGCAGTATAACAACTTCTCTGCCATCTATTGTATAAATCATAAGAATACCATTTAGTCTTTTGAAATATTTGATTGTTGCTACATTTTGATCAAACCCTAGAATTGCCTCTGCAAGTCTCATCATAAAAATTGAATCTTCTTCTCCCTTTGAGCTAGATGCATGGAGGAAAAAAGCATCCTGGTTATCCGCTTCTTTCAAGTTAGATAAAACTTCAACCATGACTGATTCATGCCTAGGCGAAACCCATTTGTGATCAAGAAATTGGTTAATAATTTCCTTACTTACCCCCATTTCTACCATTAGTTTACGATTGTTTGTTCTTAGAATCTCTGGTGATTTTGAATTATAAAAACTCTTTAAAGTTTGAGTATTCTTTAGACCTGAAATAGCAGACCCAACATCACCACCAATTTGTGATGTCAAAGGCCTCAAGCCTACTCCTCCAGCATAACCTGCCCAAGCAACTTCACCCATCCCTTCCTGGAGAGTAGAATTTGTAGAATATGCATCTACATTTAATACATCTGCAATTGACCTTTTAATTTCTCCAAAACCTACAATTTCTCTGGCAATAGATCCATCTAATTCACTTCTTTTGCCCCTAACCAGCTCACCTGCCTGCTTGAAGACTGAACCAACACCTTTTACGGTCTGTGAAATGGTTTTACCTGGCCTTGTAAATAAACCCTTTATAGCCCTTAATGGGCTTGTTGCTGCTTTTGCTATACCCTGCGCAAATGCGTCAGATCTTGTAACCTTATTCAGCTCATCTATAGCATAAACTTCACTAATTCTCTCAGATACAAAATCTGTTCTATGAGCAATAAATTCTCCAAATTCAGAATCAATAATAAATTCATTTTCTAAACCATCGTTTATTACTTTTTCCCTAATATCATGAAGAGGCCCGCTTAGTATAGACTTAGGTAGTAATTCAGAAGCGTTAAAGGAGGGAGGCGTCTCGTAAATAGTTTTTGTAAGAGCATAACCATCAATTTTTCTAAATGGTTTTTCAGAACCACTCGAGCAACCATATAAAAGCACTACAGAAAGCATTAGAAAAAAAATTTTAATCAAAATTAATCAAATTCCATCTATTTAAGATATTTGATCTGCTAAATAATTAAAGATTTACTTTATTGCACCAAAAAGACACCAAGAAGTATAATTACCATGCTTTGGCGGTTCAGTTTTACCTAAAGCAACATCACTAAAATACTTTGCAGAAGAGCCCCCTATGTCTGGGATCGTTACATTAAAACAATTATTAAAATCAAAACCTGAAATATTTAAAAGTTGCTGAAAGTCCTGAGACCTAAAGTCCCTATAATGAGGCTCATTGTTATGCTCATTATCCCAATCTAAATAAAAATTATAATATGGGTCAACCTGAGATGATGATGGTAGTTCCATATTAACCAAAATACCCCCCGGAGCTAAAACACGATAACATTCTTTAATAACTTTTTTTGTTGCGTCCACTGATAACTCATGAAAGAAAAAGCTAGAAACTATCAGATCAAATGAATCGTTCTCAAAACTCATTTGTTCTGCATTTTGTTGGTAAAAATTAGCCTTAATACCCTTTTCTACTGCTCTAGAAAAAGCATATCTCAAACATGGAGCAGCTAAGTCAACACCATTTAAAGTTGCATTGGGATAAATCTCTAGGTAAGGAAAGAGATTATTGCCAATTGTACAACCAGGTTCGAGGATATTAGTAGGATTAAAATCTGGATACCTTATGGACAACCACTTACTCACTGAAGAAGCCACTCCACTTCTTTTTTTACTTGGCATAAATGAGCCCCTAAAAACTGATCCTCCATGAGCATACATTGCTCCTTGAGAGAGGTCATCTTTGGTATATTCATTTTGCCAGCAACCTGGCATTAGATGAACATCTCGCAATGCGACATAATCTGGCATTGCTAAATCACTGTTTAACTCAAGAGTTGCCAAGCGTGATTTATCTTTAAGTGCATTATTATATATCGAAATTAAATTTGGTATTTCTCTCTCAACACCCTTTCTTACTGACTCCCATACCATTTCTTGAGCATTATATCTAAGAGAACTCCAAAACTTATAAATTTCAGTTTTTTCAATACTTTGCCTTACTTCTTCTCCAGAGCTTGGAAACCTAGTCTCTTTACTAAAAAAATCTGGCTTTACCTCTTTATCATAATCTTGCCTCATTAACTTGGAGATGTCATTCATTATAAATTTTCTCATTAAAGAAACATAACCTTGACGTGACGCTTCGTCATGAGATGCATTATAACAACCATCAATATTCTTTATTTTTGTCATTGGCCACCTCCAAATTATAAACGATTTACTTTAAAGCACCAAAAAAATAATAACTAGAATAGTTACCATGTTTAGGAGGGCTTCCATCTCCTTTTACGGCTTTACTAAAATCATGGTCACTGACTCCACCCCTGTCAGGAAGATGAAGTATGTAAGAGTTTTCCTCTTTAAAACCTGAGTTAACCAAAAGTTCTATGGGATTCTGTTTTCTAAAGGAAGCATAATGCGGTTCATTATTATGATAAGCGTCCCAGTCAATATAGAAATTATAATATGGGTCAACCTCATGGACAGAGGGAAGTTCCATATGAACAGTTATACCCTTTGATGAAAGCAATCTGTATATCTCCCTAACTATTAACTTTGAAGATTTGGTTGGGATTTCATGAAAGAAGAAACTTGAAACAATTAGATCAAAAAAACCATCACTAAAGTTCGTTTTTTCTGCATTCTGCTGTGAAAAATGCACTGGGATATTCATTGAAACGGCCCGTGCATGGCCATATCTTAGCACAGGAGCACCAACATCTATGCCATATAATTCTGCTTCAGGAAAAACTTTTTTATATGGGAGAAGATTAGAACCAATTGTACATCCTATATCTAATATTCTTTTTGGCTTAAAGTTAGGATATTTGATTTTTAAATAATTACTAATTGTAT
>MDSZ01010531.1_pt1 | contig 11701 bp, 16 predicted proteins | sample 811201 | NCBI WGS metagenome assembly MDSZ01 (sample SAMN05326647, study PRJNA326480) | marine metagenome | isolation source: seawater | place: Indian Ocean: North | collected 2010 | reverse complement strand
GAAAGCGGGAATAGCTCAGTGGTAGAGCATCACGTTGCCAACGTGAGGGTCGCGAGTTCGAATCTCGTTTCCCGCTCCATTTCATCTATCCGATGGTAATTTCAATTTTGCAATTAATTTTTGAGAGAAAAAAACATTAACAAATAACTTTAAATTTACAATATAGTATTAGACTATATACTATATTATTAGAATAATTTTTTTTTACAAATATAGTATAGATTAAAATGGAAAAACCTCAGAAAATTAGCATATCATTTTCTAAAGCAAAAGAAGTAATTGATGAATATAGGTACCGACCAAGGAGAGAATGGTCAAAAGAGGAAAGATTTTTTTTTAAAATCTGCAATTTTGTAGTGTTATCCAAAAAAAGGGTGAATAAGATTTTTTCTGCGATTAATAGCTTTAGAAAATTAAGCGATAAAAGTCATTACAATTACAATGAATTTGATATTATTCAAATCAAAGAGTTGATTCTTGATAACCTTGAGGGCTGTTTCCAAAATTTTTTTAAAGACATAAAAATTTTAAAAGATTCTGACATTCAAGAAATCGTAGACCATTTAGAGAAGCTTAAAGATGAGAACTTAAGATTACAAAAAGAAAATGAAAGATTACAATTTCTTTTTAATGATTATTTGAGTGAAAAAAAATTAAGCAAAAACACCGTCTTATCAAGGGTTATAGAGAGCGTTAGTCAAAAAAAAATTAAAAAAAGCAGTAAAGATTTTAAAATTGATAGAAAAAACATCAAAAAATTTGTTGAGAAATGGGAGAGAGGAATGACGACTAATGAAATAACAGAAGAATTACAAAAAGAAAATTTAAGCATCAATGTTGGTAAAAAAAAAAGATATGATCTAAAAAAATAGGAGGTTAACTACTTACTCTTTTTTTTCTCGTACATGCCAATAAAATCAATGGGATTAATCATCAATGGTGGAAAACCTCCCTCTCTTGAGCAATTTGCTATTATTGTTCTAAGAAAAGGAAAAAGAAATTTTGGACACTCAATTAAAAGAATCTTTTCTAATATATCATCATTTGCATTTTCTATGGTGAAAATTCCACAATAAGAACCTTCAATAACAAATAAAGAGTTTTCCTGAACCTTAGTTTCCCCTTTGATTAGTAATTCGACCTCGTAAATATTAGGGCCATGATCTGCGAGCGTTTTTGATTTAACATCTACATCAATTTTAAAAGATGGATTTGATGAAAAGTTTTTAAGCGAATCTGGAGCTCTGGGATTTTCGAAAGAAAGATCCTTTAAATATTGAGCGTTAATTATAAATTTTAGATTGTTAGCATTTGAATTTTTTTTTTTATTTGCCATATTAAACTATCATTATTTGTTAGAAAGAAATATAATACTAAAAAAGCAACTATGCTTCCATATAAATTAAATTAAAATGAACAACATACCATATATAGACATCTTGATACTTGCTATGATAGCAATATTTATCATCAATCGTTTGAAAAACGTTCTCGGGAAAAAGACTGGAAATGAACAAGACATTGTTGAAAAGTATTCTAGAAATAAAACAGGCTTTAAAGAATCTCCCCCAGACCAGACAACAGTTTCTCAAAAAAAGCAAGAGGTGATCAAAGATGTTTTTTTTCATGAAGATCCTGACATAAACTCAGAGTTAAGAAAAATTTATAATCAAGATGAAAGTTTTGAGCCCAATCAATTTTTGGATGGTTCCAAAAAAGCGTTTGAATATATAATAAAGAATTACTCAGAAGAAAACTTAGAGCCATTGAAGAACCTTCTGTCAAAATCAATTTATAAAGATTTTGAAACGCAGATTAAAGCAAGAATAAAGAATAATGAAAATCTTGACATAACAATAATAGGAATCAAATCCGCTCAGATTGTAAGTGCAAGTCTCAAAACCAGTATTGCATATATATCAGTAAAATTTAATTCAGAACAGGTACAGGTTTTAAAAGATCTAAAAGGAAAGATCATAGAGGGTGACAACAATCAAATTCTTACGATTATTGAAAAATGGACTTTCAGTAAAAACCTCAAAAGCAAAGACCCAAATTGGACATTAGAAAAAATTGAAGAAACTAATTAGTTTTTTATTTGTTTTTTTAATCTGTCCAATAATAGTTAAATCAAATAATCACCAAGTTTTTCTGTCTTTAGAGAAAGAATATTTGAAAGACTTTAACGAAATTTTTAAAAAAATTTGTAAAACTGAAAAATTTTTTAATAACTTAATATCTCATAAGTCCTACCCAAACTATGGAAGTAAAAAAAGTTGGAAAAAATTATGTAAAAAATTAAAAAATACTAACACAGGGGAAAATATTCTGATCAATGATAACTTCAAAATTAAAGCTCTTAGTAAAGATTACGGGATTCTTACGGGATACTATGAGCCAGAGATCAAAGTTTCAAGAACTAGAACCTCAAACTATTCAATACCAATTCTAAAATACAATAAAAAATTCAAAGGGATGAAAAGAAGCTTGATTAACGAAGAGTTCGATAACAGTGATGTTTTACTTTGGACGAATGATATAATCGATTTTTTTTTTTTACAAATTCAGGGTTCCGGCATAGGCACTTTTAAGAATGGTGAAAAAACCAAAATTCTTTACAGTGAAAACAATAATTTAAAATATACCTCTATAGGAAATGTACTAATTAAAAAAAAATATATGGATAAAAAAAAAGTCAACCTTTTTTCCATAAAAAAATTTCTGAGAGAGAATTCAGATAAAGTAAATAATATTCTGAACGAAAATGACAGATATATTTTCTTCAAATTAAATACCAATAAAAAAGACTCACCTGTAGGAGCATTTGGAATTAATCTTGTTCCTAATGTCAGCATTGCTGTAGACAAAAAATATTATCCTTTAGGTATTCCAATTCTTTATAAAGAAGAAAAAAGCAAAACATATAAGCCTAGTTTTGCAATAGATACAGGTTCTGCAATAAAAGGAAAAAATCGAGCAGATCTTTTTACAGGTAATGGAAAAGATGCTGAGACGAGAGCAGGCTTACTAAAAAAAAAATTGCTTTTATATGTTTTAATTCCTTATATTGATTAAATGATAAATGATGAATGGGAGGTTTTTAAAAAAGAGGTAAAACCAATTAAAAAATCTGGTTTAATAAAAAATACACCCAGAAAAAAAAAATTTGAGAAAGAAAGAATTTTTGAAATTCAATATCCTAAGAATTTTGAAGAAATAGACTTAGAAGATAGGCCTTTACAAAACTTGAATATGGATAAAAATACTATCAAAAGGATAAAAAATGGAAAAATAACCATCTCATCAACTCTTGACTTACATAGCTTTACTGTCAAAGAATCAAAAGAAAAAGTATTAAAATTTATAGAAAATAATTTTTTAAACGGAAATCGGTTGCTTCTTATTATTACCGGGAAAGGTAAAAGAGGTTCCGTTTCAGATGGCTGGAGAGGTGATGGCAAGCTTAAAAAAATTGTTCCTCTATGGTTAAGTTCAACTTATTTGTCAAAATACATATTATGGTTTGACATCGCCACACCAGAAAGAGGGGGAGATGGGGCATTATTTGTTTTTTTAAAAAAAATTAGAGAATAAACTTTGTTAAATCTGTATCTTTATAGATATCACCAATCTGAGTTTGAACATATTTGTCATCAATGTTTATTTTATCTTTTTTCTTTTCCGATGCAGAAAAACTGATTTCTTCAAGAACTTTTTCAAGGATTGTATGAAGTCTTCTTGCCCCAATATTTTCAATATCCTCGTTAACCTTTGAGGCAATACTTGCAACCTCAGCAATGGCTTCTTCAGTAAAGTTTAAATTCACACCCTCTGTAGCAATTAATTGCTCATATTGTTTAATTAAATTATTCTCTGGTTCTTTTAGAATTTTTATAAAATCATCTTTTGATAAAGCGGATAATTCTACTCTATTGGGGAGTCTGCCTTGGAGTTCAGGTAAAAGATCTGATGGCTTTGCAACGTGAAACGCCCCAGAGGCAATAAAAAGTATGTGGTCGGTTTTAAGTGATCCATATTTCGTTGTAACTGTTGAGCCCTCTATAAGTGGAAGCAAGTCTCTTTGAACTCCTTCTCTGCTAACCTCAGCTGTTCCAGAATTATTCTTCCCACAAATTTTGTCGATTTCATCAATAAAGACTATGCCGTCTTGTTCAGCATTATTTATTGAGCGTTTTATCAGACTTTCATTGTCAATTAACTTATCTGATTCTTCATTCAACAAAAAATCATATGATTCTTTAACAGTTAATTTTCTTTTTTCTTTTTTTTGCCCAAAACTTTTTCCAAGAATGTCGCCAAGATTTATCATCCCCATCATTCCTCCTTGCATACCAGGTATCTCCATTGACTTAAGAGGGGAAGATGCGTTTGAAGCTAATTCTATTTCAATCTCCTGATCGTCAAGCTCTCCATTTCTCAACATATTTTTATATTTTTCTTTGGTTTGGTTTGTTGCAGAGGAACCTACTAATGCATCAACAACCCTTTTTTCAGCATTAATTTCTGCTTTTGCCTTTACCTCTTTTTTAAGGCTTTCTTTGTTATTGGATATTGAAACTTCAAGTAAGTCCCTTATAATTTGTTCAACATCTCTTCCTACGTATCCAACTTCTGTAAATTTAGTAGCTTCAACTTTAATGAATGGAGCGTCCGCAAGCTTCGCCAATCTTCTTGCTATTTCAGTCTTTCCTACACCAGTTGGGCCGATCATAAGAATATTTTTGGGCAAAACTTCATCTTTTAAAGAGCCTTCTATTTGTTGACGACGCCATCTATTTCTCAAAGCAATTGCAACAGCTCTTTTAGCACTTTTTTGACCAACAATAAATCTATCTAGCTCTGATACAATTTCTCTAGGTGTAAAAGATGTCATTTAATTTTCTCAAGGGTTATATTATTATTAGTGTAAATGCAAAGGTCTGCTGCAATTTCAAGGCTTTGTATAGCAATTTTTTCTGCGTCAAGTTTTGTATCATACAAAGCTCGTGCTGCAGCAAGAGCATAATTTCCTCCGGAACCGATAGCCATAACACCGTCTTTAGGCTCTAAGACATCACCATTACCACTGAGAATCAAGCTTGCTTCCCTGTCAGCTACCACCATCATTGCCTCAAGCCTTCTTAAGTATCTGTCTGTTCTCCAATCTTTTGCCATTTCGACGCATGATCTCATCAAATTGTTTGAGAATTTTTCAAGCTTTGCTTCAAGTCTTTCAAATAACGTAAAAGCGTCTGCAGTTGCACCGGCGAAACCTGTAATTACTTTACCTGAGGCAAGCGATCTAACTTTTTTAGCATTAGACTTCATTACTGCATCACCCAAAGTAACTTGTCCATCTCCAGCAATTACAACTTCGTCTTTTTTCCTGACTGATACAATTGTTGTCCCATACCATTTTTCAAAATTTTCATATTCATTCATAATTAATTCGCCTAATTGATAATTTAATATTAATCTATATATTTTAGATTTAATATCCAATAAAATTTATTTATGAGAAAATATTCCATTAAAAGAAAAACAAAAGAAACCAATATAAGTGTAGACTTATCTCTGGACGGTAATGGCAAAAATTTAATTGAAACCGGCATCGGCTTTCTTGACCATATGCTTGAACAACTTTCAAAACATAGCTTATTTGATATCAATGTAAAAGCAAAAGGTGATCTTCATATTGACTTTCATCATACAACTGAAGACAGTGCATTGGCACTAGGTGAAGCATTTTCAAAATCCTTGGGCGACAGGAAGGGTATTAAAAGATTTGGGCAGGCTTTATCTGCTATGGACGAAACTTTATCACGAGTTGTCGTAGATTGTTCAAATAGACCATATCTTGTATGGAAAGTTAAAATGTCGAAACCAAAGCTTGGTGAAATGGACACTGAATTATTTAAAGAATGGTTTCAAGCTTTTTCACAAACAGCAGGTATCACCCTCCATGTTGAAAATCTATATGGAGAAAATAATCATCACATAATTGAATCTTGCTTTAAAGGCCTGGCAAGAGCTCTTAGAGAGGCCGTTTTTATTGATCCAAGGCAGAGAGGACAAATACCATCAACCAAAGGGAAGCTTTAATTTGATGGAATCTTTTTTTATTTTAAGAAATATCTCAAAACCAAAAAAAATTATTGCAGAAAATAATGGATTCAATAAATATGCTTTTATTCTTGGTCCTGTTTGGGGAATATTTAAAGGTCTGTGGTTTGAGGGTTTGGTTTGGGTTTGGTTAATCAATTTTGCTATTTACATTATGCCACAAATGTCTTTTTTGTTCATTTTGACGTCATCAATTTTTTGGGGGTTTTTCGGGAAAGATATTTATATTCAAAAATTGCTTGATTCTGATTTTATTCCTGAGGATATAATCGTATCTAACTGCTCAAAAAAAGCAATTTTACTCTTCTCATCAAAAAATAAATGAGCCTTTTAACTATCATAGATTATGGTTGTGGAAATATTAAGTCGGTTTACAATGCTTTTAATTTAATATCAAAAAAAAAGTTAAAAATACTGATTAGCTCAAAAGAGTCAGATATAAAAAAATCTACGCATCTCGTATTACCAGGAGTTGGTTCTTTTGAATCATGTATGAAGGGTTTAAAAAATTCGAATTTAATTGATTCAATCTTGGAAAAAGTAAGTATTGAAAAAAAACCTTTCTTAGGAATATGTGTTGGAATGCAAATGCTAGCAACCAAGGGTTTCGAAAACGGAGAGTATTTAGGTTTAGATTGGATAGAGGGATACGTTAAAAAAATAAAAAAAACTAAAAAGCTTTTAAAAATTCCTCACATGGGTTGGAATAATCTTGAAATTAAAAAAGAAAATAAATTTATAAGAAAGTTAAAACAAAAAGTTAATAGTTCAGAAATATCGGCTTATTTTGTCCACAGTTACAATTTTGAAACAAAAAACTCTGATGACAAAATTATGTCTACTCATTATGGTCAAGAAATAACAGCAATGGTCTCAAAAAAAAATATAATTGGAGTTCAGTTTCATCCTGAAAAAAGTCATAAATTTGGTATAAAATTTTTAGAAGCATTTTTAGAAAATGAGGAGTTCTAAATGAATCTTTATCCAGCAATTGATTTGAAGGATGGGAAGTGTATCAGACTTAAAAAGGGGAGACTTGAAGACATTACTTATTATAACCCTGATCCTATTAATCAAGCTTCCCAATTTCTAAATTGTGGGGCAAAATGGATCCACATGGTTGATATTGATGGGGCATTTCAGGGGAGAAGTTTCAATCATGAAGTATTTATAAAGATTAAAAAAAAATTTAACTGCTCATTACAGGTAGGAGGCGGCATTAGAAATATAGAAACAGTAGAGTTTTTAATAAATAATAAAATTGATAGAGTTGTATTAGGAACAGTTGCTCTGACAAATAAAAATCTTTGTGAACAAATATGTAAGAGTTTTCCCAATAAAATTGCGGTCGGAATTGATGCAAAAAAAGGTTGGGTAGCCATTGATGGTTGGTCAAAGACTAGTAAAATAAAAGTAAGTGAGATGTTGAAGGTTTATGAAGGCATTGGAGTGTCATCTGTTATTTTTACCGATATTGAAAAGGATGGAATTTTAGCTGGAGTAAGTTTTGATCAACTAGAGAATATTTTAAATCAAACATCACTTAAAATTGTTGCCTCAGGTGGGGTATCAAGCTTAGATGATCTAAAGAAATTAAAAAAAATTGGTGATGTAAAAAAAAATTTAGATGGTGTTATTGTCGGAAGAGCAATATATGAAAAAAAAATAAAAGTAAATGAAGCATTAGAAATATTAAAATGATTAAGATAAGAATAATTCCTTGTTTAGACGTTGACAATGGAAGAGTGGTAAAAGGAATAAACTTTGTAAATCTTGTCGATGCGGGAGACCCTGTAAAGCAAGCAAAATTTTACAGCGAAAATGGTGCTGACGAAATTACTTTTCTGGATATAACGGCTACACATGAAAAAAGGGAGGCAATGGTCGATATTATTGAAAGAACGGCCAATGAATGTTTGGTGCCTCTTACAGTTGGTGGTGGGATAAGAAGTGTGGACGACATGAAAATATTTTTATCAGTTGGTGCTGATAAAGTATCTATAAATAGTTCGGCGATTAAAGAGCCTGAAATAATTACAAAAGGCGCAATGAAATTTGGAAATCAGTGCATTGTTGTTGCAATTGACGCAAAAAAAAATAAAAACTCCTGGGAAGTATTTATTAATGGTGGGAGGGTAGAAACTGGGATTGATGCGATTCAATGGGCAAAAAAAGTTGAAAAACTTGGTGCTGGAGAGATTTTACTTACATCTATGGATAGAGATGGAACAAAAAAAGGCTTTGACCTGAGTTTAACCCAAAAAATTTCTAGCTCTGTTGGAATTCCAGTTATTGCTTCGGGAGGAATTGGTAAAATTGACCATTTTGTAGACGGAGTAAAAAAAGGAGGTGCTTCTGCATTGTTAGCCGCATCTGTTTTTCATTTCGGTGAATTTAGTATTTCAGAAGTAAAAAAACATTTAATTTCTAAGGGTATTGATGTAAGAATGGATTATTAGAGAAATATATGAACGAAAAAATAATTCTTGAGCTTATAAAAATTATAAAAGAGAGAAAAAAAAGCTCTAATGAAAATTCCTATATTGTAAATCTTTTTAGCAAAGGAAAGGTAAAAATAGCAAATAAATTAGGGGAAGAAGCCATTGAAACAATTTCAGCTTTCTTATCTGAAGGAAAAGAGGAATTGCTTGAAGAGTCTGCTGATTTAATTTTTCATTTCTTAATTATGTTGGAAAAAGCCGAGGTATCTTTTGATGATGTTTTACAAATTTTAAAAAAAAGAATGAAAAATGATTGATATTGAGAATTACAATGTAAACAATATATTCGCAAAAATTTTAAGAAAAGAATTGCCGTCAAAAAAAGTTTACGAAGATAAATATACTTTTGCTTTTGAAGATATTTCACCTCAGGCTCCTGTTCATATTTTAATTATCCCAAAAAAATCTTTTTGCAGTTTTGATGACTTTATTCAAAAGGCGGATGATGTTTTTATTCTCGGCTTTATAAAATCAATAAAACAAATTAAAGAATCTCTTAAAATCAAAAATGGGTACAGACTCATTACTAATGTTGGCTTAGATGGCGGTCAAGAAGTGCCCCATTTGCATTTTCATTTACTATCAGGTGATTTCTCAAAAAAATTAGTAAGTGACTAAACTGACAATTCTAGAACAATAGGAACGTGGTCAGAGGGCTTTTCTAGTTCTCTGTACTCTTTAATTATTTTTGCTTTATAAGGTTTTAATGAGCTTTTTTTATTTATCCAAATATGGTCTAGCCTTCTTCCTCTATTATTCAGTCTGAAATCTGATGAACGATAACTCCACCACGTGAAAAGGTTTTCAGAAGAAGGTATCAATTCTTTAAAAGTATCAACAAAGTTACCACTTTCTAAGATATCTAAAAGTTTAGTTCTTTCTATTTCTGTGTGGCTAACTACATTTTTGAGTTGTTTGTGAGACCAAACATCATTTTCGTATGGTGCAATATTTAAATCTCCAGCAATGATGTTTATATCCTTATTAGAAAAAAAACTTTTCATTTCTTTTAAAAAATTTAATTTATGCTCAAACTTTTTATTAACAGAAGCGTCTGGTATGTCACCACCTGCAGGCACATATAAAGAGTGAATTCTCAATCCTTTGTATTTTACTTCAATATGGCGGGAATCATTCTGTTTACAAAAAATATGAGAATATGTAGATTCAACTTTTTCTTTAGATAAAATTCCCACACCATTATATGAAGGCATTCCGTTAACATAAGAAAAATAATTTAGACCTTCGAAGTCTTTAGTTGGAAATGCGTCATTAGATGATTTGATCTCTTGCAAACAAACGAAATCAGGGTCTTCTTTATAAAGTAAATCAAAAAGTTGTTCTTTTCTTATTCTTATGGAATTTACATTCCAACTAATTATTTTCATTAAGATTTCATTGATTCAAAAAAGTCGGCATTGTTCTTTGAGCCCTTAATTTTATCAATTAAAAACTCCATAGAGTCGTTCACACCCATTGGCATAAGAATCTTTCTCAAAATCCACATTTTCGAAAGGTCGTCTTTTGACACTAGTAACTCTTCTTTTCGTGTTCCAGATTTTGTTACATCTATAGAAGGGAAAACTCTTTTATCTGAAAGCTTCCTGTCCAAAATTAACTCAGAGTTTCCCGTTCCTTTGAATTCCTCAAAAATTACCTCATCCATTCTTGAGCCAGTATCTACAAGAGCTGTGCCTATTATTGTTAAAGATCCACCCTCTTCTATATTTCTTGCCGCACCAAAAAATCTTTTTGGTCTCTGAAGTGCATTGGCATCTACACCACCTGTTAAGACTTTGCCTGAGCTTGGAACTTGAGTATTGTAAGCTCGCGCCAATCTAGTTATTGAATCTAATAAAATCACAACATCTCTCTTGTGTTCAACCAATCTTTTTGCTTTTGAAATAACCATTTCGGAAACGGCAACATGTCGAACAGCAGGTTCGTCAAATGTTGATGACACAACTTCCCCTTTAACAGATCTTATCATATCTGTGACTTCTTCTGGCCTTTCATCTATTAATAACACTATCAAATAAACTTCTGGGTGATTTGATGTAATTGAATGAGCTATATTTTGCAACATCACTGTTTTTCCAGTTCTGGGTGGAGCAACAATCAGAGCTCTTTGGCCTTTTCCAAGCGGTGTAATTAAATCCATGACTCTATGGGTAATATCTTTTTCCATAGGGTTTTCAACTTCCATTTTTAGTTTTTCATCCGGATACAATGGGGTTAGGTTATCAAAATTTATTCTTTGTTTTGTTTTTTCAATATTCTCGAAATTAATTTTGTCAATTTTCGTGATAGCAAAATATCTTTCGCTTTCTCGTGGAGCCCTCATTTCTCCCTCAACTGTATCTCCAGTTCTTAGACTATTTTGTTTTATTTGTGATGGTGAAACATAGATGTCGTCGGGACCAGGTAAATAATTTGCGTCTGAAGATCTTAAAAAACCAAATCCATCTTGAAGAATCTCTAGTACACCCTCTCCATAAATTGCATCTTTATTTTGAGCCATCTGTTTTAAAATGGCAAAAATCATGTCCTGTTTTCTAAGTGTCCCTGCGTTTTCTATTTTTAACTCCTCAGCAATCTTAAGTAGCTCTGACGGGGACTTTGATTTTAAATCTTTTAAGTGCATTTTTTTGGGAAAAGGAGTGAATTTTTGTTATATGACATAAAGAAAAATTTGTCAATTAAATGGTTTAAATACTACAAGTAAAACAATAAAAATAAAAAGGATTGTGGGAATCTCGTTTATTACTCTATAGTATTTCTCCGATTTTAAATTTTTTTTTCTGTCAAAGTCTTTTCTTACTTTTGCGCAATACATATGAAAAATTGCCATGGTAAATACTAATAAAAACTTTATTAAAAACCATTTTTCATTATATTGTTCAGTTACGTAAACTAAAAGCGCCCCTGTTATAAACGTTATAATAAACGACGGATTCATAATAAATCTTAATAATTTTTTTTCCATCACGGTAAAAGTTGCATAACTTTTACTCTCTGTTTTTTCCATTGAATGATAGACATAAATTCTAGGCAAATAAAAAAGCCCTGCCATCCAT
>MDSZ01021792.1_pt1 | contig 11702 bp, 12 predicted proteins | sample 811201 | NCBI WGS metagenome assembly MDSZ01 (sample SAMN05326647, study PRJNA326480) | marine metagenome | isolation source: seawater | place: Indian Ocean: North | collected 2010 | reverse complement strand
AGGAAAAATAAGAAAAAAGGCGATAATAAATCCTTTATATTTTTTGTGATAATAAAATGTTGACCACATCCAATGCCAATTTCTATTTTTTTCTAATTCATGTTTTAAGATGGTTTCGACAGATTTTGCCCCATTATGTTTGATAACGATTTTAGAATCCAAAATTATTCTACCATTTTCTTCCCTAACTCTTTTGCAAAAATCAATTTCTTCAAAATAGAGGAAGTAATTTTCATCAAAGAAAGATTGATTAAATTTAGCTAAATTAATAAAAATTGCAAAACCTTTTAAATTTTCTACATCAATAGTTTCATTTGGTAATGGATCTAAATTTAATTGTTGATCATTCATCGGGCCCATAAGATAAAAATCAGGAATTTCTTTGACCCTCATTAGAAAATTTTCTAAAGCATTGTTTTTAACAATTGTATCAGGATTTAAAATCAATGCATATTTTGTTTTAACTTTTGCTAAACCAAGATTGTTAGCTTTTGCGTATCCTAAATTATTATCTGTTAAAAAACATTCAACGTTTGTATGATTACTCTCAATTTTCCTTTTAAAATTTAAGTCACTTGAATTTTCAATTATTATTACTCTATATTTATTTCCAATCGAACTGAGGCATTCCTCTATCACTTTATCACTTTTAAATGTTGTGATTACTATTGTTAGCTCGGAAGTTACCATAATTATAATTGATTTTATTTGATAATTCTTTTAGTAATTTAACATAATAAGACATAATATTCTTGTTAAAATTATGAAAAAAATCATTGTTACTGGTGGTTATGGTTTTATTGGCAGAAACCTCATCAACTTTTTAATCCAGAAAAACTTTTATGTTATCAATGTTGACAAATTAACATACTCTTCTAGTAGATATAATAGCAAATCTTTTAGTAAAAAAAATTACATTTTTTTTAAGCTTGATATAAATGACCAATTAAGTTTCACAAAGCTTTTAAAAAGATACAAACCTGTGGCAATTTATAATCTAGCTGCTGAGACACATGTAGATAGATCAATTGATGACCCGAAAAATTTTATATCTTCGAATATCTTAGGAGTATTTAATTTACTAGAATCAGTTCGTGCTTATATAAAAAATTTCAAAAATAAAATAAAATTTATACATATCTCTACAGATGAGGTGTTTGGTGACTTAGAAAGATCATCTTTTCGAAGCACTGAAAAATCCTCCTATAAACCTAGTTCACCTTACGCAGCTTCTAAAGCGGGTGCAGATCATTTAATCAAATCTTATATAAGAACTTATAATTTTCCGGCAATCATCTCGAATTGTTGTAACAATTATGGACCATATCAGTTTCCTGAAAAGCTGATACCTAAGATAATTACACAAATATTATCAAATAAAGTTATCCCTATATACGGTAAAGGGAAAAACTCTAGGGAGTGGATTTATGTAAATGATCACTGTGAGGCCTTATTCGCGCTATATTTAAAAGGTAAGATTGGAGAAAGCTATAATATAGGTTCTAATAAAAATTTAGAAAATATCTATCTTGCGAGAAAAATATTAAATATTTTTAAGATGAAAAAAATCAGAGTTGGAAAAAACGTTAAAGTCAAATTTGTTAAAGATCGACCAGGCCATGATTTAAAGTATGCTTTAAATAGTAAAAAAATATTTAAAAAATTAAAGTGGAAAGCAAAAATGAGCATTGATAAGGGTCTGTCTAAAACAATAGACTGGTATTTAGATAATCAAAAATTTTTATCTAGTATCCCTAAAAGCAAATATACTAAAAGATTAGGACTTAGACTATGATAAAAAAAGGAATTATACTTGCAGGAGGACTAGGTACAAGAATGAGTCCCTTAACAAAAGCTGTTAATAAACAACTTTTACCAGTTTATGATAAACCATTAATTTTTTATCCTTTGTCTATATTAATGCTAGCGGGTATTAAAAATATTCTAATTATTGTTAATAAGGGTCAAATAAATCAATTTAAAAAAATTATACCAAATGGAAATAACTTAGGTATAAAAATATCTTATAAAGAACAATCAAAACCCAAAGGATTACCAGATGCATTTATTATTGGAAAAGACTTTATTCAAAAAGACAAAGTTGCTTTAATTTTAGGCGATAATTTTTTTTACGGGCAAAGTTTATCAAAAAAATTGATTGAATGCACAAAACTAAAAAAAGGTGCAAAAGTATTCCTTCATCCAGTTAAAAATCCCAGCTTATATGGAGTAGCAACTATAAAAAAGAATAACTCAATAGTAAAATTAGTTGAAAAACCAAAATTAGGAAAATCTAATTTAGCTGTTACTGGTCTTTATTTTTTTGATAATAAAGTCGTTAATTACAGCAAGTCTCTTAAACCCTCTAGCAGAAATGAACTAGAGATAATTGACCTTCTTAATAAGTACAAATCAAAAAGAACATTAAAAGCTGAATATATTGGTAGAGGTGGAACATGGCTGGATACCGGGTCAATAGATGATTTTTACGATGCGTCAAGTTTTGTTTCGACAATTGAGAAGAGACAAGGCTTAAAAATAGCTTGTTTAGAAGAGATAGCTCTGAATAAAAAATGGATCAGTAAAGTAAATATAAGAAATTCGATTCAATTTTACGGGAATAATCAATATTCTAAATATTTAAAAGCCTTAATAAAATGAGAGTTTTTTTAACTAAAATCAAAGATCTTAAAGTCATTCAAGGAGAAAGATTTTTGGACTCTCGAGGATATTTTAGAGAGCTTTATAAAAAAAAGATTATTAAAAAAAAACAATTTATTTTTTGGTGTGCTTCAAAATCAAAAAAAAATGTTTTGAGAGGTATCCATTTACAAATAAGGTCACCACAAGCTAAATACATAAGCGTTTTAAAAGGTGAAATTATTGATGTAGTGGTAGATTTAAGAAAAAAATCAAAAACTTTTGGTCAACACTTCAAAATAAAATTGTCAGAAAAAAATTGTAAGTCTTTGCTAATTCCAGCAGGTTTTGGTCATGCGTTTTATGGAACTGAAAACGAAAATATAGTTATTTACAGTAATTCTAATTACAGATCAAAAAAAAGTGAGGTAGGTATTTTATGGAACGATAAGGATTTAAAAATTAAATGGCCCAATAAAAATTTAATTATTTCTAAAAAAGATAAAAATAATTTAAGTTTTAAAGAATTCAGAAAAAAATTTAGAAAATGAAAAAGTTGAAAATGTATTGTTTAAGTCTTTATAACGAAGATTTTACTAAGATTAAAAGCTTAGATTACTTACCTGTAGGACTTGGAGAAAAAAAATTTGATGAGGGGTGGATAAGAGATAATACCGGGACACATATTTCTCAGAAAAATAAATATTATGGTGAGTATACATTTCATTATTGGTTTTGGAAAAATGTAATAGAAAAAATTGATAATGATACTTGGATAGGTTTTTGTGCCTATAGGCGGTTTTGGTCAAATAAAATTGATAATCATAAAATCAGTCAAAGAGGGGATTTTTTAAGAGGTATCAAAGATGATTGGGAAAATTATGATGTTATTTTAGGCGATAATATTCACATGGACGGCTGGACTACTATGAAGATAATCAAACATGGTTTAAAATCTTTTATTACTAACCCTAAATTTTTTATAAAAAAAAATCGAAATCTCAGATTACATTTTAATTCTTTTCATGGTTATGGAAATTTAGATAAAGCGATTAAACTTCTCGAAAAGAATGAGAGAGAGGATTTTGCCAATTTTATGGATACTAGAAATTATTTTAATAGAGGAAATATGTTTATTTGCAACTCAAAAAAAATTATTGAAAATTATTATCAATCTGTTTTCCCATGGCTAGAAAGATGCGAAAAAGTTTTTGGGTTTAATGATGATAATTACGGTTCCACTAGAATATACGGTTTTTTAGCGGAAAGATATTTGTCTTATTGGTTTAATAAATATGCGAAAGTAAAAAAATGGCCAATAATATTTTTTGATATTAACAAAAATAATGTATGAAATGTAAATTTTCAAAATTAAAATTAAAACCTTTCATGTCATTTGGAAAAATGCCTATGGCTAACGGATTTCTATCAAAAAAAGATTTTCGTAAAGAATTTTTTTACAATCTTGAGGTTGGCTTTAATGAAAAGAATTATCTATTTCAGGTGAATGATCATCCTCGCTCCCCACACATATTCAATAATAATTATCCATTTTATACCAATAAATCGAAATATATGACTAAACATTTTAAAAAATATTTTCTTTGGGCGAAGAAAAATTTCTTAGATAAGACTTCAAAAATAATTGAAATTGGCTCGAATGATGGCACATTTCTAAAAAACTTTAAGATAGGAGGTTTTCAGCACTTGGGTTTTGAACCATCTTCTAATGTCGCTAGGTATTCAAAAAAAATAAATAAAGTTAATGTGATAAATAATTTTTTTAATTTTAAAAACTGTAAAAAATTATTAAAATTTAAAAATTCAACTGAACTTATTTGTGCTGCTAACGTTATAAGCCACATACCAGATTTAAAGGATATGATTAAAGCAGTCGATTTCCTTTTATCTCAGAAAGGAGTCTTTGTGTTTGAAGAGCCTTATTTGGGATCTATGTTTAGTAAAGTTTCTTACGACCAGATTTATGATGCTCATATATTTATATTTTCTTTACATTCTGTGCGAGCTATTTTTAATGATATAAACTTTGATTTAATTGATGCGCTCCCTCAAAAGACTCACGGAGGATCTATGAGATATATCATAGCAAGAAAAGGTCAAAGAAAAATTAAAAGACGAGTTTCAAAATTAATCCAGATTGAGCGTAGACAAGGCTTAGATAAAATTAGTTCTTGCATAAAGTTTAAAAAAGATTGTTTTGTGTCAAAAAAACGTTTTCAAAAAAAAATTTTTTCCCTTAAAAAAAGTGGGAAAGTTATTTGCGGATATGCTGCATCTGCGAAAAGTTCAACGGTTCTTAATTTTTGTAAAATTGATAATAGACATATTGATTATATTGTTGATTCAACAAAAGAAAAAATTGGTAAATTTACCCCAGGAACACACATACCTATTGTTTCAGTAAAGTTTTTTCGAAAAAATTACCCGGACATAGTAATTTTAAATTCTTGGAATCATAAAAAAGAGATCATCTCAAAAGAGAAAAAGTATGTTAAAAATGGGGGAAAATTTATTTCTCATGTTAAGTAAAAAAAAAGTTATAGTGACAGGTGGAAGCGGAAGATTCGGATCTGTTTTAAAAAAAACCGTAAATGAGAGTTACTACTTTCCAAAAAAAAACGAGTTAAATATATTAAATTTAAAATCCATCATTAAATATTTTAAAAAAGTAAAACCAAAAGCTGTGATACATTTGGCTGGCCTTTCAAGACCAATGTCTTTACATGAAAAAAAAATTAGTGAAAGTATTTCATTAAATATTATAGGAACATGTAATATTGTAATAGCCTGTTCAAAATTTAATATTAAACTTATTTATTTCTCTACGAGTTATGTTTACCCTGGAAAAAAAGGAAACTATAAGGAGTCTGATCCATTATTACCTATAAATAATTATGCTTGGTCAAAACTAGGAGGTGAATCTGCAGTTCACCTTTACAGAAATTCTTTAATACTAAGAGTAAGTATGACTGAAAAACCTTTTGTTCATAAATCTGCTTACGCTAATATGATAACAAATTTTATATTTCACGAGGATTTTATAAAAATATTTAAGAAAATAATGCATTTGAGGGGTGTGCTTAATATAGGCGGTCCTAAATCATCTGTTTATAAATTTGTGACAAGATATCAAAAAGTTAGAAAGAAATATCTAAAGTCCAAAAAAAGTAAAATGCCTTTAAATTCTTCGATGAGTTTAAGTAAACTAAATTCATTCCTAAATTCTAAGAACTAAGAATTATAAATTATTGGTAGCGAGGGGCGGAGTCGAACCGCCGACCCCAGGCTTATGAGTCCTGTGCTCTAACCAACTGAGCTACCTCGCCAATAGAATATCATTTATAATAATTTTTTGATTGTTTCAAATGTTATATTGTATATCCGAACGGTCTAAATCCCTCGTTTGTTAGAAAAAAATTTATCAAAATAAATACTATAAGAATTACTAAAAATGGAATTAACCATTTTTTATTCTTGTTAAGTAAAAACTTGAGGCAATTAATGAAATTACTAATCATATTTTAATTTTGGTCTTCTTTTAAGAATTGGCTCCTCTACAAAGTAATATAAAAAGGAAGATGTTGCAAACAGTGATATTAAATAAAAAATAAATTCAATTGAACTTTGCATTTTGATATTTAAAAAAACATATATGAAGATCATATGTGTCAAATAAACTGAATAGGTCTGTTTAGAGACTAATGATGAAAACTTTTGTATCTTTCTTATAAGTGTAGTTTCTTCAAGGGATATAAATAAATAAACGAATGAGACACTTAAAATTTGCATCAAAAATATAAGAGATATTTTTACATAATTTAATGATTTATTTCCTAGAAAAAAATTTTCTGCAGATAAAAAAACAAATAAAAGAACTGCGCTGACCATTAAAAGTAAATATTTTTTATCTGTTTTTTCAATAAAATACCTGCATAGAAATCCAACTAGGATAGCGTCAAAACGTATAAGTGTACCAGTTCTAAAAAACTTTAAATCAAAGAAATCTACAAAAAAAAATTTAGTTACAATTATTAAAGCTAAAATTATTAATAATTTTACTGCTAAATCTTTTCTGATTAGAATTAAAATAACAGGGAAAATAACATAAAAAAATTCCTCAATTGATAGTGACCAAACTATTGGGAAGTAAGCTTCATCAAGGAAATTCGGTTTAATATCTTGTAAAAAAAACAAATACTTTAAAAAATCAAGGCTAAAAATTTTTCCAAATATTAATGAGATCATTAAAAGGCATATGATATATAGCGGGATAGTTCTTAGCCATCTTCTTATGTAAAAATAAATCAAATTATTTTTATTATTAAATACTTTAATTAGTTGAGGAAATAAAACATATCCACTCAGAATAAAAAAAAATTCAACAAATAAAAAAGATATATATTCAAATTTTTGATTACCATGTAGAAATGCAAAGTAATGGCATACAGCCACACCATATCCACTAATTCCTCTTAAAAGATCAAGTGAGGAATAATGATTGATATTATTATTCATCAAAGCCCTCTTGAATAATTTTTTTTGAAATTAGTTTTTGTCCGAATGGTGTAATATGTAAATCTCCAGCAATAAATAATTTTGTCAGCCAATTTTGATCATTTTTTTTTATTTTATCAAAAACTGGAAAAAGATTAATTAACTTTTTACAATTTGAAATTTCACATATATTTGAAGAATATTTTTCCCAATCAAATTCTTTTTGGCCATTATAAATAGTATCTGGCCATGGATAAATTATAATATAAAAATCAGCATTCATCTGACTGGCAATTTTTCCAATAGATAAAAAATTATCCTCTACTTTTTTTAAAGCGGCATTGAATCCAATTGGATACCAAAGTTTCTGATCCGTTTTTGATAACTCCATATAAATGAAATTTCCCCAACCTGAATTTCCTGGTATTTTGTCTAAATTAGAAGAATTAAAATTATTTAATCTTAATTTTCTGAAGAAATTATTAATTTTTCTGGCGATGAATCTAGATGCTTTGAAATTTTTATCCTTAAAGCTTAATTTCTTTTCATCTTCATTTAGGTTTCTTTCGTTTATTAAAACTGGATGGTCAAAATTTTTATCATTTTTCCATATAGATGCTTCCTCAAAAATATCAGATAAATCTAAAGTAACAAAAATTTTTTTTGCATCACTACTATTATTTTTAAATTTTTTAAGCTGATATAAGTATACTGACGGACTATAGCCCTGAACACCTAGATTAACTATGTTATAAGAAGAAATTTCATTTTCAATAATTCCTACAAAAGTTTTATTGTACTCCAACCCCATTCCATAAGTAAAAGAGTCTCCAAAAAATAAAGCATTCTTATTAGATTTATCTTTTTTTAAACCGCTAAATCTAAAACCATTTTCGTCTGTAAATACATTATACGCAGCTGCTTTTTTTATCCATTTTTCTTTTGCTTTACAATTTTTTTGTAAAAAGTGAAAATTGTTGGTGTATTTGTAACAATTATATTTTAAATCTGACTTGAAAAAAAAATTACTATAAACAACATCAAAAGAAAAAAATAATAATAAATATAATATAAAAGTTTTAGCAGTTTTATTGATTTTTTCTAATTTCATAAATTTAAGTTAACGAATCTTAATATTATAATAAACTTATTTTATTTTAATGAAATTTAGAAAAAACCTTGATTTTTGATGAATAAATTATCTAGATTAGATTATAAAGTTAAAATTATACCAAAAACTGTTACTGCTGAAATTGCTGCTGCAGATAAAATATATGTATTTTTTTTCTCTTTTTTCTTTTCAAGATTCATTCTGTTAACTAAATCGTTAAGATTTACTTTCTTTTCTTTAAATTCAACTTCTTGAATGTATTGATTTTCTTCTTTATATTTATGTTCTGCGCTCATACTTGGTTTTATTTAATCACAACTTTTAAGATGTTCAAATTTTTATTTGTTCAATTTGGGTGAAATTTTGCTGAATTTTTGGTCCATAATATTTCTGAGGTCCAAATTGGGCTTACCTTTAAGAGCTCATATGGCTTTTTATTCCAGATCTAATTTTATCTACTATTTCATCAATATCTTTTTTTTCAGAAATAAAAGGTGGGGCAATAATTAAAGCATCTCCTGTAGGTTTAATATTTACACCTGCGTCATAACACTTTTTGTAAACACTAAATCCTGCTTTGCCCGGTCGATCTTTCATTGCAATATCTATTCCACCCAATAATCCATAGTTTCTGATACTGCTAATACAAGTTAAATCTCTAAGTGAATGAAGACCCTCTTCAAAATAATTAGATAGATTTTTTACTCTATTAAAAATGTCCTCCTTTTCAAAAATTTTTTGAACAGCTATCGCTGCGGATACTGCAACTGGTATACCTGAATACGTATAACCATGGAATAGTTCTATTGCTCCATCTGGTGATGCGTCCATGATGGACTGATATATTTTCTCTCTTACTGCAACAACTCCCATGGGAACTATGCCATTTGTGGTAGCTTTAGCCATTGTGATAATATCAGGAGTTACACCAAACTCTTGTGCGGCAAAAGCTGAACCGGTTCTTCCCCAGCCTGTAACTACCTCATCAAATATTAAAAGTATTTCATATTTGTCACAAATTTTTCTAAGCTTTTGCAAATAACTTTTTGGAGGAATTAGTGTTCCTGTTGATCCAGCTATTGGTTCTACAATGCAAGCCGCAATATTTTCACCACCTAACTTTTTTGCAATAACTTCTAGATCGTCGGCTAATTCAGCTCCTGTATCGGGTTGACCTTTAACAAATTTATGCTCTGGCAAAAAAGTATGTCTCATATGTTCTACTCCAGGCATTAAAATATTTTTAAACTCTTTTGAGTTGTTAGGTATTCCCCCAACTGTAAGAGCACCAATGTTCATTCCATGGTAACCTCTTTCTCTTCCTACAAATTTATATCTATTAACTTGTCCTATTGACCTGAAGTAAGCAACTGATATCTTAATAGCTGTCTCGACTGCAGTAGACCCACAAATTGTATAAAAAATTCTATTTAAATCTTCTGGAGTTTTTTGAGCAATCATAGTGGCTAACTGAAATGAACCACCATACCCTTGTTGAAAAGGCATAGTATAATCCAACTTTTCTAATTGATCTTTAATGGCACTTATTATCTCTTTACGACCATGACCTAGTGGATTACAGTATAATCCTGAGCTCGCATCAATTAAGGTTTTTCCTTCGTGAGTTTTAAGATGAATTCCTTTAGCCTCAACAATAATTCTAGGATTTTTTTTAAAATCTTTATTGGATGAAAATGGCATCCAGTGTTCATTTAATGAATTTGGTATTTTTGTCTCAAAAGATGTACTCACAAATAAATTATAGCAAAGTAATATTTTGAATGCTATCTAATAATTGTGAAAAATTTAAAAAATTGGGATAATAATACTTGGCTGGCATCAGATGAATATATAAAAAAATTCTGTTCATTTATCGAGTCTAAGAAAAAATTAAATAAAAACAGCAAGATTTTAGATATTGGGTGTGGTAGAGCCAATATTATAAGTAAATTAGAGAAAAAATATAGGTTTAAATCTAAACCTACCGGAATAGATATTTTTAGAAATAAAGATATTAAAAAAAATGTAAAATTTATTAAAACTGATGCTAAACAATTTCTTAAAAGAAAAGAAAAATTTGATTTAATTATAATAAAACAAACAATACACTTAATTAAAAAAAAAGATCAAAAGATAGTTATTAATTTGTGTAAAAAATCTTTAAACAAAAAGGGTAAATTACTCATTTTTTCACTTAATACAAAAAATAATGAATTGCCTGTTTTTCCTATGTTTAAAAAAAAACTAGAAAAAAGCTTACAAAATGATGAAAGAATTTTGACCACTATTAAAAAAATTTTAAAAAATTACAAAATACACAGATTTGTTTTTAATGTGAGTATAAAAAAAATTAACTATATAAGAATTATTAAGATGCGCTATATTTCTTGTTTAATAAAAATGTCTTCTAAAGAAATTAAAAAAGGTGTTAGGGAAATATTAGTAAATTATAATGATGAAATAAAATTTAGAGATATTTTAATATGTATTTCATTTAGTAAATAAATGACTACAATAACTTGAGCCAGACCATACTTTTGAATATCCTTTTTTTTTCAAAAATTCATAAATCTCATTTCTTTTAATTTTATTTTCTCTTTCTGCGTTACTAAGATTTCTATAGCCCAAGATTTCAATACAAATTACAGAAGGGTCATATGTATTGAAATTTAATGTCTGTAACACCTTCATCTCAGCACCTTCGATATCGATATTAAGTAAATCAATTTTTCTATTTTTATATTTTGAATTCTTAAGTATATCATCAATAGTTTGGCAATTAATAACTTTTTCTTTAAAACCCTCTTTAAAATTTTCTTTCGCTGTCTTTAAGTCTGTCGTGTTTAGCTGGCTGAAGTTTTTTTGATAATAAAAAATTATCTCACCTTTTTTGTCTGAAACCGCAGTTAATATGTTTAAATCTTTTGGCCTAAGGTATCGAAATAAATCAATTGAAAACTTATTAATATCGACATTTATCCCCTCCCAACCTTTTCTAAAAAGAAGAAATGTATTATTTCGTTGAATAGGATGATGTGCTCCAATGTCTACATAAAAACCATTATCCTGAATTTTAATGAAATCTTTTATAGCAAGATCCTCTCCGTCCATTGAATATGATTTTTTTTTTATAAAATATCTGTTTTTTAAATAAATGTTTTGTAAAATATGAATTTTATTTTTTAACTCATCAAACATAAGCTTTTTTAACCTATGTTTGATGAAATAAATACTTTATTTTCCAGGCTCTTTATATGATGAAGCCATTTTCTGAGCAGTCTTAGCTATTTCGTTTAGATTTACATCTTCCAAAATCGTAAAATCTGAAACAGCGCCACTAGAAACAGCAACCATTGCAGCTGCAGCAGCTTGTTCAAAAGTTCCCTCAATCACAGCCATAAAATCATATTTTCCTCTTAGGCCTGAGTATTGAGTT
>MDSZ01002524.1_pt1 | contig 11703 bp, 10 predicted proteins | sample 811201 | NCBI WGS metagenome assembly MDSZ01 (sample SAMN05326647, study PRJNA326480) | marine metagenome | isolation source: seawater | place: Indian Ocean: North | collected 2010 | reverse complement strand
TGGGGCACGTAGATCACGGGAAGACATCTCTTCTTGATTATATTCGAAGAGAAAATGTGGTGGCCGGTGAAGCAGGTGGTATTACGCAGCACATAGGTGCTTATGAAGTGTTTCTCGATGACAGCAACAGAAGTGTTACATTCTTGGATACACCCGGTCATGAAGCGTTTACAGCTATGCGAGCCCGCGGCGCTCAGGTGACCGATGTTGTTATCCTTATCGTGGCAGCTGATGACGGCGTAAAACCACAAACCATAGAAGCTATTGACCATGCAAAAGCTGCTGGCGTTCCCATGGTTGTTGCCATAAACAAAATTGACAAGCCAAATGCTAATTCTGATGTTGTCAAGAAGGAGCTGTCTGAGCATAATGTTTTGGTTGAAGACTGGGGGGGCAAAGTACAAAGCGTCCCAATTTCTGCTAAAACAGGTGAAGGAGTTACCGATTTGCTGGAATTGCTCGCACTAGAGACAGAGGTGCTGGAACTAAAAGCAAATCCTGATGCACCGGCTCGGGGTATTGTTATTGAGTCCAGACTTGATAAAGGGCACGGTCCTATTGCCACTCTCTTGGTTCAAAGGGGAACCGTGAAGCCCAGTGATATTTTTATCTGCGGAAATAATAATGGTAAGGTACGAGCTCTTATGAATGAACGGGGTGTCAGGATTAAATCAGCTGGTCCGTCGCAGCCTGTGCAGGTTCTAGGATTCCAAACCGTGCCCCAGGCAGGTGATGGTTTGGCAGTTGTTGATGATGAAAAAATAGCCAAGAAAATTTCTGGAGAAAGAGACAGAATTCAACGAGAGATAGACCGACAGAAGATTCACACCATGTCTCTTGATAAATTGTCGGCCGATATTCGTGAAGGAGCATCCAAACTGTTGCCTCTTGTGGTTAAAGCGGATGTAGACGGTTCCATTGAAGCACTTGTAGATGCTCTATCTCATATACCGAGCGATGAAGTGAAGGTGGATGTGGTCCATCACGGTGTAGGAATTATTTCAGAATCTGATGTACTACTTGCCGCTGCTTCAAATGCTGTTGTTGTTGGTTTCAATGTATCTATTAATCCGAATGCCACGCTTGTGGCGAAAAATAACGGCGTCGATATAAGAGTCTACAATGTGATTTATGACGCTATTAATGAAATTAGACTTGCTCTTGAAGGCCTCCTGGAACCTGACATCGTAGAAAAGCCTTTAGGACAGGCTGTAGTGCTAAAGATTTTTAAAATTTCGAAATTGGGTACCATTGCTGGCTGTAAAATGATTGAGGGTGTAATTTCCCGGAGCGATACAGCTAGGGTACGCCGTGACGGTGAAATTATCAAGGAAGGGAAGATCACTTCCCTCAAACATTTTCAGGATGACGTAAAGGAAATCGATGTCGGTAAGGAATGCGGCATCGGAATTGAAGGAATGAAAAACTTCGAGGAAGACGACCTCATTGAGACTTATACAACCGAAGAGGTCAAGAGGACTTTGGAAGCTTGATGATTTGTATTCTCCATCTGTTAAGAAAAAGTTAATCAATTGACGATTAGGAATATGAAACAATGGCTGTCGGAATCCTCCACCTTGAACTCCGACTTTTGAGCCCCCGCTCACTTAAAGAAAAGCGCTCAATACTCAAGCCTCTCAAGAATTACTTGCAGAAGACCCATGGGGTATCTGTGGCTGAGGTAGAGCATCAAAACAGTTGGCAGTTAACCGGTCTTGAAATCGCCCTTGTCTCAAATGACAGATCATTTCTCCATACCGTCCTTTCGCAACTCAGTAGATCTTTGGAGAACAAATTTCCTGTAATGCTTTCTCGAGAGCAGGTGGAATTGAGATGAATAACCGTCCTTATTCAAGATCGGATCGGTATGGGCGCGAACTTAAAAAACTGCTCGGTGAAATTATTTCCAGTGAACTGGATACTTCAAAAGTGGGATTTTCAACTGTTACCGAAGTCAAAATGACCAATGATCTTAGAATAGCAAAAGTTTATATCAGCGTGCTGAATGCTGACGAAAAAAGTAAAGAGATTGAAACATTCTTTAATTCCCGGGCCAAATTCCTCCGCGGCCAGCTGGGCAACTATCTTACTTCCAAATCCATTCCTGAATTGAGATTCTACTACGATGACACTGAAGCGGAGGCTGAAAAAATCGACCGCCTCATTTTAAAGATCCAATCCCAAGAGGGGATAAGGTGATCGTAGCTATTAACAAACCTATGGGATGGACCTCATTTGATGTGGTAGACAAAATACGTAGTCTCACAGGTGAGAGAAAAATCGGCCATGCCGGCACACTGGATCCCTTTGCCGCGGGAGTACTTGTTGTCGGTATAGGTCGTGAGTCAACAAGGCGACTCAGTGAATTCACTAATGCATACAAAGTCTATGAGGCAACACTCCGGTTAGGATTATCAACAGATACTCTTGATGTGGAAGGAAGAATTACTGATCAGAAATCTGTACCGCAGTTGAATGAGAATAAAGTACTTGCTGTCTTTTCCCTGTTTATGGGTTCTATCGAACAGGTGCCACCAATGTATTCAGCAAAAAAAGTGAATGGGCAAAAGCTATATGAACTAGCCCGGAAAAACATCACGATTGAGCGCGAAGCGGTGACAGTGGAAATTATAGAGCTGGTACTACTTTCTCTCTTTGACCATTCGATCAAATTTAAAGTGAACTGTTCCAAGGGTACTTATATAAGGCAACTAGGTGCTGATATTGCTGAAAAACTTGATACGGTTGGCCATCTTACAGAACTCACCAGAACAACTGTTGGCGAGTATAAACTTGAAGATTGTGTTGAATTTTCGCAGGTGGAAGAACAGTGGATGTCTACCGTCGTATAGAGGATGTACTGGTAATGAATGAGGCCGTTTTGACCATAGGATCTTATGATGGTCTTCACCGCGGCCATCAGGAAGTAATTAATCGTGTCGTTACCACTGCTAAAGCACTTAATACAAAATCAGTGGTGGTCACCTTTGATCCACATCCAAAAAAAATTGTTTCTGGCAAAGACAATTTTGAATTGCTTATGCATATTAATAAGAAACTCGAGCTTCTTGACTTTATGGGCGTGGATATCACCCTTGTTGTTCCTTTTGACAGTGGATTTTCTTCAACTTCCGCTCCGGAATTTCTGAAATCAGTGATTGTTGAGAAATTTAACCCCGCAAAGATCATTGTGGGTTACGATCACCGGTTTGGACACAATCGTGAAGGAGATGGAGAATTTCTGCAGGATCAGAGCAGTAATTATGGTTATGATCTTGAAATTGTTTCTGGTGTAGGTGATCAAGATGTGATTTACAGTAGCAGTAGGGTGAGAAAGCTTATTAAAGAAGGACATGTCCAGCGTGCTTCATATGATTTGGGCTGGGTATACGGCTTTGATGCCACCGTGGTTCACGGTTCGGGCAGAGGCCATAGTCTGGATTTCCCTACCGCAAATTTTCAGCCCAAATTTGATGAACAGCTTCTACCATGTACAGGCGTATATTTTGCCCGAGGTACTTTTGGGGAAACGTGGCTTTACGGAATGGCAAATCTTGGAACACGACCTACTTTTGATGAAACCGATTTTGTTATGGAAGTACATTTTTTCGATGGAAAGATAGAAAGTCTCTATGATCAAACCATTGAAGTACAATTCCTGGAAAGGATCAGGAATGAAAAAAAATTCAGTTCTGCTGAAAAATTGGTGCAGCAGTTGCGTAAGGACAAGAAATATTGCCTTGATAGAATAGAAGTATATAAACAGGAGAAAAGATGACACTGTCGACCGAAAAAAAACAGGAACTTGCTAAAGAGTTCGGTAAAGATGAAAATGATGTCGGTTCAGCTGAAGTGCAGGTAGCTTTTTTGACTGAGCGAATTCGTTCATTGGAAAGTCACTTTGAATCACATAAGAAAGATAATCACTCCAGGCGGGGTCTTATTAAAATGGTGAGTACCCGAAGAAAATTACTTAAGTATCTCATGCGAAGAGACTATGACAAGTACCAGAACCTAATTAATGAACTGGGAATAAGAAGATAATAAAACAATAAAATAAAGAGAAAGAAGAGAAACAATGGAACCAAGAAAACAGACAATCGAACTAGCGGGGAAGACATTAACACTTGAAACAGGCGTAATGGCAAAACAGTCAGCTGGCTCTGTGACAGTAACATACGGGGACACCGTTGTCCTCTGTGCTGTGAATGCTGAAGCTGAACCAAGAGTAGGGCTTAATTTTTTCCCACTTTCAGTTGAATACCGCGAACGGTTTTATGCTGCCGGTAAGATACCCGGCGGTTACTTCAAAAGGGAAGGTCGACCAGCTGAGAAAGAAATTTTGGCAGCCCGCCTCACTGACAGGCCCATCCGACCACTCTTTCCAGATGAATTCCGGTGTGAAACACAGGTGATGATTAATCTGTTGTCAACTGATCAGGAGACACCAGCGGACATACTTGGTACTATCGGTACCTCGGTAGCAATCATGCTCTCCGATATTCCGTGGAAGGGTCCAGTTGCGGCAGTAAGGCTTGGATATATAGATGGGAAACCTGTTGTTAATCCCACATTCCAGCAGATTGAAGAGAGCAAACTCGATCTTGTTATGGCAGGCACTGACGAGGCCATTATCATGATGGAAGCTGAGGCAAAAGAGCTTTCGGAAGATGAAATCCTTACAGTCGTACAATATGGTCATGAAGTGATTAAGGATATTGTGAAATTCCAAAATGACTTCATTCAGGGGATCACGAAACCGAAACGGGAAATGATAGTTGATGAAAAAGACCCTGCTGTAGTTGAAACCATCAACTCTAAAATGGATGGGAAGATTCCAGACCTAGTTTCCGGAGACGGTAAAAGTGATCGAAGAAAGCTAGTAAATGACTTTAAGAATAAAATGATTGAATCCCTTGAAGAGGAATATCCTGACTGTGCCAGCTTGGTCAAAGCGATGATCGATGACGCTGTAAAGAAAGAGCTAAGGAGACGAATTCTTGAAGATGGGAAACGATCTGACGGAAGGGGGATGGATGAAATTCGTCCCATCTCCATGTCCCAGAGTGTGCTACCAAGGGCCCATGGTAGTGCCCTTTTCACGCGCGGTGAAACTCAGAGTCTTGCAACGGTCACACTGGGGACTAAATCTGACGAACAGTTTGTTGATGATCTTGATGGTGAGTTTAAGAAACGCTATATGCTTCATTATAACTTTCCACCCTTCAGTGTTGGAGAAGTGAGACGGTATCTTGGCGTCAGCCGAAGGGAGGTAGGCCATGGAAACCTTGCAGAGCGGGCTTTTCGTTTCGTTATGCCTGAGTTTGAAGATTTCCCTTACACAGTTCGTGTTGTGTCGGATATACTAGAATCGAATGGATCGTCTTCAATGGCTACTGTTTGTTCAGCCTCTCTTGCTCTTATGGATGCCGGTGTACCGATTAAATCTCACGTGACCGGAATTAGTGTTGGTTTAATAACAGATGGTGATAAATCTGTTATGTTGACTGATATACTCGGTGAAGAAGATCACTTCGGAGATATGGATTATAAGGTGGCTGGAACAAGGAATGGAGTTACATCCATTCAGGTTGATCTTAAGATTGCGGGTATTTCAATGGAGCTGGTTAGAGAGGCTTTTGAAAAAGCGAAAATAGGACGCATGTCCCTGCTTGATAAAATGGAGGCTGAAATAAGTCAGCCGAAAAAGACCCTATCTGACTATGCACCTAAGATTGATCATATTCAAATCGATCCAGAAAAGATTGGTGGAATCATCGGTCCTGGAGGGAAAATGATACGTTCCATCCAAAGTAATTACGAATGTCAAGTTGAGGTGGATGATGATGGTGTTGTTGTTATTTCGTCATTAAGCGCTGAGAACAATCAGAAAGCTAGAGATATAATCGAGTCCATTGTGAGGGAGCCGGAAGTAGGAATGGAGTTCGAAGGAGAAGTCAAACGCATTATGAACTTTGGTGCTTTTGTTGAATTTTCGCCAGGGAGGGAGGGGCTTTGTCATATAAGTCAATTGTCCTATGAACGGACTGAAAAGGTGGAAGATGTTGTCAACATTGGTGATGTAGTGAAAGTAAAGATCATTAAAGTCGATGACATGAATCGTATTGATCTGAGCATGAGAGCTCTACATGATCCACCTGAAGGATGGGTTGAGCCTCCAAAACGTGAACGCAGACCTTCTAGACACGGTGGTGGTGGTCGCGGTCGTCATTCAGGGAATCGTCCTCCGAGAAAGAATTTTTCACGGGGGGGGCGATAAGCGCCTAACAAAGGAATAACGTATATATGACAGCTAAGATACCCGTCAGCCAGCGTGCTGCGGGTATCGAATATGCTATACGGGATGTGGTAGTCCCCGCCACAGAATTGGAAAAACAGGGGCACCGAATCATCAAGCTCAATATTGGAGATCCTCTCGCCTATGAAGGTTTTCCCACGCCTGCTCACATGGTTGAGGCGGTTGAATTAGCTCTGAGGGACCAGAAGAACGGTTATTCACCCTCTTACGGCGTTCCTGAATTGAGAGATTCTATTGCCGAAGAAGAGCGAAAAAAACCAAACGGTGGGTGGGAATGTTCTGTTGATGATGTCTATGTCACCGCCGGCGTCACAGAAGCCCTACAGATCCTCTTTGCCTCTTTTCTTGAGCCTGGAGACATAGTACTTGCACCGGGGCCTCATTATCCGCCCTATATGGCTTATCCGCCCCTTTTTGATGGAAAGGTAATAGAATATCGCCTGAAAAGTGAAGATGGCTGGAAAATTGATTTTGATGATCTTGAATCCAAACTTGATCGCAGTGTAAAACTTCTGACTGTCATTAATCCCAATAACCCTACGGGAGGGATAGCATCAGAGAGTGATTTAATACGTCTCATAGAGGTGGCATCAAAAGCACCTCATTGCACCGTTCTCTCCGACGAGATTTATGACGGCTATAACTTTTCTGATTCACATATTTCCACTGCTTCCTTGTCTGAAACATTACCGGTCATTACGCTAAATGGAGTTTCTAAAGTATTCTATGCACCGGGGTGGCGCGTTGGTTATATGGCGTTTCATGATCCTGAGGGACGACTCTCACAGGTTCGCGACGGTGTTGAACGCCTTCTCAGAAGTAGACTTTGTGCTTCCACACCAGCTCAATACGGCTATTTAGCTGGGCTCACGGGTCCCCGGGATTGGATGGGCGAATACCGTCAAAAGCTTCTGGAACAGCGGGATTATTGTGTGACACGAATTAATGATATAGACGGCATGGAGACTGAAACACCTGATGGCGCTTTTTACATGTTTCCAAAACTGACCCGGGAAAAGTGGGCAAAGGACGACAAACAGTTTGTTCTGGACCTTCTTCACGAGGAACATGTGCTTCTGGTACACGGTTCAGGCTTCAGTCGTGAATATGGTAGTGGTCATGTACGGCTTGTGTTTCTCCCGGGAACAGAGATCCTTGAGGAAGCATTTGACCGCATAAACCGGTTCATGAAGTAAATTTAAGAAGTTGTTGAACGATGGGATCTTTTTCGTTAATATCAAGTAAAGCTTTAAGCAAATCCCATGGCGGAAAAGAAAATCGAGAAACTGTATTACTCTATCAGCGAAGTGAGCGAAATCACTCAGCTGAAACAGTATGTTCTCCGATATTGGGAAACAGAGTTTCCCATGCTTCATCCCAAGAAAAACAGAGCCGGTAATCGAAGTTATCGCCAATCAGATATTGACACCATTCTAAAGGTCAAGGATCTTCTTTATAATCAAAAATACACTATTGAAGGGGCGAGGGAAAGGCTCAAAGCTGGTAACGTGGACGTTTCTACTTCTGATGCTGATACTTTAAAATATCGAAAGCTGGTTAAGAGTATCAAAAAAGAACTTCAATCACTTCTTAAAAGCCTCGACAGTTAGGCTTCAATACTCTCCAAATTATTATTTTCAGGAATTTATCAAAAATAACATGAAAAGTGAGTTATTAGCTAAATTTCGGATACTGATCGGAGCGTGGCGCAGTCCGGCAGCGCACTGCAATGGGGTTGCAGGGGTCGCGAGTTCAAATCTCGCCGCTCCGACATATATTCTCTAGTCCAAATCTATTGCATAATCAGGGCACAATTGGAACCACTTAGATTTACTGAATTCCTAACATTGAAGTTTCGTAAACATTTTCTTTTTCTTTTTGTAAGCGCCTTATTTGCCGGTGAAGGAGATATCGTTGATTTTACCTTGGACAACGGCCTGAAAGTAATTGTTATGGAAAAACACGCTATTCCCGTGGTATCCATTAATCTTTGGTATGATGTGGGTAGTCATGACGAATGGGATGGTATTCGTGGTACAGCACATCTGTTTGAGCATATGATGTTTCGCGGTACAGAGTCGATTCCTGATGGGGATTTTGATCGTCAGCTCGATGAGGTAGGCGGTGATAACAATGCAGGTACAAACAATGATCACACCATCTATTATGAACGCCTTCCATCAGGGAAATTAGAGCTTGTTATAAAGATGGAAGCTGATCGCATGCAGAATCTGGTTTTGAACCAGGAAATATTGGATACTGAAAGAGAAGTGGTGCACGAAGAAGAACGCCAACGTAGCGCCGACCCTATTTCAAAACTCATATTAAAATTCATGCGCAATTCAGTTCCAGAAGGTCACCCCTATGCGGAAACACCCATTGGTATAATGGAACAACTCGATACAGTTTCAGTTGCTACATGTCAAGCTTTTTATGATATGTTCTACGCTCCTAACAATGCTGTATTGATCATCGTTGGTGATGTGGATCCCAGTAAAACGAAAAGCCTTACAGAAACATATTTTGGTCCCATTCCGCCGTCACAAAATCTTCCGCCAGATCCGGATCTTTCCGTTCCGGATCGTGAGGAAAAAATTACATTACTCGAAAAATCCTCCTTTGATATTCCAGTTACTTTTATGGGATACCAAATACCTTCGGCAAAACATGCGGATATCCAGGCTTTGGAAGTACTCAATAGTATTTTGTCTGGTGGTGAAAGTTCTCGGTTACATCAGCGCCTTGTCCGTAAGGATAAAATAGCACTCTTTTCAGCCGGGCAAACATTTACCCGAAAAGGTCCAGGATTTTTTCTTTATTTTGCTTTTTATTTTCCTCACGTTAAGCCTCAAAAAATTGAGGCTACCATCATTGATGAATTAACATCAATTAAACTAAATGGTGTTACTGATCATGAGCTAACAAAAGCACGGAAACAACTTCTTGCTGAGAAAGTATTTCAACGATATTCCGCTGGGTCACTGGCCAACAGTCTGGGCAATGCTGAAATGATGTATGGAGATTACCACGAATATGAAAAAGAAATTGAACGTTTTTCCAGTGTAACAAGCGCAGATCTGCAGAGGGTGGCAAACAGTTATTTTAACGACGAAAATTTGATGGTTATGCACATTGCCCCTGAAGACTTGACCTTTGGTAAAAAACTGTTAATGCGAATCGCGTCCTTATTTGTTGGAGGATAGGAATGAAAAAATTGATTTTCATTAGCTTTTTCTTCAATCTTATAACCCCACAGGATATGAAAATAAAATATCCTGAATTGGAAAAACATAGTCTTGAAAATGGTCTGACGGTTTACACAGCTGAGCATCACGAACAACCCGCTGTTTTTTTTCAACTTCTAATTCCATTGGGTAATTTTGATGCGGCGAATAGCAAAGAAGGGGTTGCAAGTATGGCTGTGGATATGCTTTCTAAGGGTACTAAAAACTACTCCGCGGATGAACTGTCCGAAGCTATAGAATCAACTGGAGGATCGCTTTCAGCCTCCAGCGGTAATGAGTACACCACCATTACTGGACGTTTTTTGAAGGAAGATCTCAAAACTGGACTCGAATTAATGGCTGATATGGTATTACATCCTACTTTTCCTAAAAATGAGTGGAAACTGTTGAAGAAACAGACTCAAGAAGGCATCAAAACTTGGTATAGTGATGCTGGTACCGTAGCCCAAGCTCACCTGACAAAATTGGCTTTCGGAGATACACCAGCCGGAAACATGATGACGAAAAGCACCCTCAAGAATATTAGCCTTGACGATGCAAAAGAATTTTACTCAAACCTCAGACCAGACAATGCCGTATTTGTCTTAATTGGTGATTTTGATACTTCAATGGCTAATGAACTTGTGGAGAATGCACTCAGAGAATGGAAATCAAATGGTGCCAAGGCTACAAGAAAAAATATTGTGTTTACCCATATTGATGGTATTCGATTTCGTTTAGTGAATAATCCCGAACTGGAACAAGCTACAATTGCTATCGGATTCAAAGCACTTCCAGTTAATTCAGATGAACGCCATGGCTTGAATTTGGTAAACTATATTTTCGGGGGGCATTTTTCATCAAGGCTGTCTAAATCGGTACGAGCTGAAGGGGGTAAAACATACGGCATCAGAAGCAGTTGGGAAAGCAATCGAGATTTTGGCGCTATAGCTATTTCCACATCTACCCGGGTAGAAGAAGTAAGAAACACCTATGATTTGATAATTGGAGAAATGGAGAAACTTGTAGATTCTGGTCTTACTGAAAATGAACTTTCTAAGGCCCAAGCCTATTTTTCTGGCTCATATCCGTTGCGCTTCGAGTCCCCAGCAACCTATGCTAGCTTGATTGCTAACATGGATTATTACGGATTTACTATTTCCGATAGGGAAAATGTAATAATTGAAAGAAATGCTGTAACTCTTGAGGAAGCCAATGAGATTGCCAGAAAATACTATCGGCCGGAAAATTTTGTTCTCGTCATCGTTGGCAACCAGGAAATTGCAAAGGACAAGGTAAAAGACATTGCTAATTTTGATGAAGCTTTCTACAAAGATGATCCTTATTAATTACTTTGCATCGACTTTTTTAGATTAAATTTTCTGAATCCAACTTTATATTGATCAAAGGGCAACAATGTTGCCCTTTTTTAATTCTTCCGTTACATTCTAACAGACTTCTCAACAATGTTCAATATTTGTGAGGTGAGACAAATGACAAGGTTTAAAATCAAAGTAATTATTTTCCTTCTTTTGTTTTCGGTTCTATATGCACAAAGAACGATAAAACCCGTCCTTCACGGGCGACATTGGATGGCCATTACAGGAAAGCCTTTGGGGGCAACAGCTGGTGCAACCATTTTTACCCAGGGTGGAAATGCTATAGATGCCGCCTGTGCCATGCTGGCGGCCACAGCAACTATGTATGATGTCCTTAGCTGGGGTGGAGAGACCCAAGCGCTGATTTATAATCCGAAAACTAATAAAGTGATTGGGATAAATGCACTGGGTGTTGCTCCTACAGGAGCTACTCCTGAATTTTATAAGGAAAAAAATCTTAAGTATCCACCCCAATTCGGACCTCTTTCAGCTGTAACGCCGGGTACCCCTGGCGGGCTTATGGTCATGCTGGCTGAATACGGTTCCATGAGTCTTGCCGAAATACTCAAACCTTCCATGGAAATGGCTGAGGGATATCCTATAGAAGCACAGGCAGCAAATACCATAGAAAGACATAAAAATAGAATCAAGGAATGGCCCTATTCAAAAAATGTCTTTCTTGTTCACCAAGGAGAAAAAAGAGAAGCACCAAATGCAGGTGAAGTTTTTAAACAACCTGATCTATTGACAACACTTCAAAAATTGGTTGATGCTGAGACGA
>MDSZ01027806.1_pt1 | contig 11705 bp, 10 predicted proteins | sample 811201 | NCBI WGS metagenome assembly MDSZ01 (sample SAMN05326647, study PRJNA326480) | marine metagenome | isolation source: seawater | place: Indian Ocean: North | collected 2010 | reverse complement strand
CACCACCCGAATTGTCGCTGGCGTTGGTGTTCCGCAGCTAACGGCCATCATGGATTCAGTGAACGAAGCGGACAAGCAGGGCGTACCTGTGGTCGCTGATGGCGGCATCAAATTTTCCGGCGACCTGGCCAAGGCGATTGCCGCCGGCGCGGCGTCCGTCATGGTCGGCTCTCTTCTGGCAGGCACTGAAGAAAGCCCGGGCGAGGTCTATTTGCACCAGGGACGATCCTACAAATCCTATCGGGGCATGGGGTCCGTCGGCGCCATGGCACGTGGCTCGGCCGATCGTTATTTCCAGGCGGAAGTACGCGACAGTCTCAAGCTTGTACCGGAAGGTATCGAAGGTCAGGTGCCATACAAAGGTGCGCTTGGCAGCGTTCTGCATCAGCTGGCAGGTGGCTTGAGGGCTGCCATGGGTTATGTTGGCGGCCGCAACATTCCTGATTTTCAGGAAAAGGCGCGTTTTGTGCGGATCTCTGGTGCAGGCCTGCGGGAAAGCCATGCCCATGATGTGACGATTACACGGGAAAGCCCAAATTACCCGTCCAACGTTTAAACCACACGGTATCGGGGCGCTTTGCTATAGGCGCCCCGCAAAGGAACAGCATGAAAGATGGCGGACGCCTGGCGGCGGCAATTGAAGTCCTGACTGAAGTGGAAACGCGGCACAGGCCTGTGCAGCTTGCCCTGAAAGACTGGGGTTCCGCACACCGGTTTGCAGGTTCCGGTGACCGGACAGTCATCGGCAATCTTGTGTTTGACGCACTTCGGAACAAGGCTTCGCTTGGTGCAAGAATGAAAGACGGTTCGGCAAGAGCCGTTGTTCTAGCGACCTATTGCCTGAGCTGGGGCAAAGGCCTGCAGGCGTTAAGTGAAGTTCTTGAGCAGGATCATCATGCTCCGGCTGCATTGTCAGTTGATGAAATGGCTTGCCTCTCGCAGGAGCCTGACAGCACGCCATCGCCTTTTGAACAGGCAGATATTCCAGAATGGCTTTGGCCGCATTTTGAAACCGTCTTCGGCGAAAACACCATTGAAGAAGGCCAGGCGCTGGCAACACGCGCCCCGGTCGACATGAGGACCAATACGCTCAAATCTGACCGGGACAAGGTTCTCAAGCGGCTGGCTCATACCGGGGCAAAGGCAACACCGCTGTCACCGGTTGGTGCGCGCATCGAGGCCAAGCCTGATCTTGGCCGCATGCCGCATGTTCAGGCCGAGGAAGGCTACCGAAAGGGTTGGTTTGAATTGCAGGACGAGGCCAGCCAACTGGCGGCTCATCTCGCACAGGCCAAACCTGGCGAACAGGTGCTGGACTTTTGCGCTGGCGGTGGTGGCAAGACACTGGCTCTGGCTGCCTCCATGCAGAACAAGGGGCAGCTATACGCCTATGACGCCGACCGTCTCAGGCTTGCTCCGATCCACGAAAGACTGCAGCGGGCCGGTGTTCGAAACATTCAGGTGAGAGATCCGGCAACTTCAAGTCTCGAAGATCTCGTCGATCAGATGGACCTGGTTTTTATCGACGCCCCTTGCACGGGGACCGGCGTATGGCGTCGTCGGCCGGATTCCAAGTGGAAGCTGGCGGAAAAGGCCTTGCAGGATCGTATCGAAGACCAGCGCCGTGTACTGGAAAGCGCGAGCAGATACGTCAAGCCGGGGGGACGTCTTGCCTACGCGACCTGTTCCGTCCTGCGTGAGGAAAACCAGGCCCAGGCGGACTGGTTCCTGGAGCAAAATCCGTCGTTCCAGTCTATTTCCGCGCTGGATATCTGGAAAACAACTCTGGCGGATGCACGGCTCCCGAAATACGTTTCCGACCGTGGCGACATTCTGCTGACGCCCGGGTCTACCCAAACGGACGGTTTCTTCATTGCCCTGTTCCGGCGGGTGCAGTGAGTTCAAACAGTATTTGCCGTCAGGATCTGTCCTGACGGCGCAGCCCGAGAACGTTCGGCAATTGATCGCCGTCTGTTGCAAGTATCTTCTTCGAAGTCACGGGCTCCAGGCTTTCCTGGTGTTGAATTACCTGCTTGGTTTCTTTTTCTTGAGCGATTTTTGCAGCATCGTCGGGATTATCTGACGAGGGTGCTTCCGTTGCTGAAGTCGCAGGGGAGCTCGCTGGGCCTGCTTCCGGTGATTTCCTTTCGGCGACAACCAGGCCTTCGACGAGTTCTCGTATAGCCGGCTCCAGACCGTCGCCTCGAGACATGGCCGTCAGGACCGATCTGGCCTGGTTGGAATATTTGAGTGCGGCGAGGGCGGCTCCAAGTGCATTCAGAGGTTCTTTTGCTGATTTGTCGAGATCGTGCGCGGCCAGGGCGTGTTTCAGAGCTGCACCATGATCTCCAAACTTACGCGCAATACTGCTGAGCCGAACGTGAGTCTGTATTGATCTCGGAGATAGCTTCAACGCGGCAAGCGCGGCTTCACGAGCATCTTCCAGGGCGCCTTTCCCGGCGAGTGCATCGGACAACAGGTCCAGGGGAAGCGGATCTGCCGGCGCTCGCTCACTCGCCCGGATCGTCAGTTCGATCACTTCGTCAAAGCGCTTACGCAGCAGCAATGTCTGCGAAAGACCAATTAGTGCAGGACCGTAATCCGGATCGGCCTTCAGCGCTTTCCGATAAGCAGCGATCGCTGCTGCCTTTTGATCAACACGCGCCTGTGTGTCTGCGAAAAGAGACAAGACAGCTGGCGTATCCGGCAGTAGCTCGACCAGGCGTCGGGCCGGAACGGAAGCTTCTTCGGGTTTGTCTTCTTTCAGCAAAACACTGGCAAGACCATAGAGCGCGTTTCGATTGTCCGGTGCTTGAGAGAGCACATCAGCAAAATTTTGCCGGGCGTTTGCCATGTCACCGAGCAGCAACTGACAGTTTCCAAGGCTCGCCCGAGCATTCAGGTGGTCTGGTTCGGCAAACACGATGCGGCGCAACTGCGATTGCGCCTCGTCCAGATAGCCGGTCTGGAGCAACGCGGATGCCGTTCTGTAGGCAATTTCCGTGTCGTCCGGCGACAGTTCCTGGGCTTTCAGATAAGACACCAGCGCCCTGTCAAGATTGCCCGCATTTTCAAGGGCTACGGCTTCTTCAAACGCTTTACGGGCAGCTGCGGTCATCTGGGTCGGTCTTCCTAAAAGCACCTGCCAGCAGCTTGTCTCACCGGAGACGAAGCACGGGGGCTTATGGTTAACCTAAGGAGCAGGCGCGCGCCGGTCAAAAGCGAATTTCAGCCGTACACAGCTTGTCCGCCGGAAACATTTGCCCGCCAAAGTTACGACACAAGAAAGCCGCGGAACAGGAGTTGGCGGCAAAATCTTGTGCGGGACAGCATCGGCTGTGAAATTCGGGTTCATTTTACTCAAAAGACCGGTTAGAAGCTGGCCATGACCCAGCATCAGCGCCTTCTTATCATCGACTTCGGCTCCCAGGTCACGCAGCTCATCGCGCGGCGCCTGCGCGAGTTAAATGTTTACTGCGAAATCCATCCATATCAGAACGTTACCGACGCCTTTTTGAGCGAGTTTTCGCCTAAGGCGGTAATTTTTTCAGGTGGGCCGGATTCGGTTACGCGAGCCGGTTCACCGCGTCCGCCGGAAAGTGTCTACACAATGGGCGTTCCGATCCTGGGGATCTGTTACGGCCAACAGGTGATGATGCAGCAGCTGGGCGGACAGGTTGACGGTGGCAAGATTTCCGGCGGTGGCGGCACGGCCGAGTTTGGCAGAGCATTCGTGACACCAGTCGAGAACAAACTGTCGATCCTGGATGGATGGTTTGCCGACGGGAAAGAACAGGTCTGGATGAGCCATGGCGACCATGTCAGCCGGATCGCACCAGGCTTTGAGGTCTTCGGCACATCGCCAAACGCTCCTTACGCGATTACCGCGGACAAGGAGAGAAACTTCTACGCCGTACAGTTTCACCCGGAAGTGCACCACACGCCGAACGGCAAGAAGCTTTATGAGAATTTCGTCCGACTTGCCGGCTTCACCGGTGACTGGACCATGGGAGCCTACAAGGACGACGCCATTGCGCGCATCCGCGAGCAGGTCGGTGACAAGAGGGTCATTTGTGGTCTGTCCGGTGGTGTCGACAGCTCCGTTGCTGCTGTGTTGATCCATGAGGCGATCGGGGATCAGCTCACATGTGTCTTCGTGGACCACGGATTGTTGCGCCTGAACGAGGCGGAAGAAGTGGTCTCCATGTTCAGGGACAACTACAACATTCCCTTGATCCATGCGGATGAGAGCGAACTGTTCCTGGGAGAGCTGGACGGTGTTTCCGACCCGGAAACCAAACGCAAGATCATCGGAAAACTGTTCATCGACGTTTTCCAGAAACATGCGAATGAGATTGAGGGCGCTGAGTTTCTCGCTCAAGGTACGCTCTATCCGGACGTGATTGAGAGCGTCAGCTTCTCCGGAGGTCCGTCGGTCACCATCAAGTCGCATCATAATGTCGGCGGGTTGCCGGAAAAGATGGGACTGAAGCTGGTCGAGCCGCTGCGTGAGCTCTTCAAGGACGAGGTGAGGGCGCTTGGCCGTGAACTAGGCCTTCCCGAGAAGTTCATCGGCCGCCACCCCTTCCCAGGACCTGGACTTGCCATTCGTTGTCCGGGTGAAATCACCCGCGAGAAACTTGAAATTCTTCGAAAGGCTGATGCAGTTTATATCGACCAGATCCGTAAGCACGGTCTGTATGACGATATCTGGCAGGCTTTCGTTGCCATCCTTCCAGTGCGAACGGTTGGTGTCATGGGCGATGGCCGCACATATGACTACGCCTGCGCGTTGAGAGCCGTGACGTCTGTCGACGGCATGACTGCCGACTATTTCCCCTTCACGCATGATTTCCTGGGTGAGACGGCAACCCGTATCATTAATGAGGTACAGGGCATCAACCGCGTAACCTATGACATTACGTCAAAACCACCCGGCACTATTGAGTGGGAATAAGCAAGGCTTTAGATCACTTGAACCCGACGTCGTTTGGCGGGTCTTGACGTGGGCGGACCGAAAAATCGCAGGTAACTCTGCGAACGCAGGAACGTGATTGCACGAACGATTGTCGAGCCTGCATGCATTGGCGAAAGGTCAATGTTTGTGCTCGTGCATTTGCTTTTGTTTATAGCGCCTCGATGCTGTGAGCGAACTGCAATTTGCTTCGATTAACTGAATATTTGCAGGCGCTCATATAAACAGTCCTCAAACTGTTGCTCTGTCAGTTGCTTCGCCGAATAAAGATGGGAATGATTGAAGTGAGTAAATTAACTAAAATTATTTCTGGATATGAAAATGACGGCTTCAGTCTCGGCAAAGCAGCTAGAAAAAAGAGAATTAAGTTTTTTTGTGAATTGATAGAGAGTAAGTTTTCTGAGAAGGGCCGTGTAAAAATACTAGATATTGGCGGGACTGTTCAATATTGGAACATCATCGACAAAGATTTTCTGGATCGCAACAACGTACAGATTACCCTTTTAAATCTACCGGGATCTCAAGCCTTTGAGGCAGACGGGAGATTTGATTTTTTGACAGGTAATGCCACAGAAGACATCTGGAGTTACCTGAACCCTCAGGACTATGACCTGATCCATTCAAACTCCGTAATCGAGCATGTTGGTGACTGGGCGCAAATGAAGCGGTTTGCGTCAAATATCCGGGATTTCCACGGCGGTTATTTTGTCCAGACACCAAATTTCTGGTTTCCCATTGAGCCGCATTGCATGACGCTCTTTTTCCATTGGCTGCCGAAGCCTTTAAGGGTCTGGCTTGTTGCTCACTTTTCCTTGGGGCATTGGGCAAAGGGGGCCAATACCGATGAGGCCGTCGAAATCGTCGAAAGTGCGCGCCTGCTGAGCAAGTCCATGTTCAAGGCGCTTTTCAATGATGCGCTCGTCAAGCAGGAAAAATTCCTGTTTTTGACCAAGTCCTTCATGGCTGTCAGAGTTGACGGGGAAGAAGTCTCTTCTTGAAAAGAGACTGGATTGCTCAACTTTATAGATTTGAATACCCGACAGGCTTTCGAAAGATCACAAAACGAGTTCTCGAAATTGGTGGCTCAGCGCCTTGTTGAGATTTGAGCGTGAATGAATACACCACGGCATCCGGACCTGACACCAGACTGTGCTTCTTGTGCAGCCCTTTGCTGTGTTGTCTTTGCATTTGACCAATCCGAGTCCTTTGGTATCGACAAGGCAGCAGGCGAGGTTTGCCCGAACCTGGATAGCTGCGGACGTTGTGCTATCTTCGATGACAGGTCGCGTCTCGGATTCAGTGGATGCATTACCTATGATTGTCACGGTGCAGGACAACGTGTGACGCAGGAAGTGTTTCACGGGCACACATGGCGGGAAGATCCCGGACTTACGGAACGGATGGGTGAGGCGCTTTCCATCCTACGGCAAATTCATGAGAAACTGCTGCTCCTGGCAGCGGCTGAAAAACTTCCGCTTGGTATCGGGGAACGACAAGCAATAGTCGAACTGCAGATGCAGCTTGCTCCGCAGTCAGACTGGACGGAATCTCGGCTGAAGGCGTTCCCGCTGGTTGAGATTTCACGAAAAGTGTCGGATTTCCTGACAGGCTTGCGTCGACATTTCGAGCGATAGACCTGAGAGCGAAATGTGTGCCCTTATCTTGCGCATTTGATACAGAATGCTGCGGCCGGGTCCACCTGTAGCCGTTTCACGGAAATCTCTTCACCGCACTCCACGCAGTCACCGTATTCGCCAGCTTCCAACCTTGATAAGGCCGCGTCGATTTTCTGGATTGTCGCCCGGCGCTGCCGTTCGGCTGCCTGTGCCATCGCTTGTCCTTGAAGCGCGTCCATACGCGACAATCGACCGACTGATTGTTGATCTAGCTCCACCGTGGCGCGGGCTTCCCCGGACAATTCGCTCAATGTTTCAAGTTCGGACTTGAGCGACAAGAGCTTGATCCGAATGTCTTCAACGTTGTGTTCCGCCATCTCCAAGCCTCCAGCGAAAGCATGAAGACGGCGGCCAGGATGTGCAAGAGGAGGCAAGTGTCACCTGTTAAACGGCATCACTTGAACCTAAAATCCGGCAAGAACGATCTTCCCAATGGTTTTGTTGCTTTCAATCTTCTGATGCGCCAGGCGCAGATTATCTGCATTGATGGGTTCAATCACTTCCGTCAATGTGGTCTTGAGCTTGCCTGCATCAACAAGGTCAGCGACGTTGTTCAACAGCTTGCGTTGCTCATCCATATCGGTCGTCTGGTACATGGAACGGGTAAACATCATCTCCCAGTGGATCGATATCGCCTTCAGTTTGAAGGGCCCAATGCTGACGTTGTCGGGATCGTCGATGAGCAGAAAACGGCCCTGTGGCGCGATCAATTCTGCAATATCGTTCACGTGTTGCTCTGTGTGCGTTGTCGAGAAAACATAGCCGGGGGCTTCCAGTCCCAGAGCTTCGATCTGAGGCGCCATCGGTTCTGAATGATCGAGAACATGATGCGCACCAAGTTCACTCACCCAGGAACGGCTCTCCGGTCTTGAAGCAGTTGCGATAATCGTCATGTTCGTCAATTGGCGGGCAAGTTGAACCGCAATGGAACCGACGCCTCCCGAACCGCCAATGATCAGGAGAGTGTTCGAACCAGCCGGAACCGGATCCTTCACCTTCAGCCGGTCGAACAGGGCTTCCCAGGCGGTGATTGCCGTCAAGGGCATTGCTGCTGCCTCGGCAAAACTCAGGCGCGTGGGTTTGCGGCCCACAATGCGTTCATCAATGAGATGGTACTCCGAGTTGGTTCCGTCCCTGGTGATGTCGCCGGCATAATAGACCTCATCGCCCACCTTGTAGCTGGCAACGTCAGGACCCACTTCGGCGACGATCCCGGCCGCATCGTATCCAAGGACGACTGGCGCGCCGTTTTGCGAAGCTCGGGATTGCCGCACCTTGGTGTCGACTGGGTTGACCGCAACAGCCTTGACCTCAACGAGAAGATCCTTTCCGGAAGGCGCCGGCCTTGGTAGGTCGAGATCAGTCAACGACTTTGGGTCATCAATAGGAAGTGGTTCAAAAAATCCGATGGCACGCATGCTGTGTTCTCCTGATTTGCGTACCAATCAAATTGATCATAAAATTGTTTGGCGCAAGAATGCACAATTCTAGCCGTTACTCACAAAAATGAACCTTAGGCACAAAATGGATACCGTTAGAAAATCAGGACCCAAGCTTGTCAAGGACGTTTATGGCTGTCATCCCGGCTGTGCCGTCGAAGCAGCGCTCAGTTTGATCGACGGCAAGTGGAAAGGCGTCATTCTGTTCCTGTTGATGGAAAAAGAAGTCATGCGCTTCAACGAGTTCCAGAAAGCGCTTCCGGACATCACACAACGGATCTTGACCGCTCAACTCCGTAGTATGGAGGCTGACGGGTTGATCGTGAGGACCGTCTATCCTGTTGTTCCGCCGAAGGTTGAATATCAACTGACCGACCTTGGCGTGTCGCTGGAGCCGGTGGTGAAGGCCCTTGCACGCTGGGGGAACGAAAACAAGACGCTCTGGCCAAAAGGGTTTAAACGGGACAGCCACCTTCAGCAGGCAGGCTGACGTTTTTCCAGGCAGATGAGTTTCGTTTGTCGCTCGCAAACCATTGAGCCTCCTGACGCATTCGTGACTTTGTCAATCCGCGGCCCGTTGCGAGGATGCTCCCGCGAAATCCAAGGGAGAAATGCGTCATGAACCTAAGATGTTCGACAGCGCTTGCGGTGTTGCTCCTGTCCTCAGTGTTCGGAGCCTGCTCAGCACGGGCAGGTGAGGTCGAGATTGTCTCGGCAAAAGCAACCGGATCTGCAGGCACATGGACCTTCGCAGTAACTCTCAGGCATGACGATACGGGTTGGGACCACTACGCCGACCTCTGGCAGGTCTTTACGCCAGACGGAGAATTGTTAGGCGAGAGAGTGCTCCTTCACCCCCATGTCGACGAGCAACCCTTCACGCGATCCCAATCGGGCATCACGATCCCAGAGGGCGTGTCACAGGTCATCATCCGGGCACGAGACACGGTGCACGGTGTTTCGCCACAAGAATACAAGTTGAACCTGGACCGTTAAGCGTTGCCTCAGTCAGGTGCGGATAAAGGCCAAAATGCCGTCCGCAACGAATTGTACGGATAGAGCTGCCAACAGCACGCCGAGAAGACGGGTGATAACCAGCTGTGCGGTTTCTCCCAGGAGCCGTTCAATCTTGTCAGCCAAGAGAAAGGCACCCATGCAACTCAGCAGGATGATCGCGATGACGCCGCCGAGGCCTGCATAGGCGAGGGTATCCGGAGCCTGACTGGACAACAGGATGATCGCGGAGATTGCCGCAGGTCCCGAAATAAGCGGTATCGCCAAAGGAAAGATGGCGAGTTCATTGATCGTTCCATGATGCGCTTCCGATTCCATCGCCTTTTCGGCGGTTTCGGTTTTACGCGCCTGGCGCTTGCCAAAAATCATCTCGATCGCGATCAGGAACAACAGGATGCCTCCGGCGACCCTGAAAGCGGAAACGGAGATGCCGAGTACATTCAGCACCGTCTGTCCGGACGCGTAAAAAACAAGGAGTATGGCCGCCGCCGTAATGGTTGCCCGAATGGCGACCTTGCGCCTGTCGTGCTTGCTCATTCCAGCCGTGATTGCAAGAAACATCGGGGCCAGGCCGACCGGATCAATGGTGACAAATAGGGTCGCGAAGGCGTTGATGTAGTAGTCGAGCATGGCGATTCCCGGACCGGTTTTTAAGGCGCTTTTGTCGCCTTACTATAGAGCTTTGCGATGTGGTGGCATGTTCTCAAGCCAAATGATTTTTGCCCCCTGTGTATACTCCTCGTAAGACATTGAAATTAAACCTCTATTACTTAGGTGGAAAAGCGCCGAGAATTTGGAGCGGCGTCTTGAATCGGATATAAAAGAGCAAGCAATAACAATGAAATGAGTGTCTTCCTTGGCTGACCAGGACAATAGCACGCCCACTGACGGTCTCCCGTCCGATATCAAACCGGTCTCCATCGTCGATGAAATGAAGCGCAGCTATCTCGATTACGCGATGAGCGTGATCGTGTCGCGTGCGCTGCCTGACGTCCGCGACGGCCTCAAACCGGTTCACCGGCGCATTCTCTACTCGATGCACGAAAACGGCTACGAGTGGAACAAGCCCTATCGCAAGTCGGCCCGCGTGGTCGGTGACGTCATGGGTAAGTATCACCCGCATGGCGACAGCGCGATTTACGATGCGCTGGTGCGCATGGCGCAGAATTTCTCGCTGCGACTGCCGTTGATTGACGGGCAAGGTAACTTCGGCTCCATCGACGGCGATCCAGCCGCGGCCATGCGCTACACTGAGTGCCGTCTTGAAAAGGTCGCCCACAAACTGCTGGACGATATCGACAAGGAGACGGTCGACTTTCAGGAAAACTACGATAACTCCGAGAGTGAGCCCGTCGTCCTTCCTGCCAAGTTCCCGAACCTCCTCGTCAACGGTGCCGGCGGTATCGCAGTCGGCATGGCAACCAACATTCCGCCGCACAACCTGGGCGAAGTGATCGATGCCGCCATTGCCGTGATGGAAAATCCGGCGATGTCACTCGAAGAACTGATGCAGATCGTTCCAGGCCCGGATTTCCCAACGGGTGGCATGATCCTCGGTCGGTCGGGTATCCGTAGTGCCTATGAAACGGCCCGCGGTTCGATCGTCATGCGGGCGAAAGTCGACGTCGAAGAAGTACGCAAGGACCGGACGGCACTGATCGTCACGGAAATCCCGTATCAGGTCAACAAATCGACGATGATCGAGAAGATTGCCGAACTGGTGCGCGACAAGCGTATCGAGGGCATCTCGGACATCCGTGACGAGAGCGACCGCTCGGGCATGCGGGTCGTGATCGAGCTGAAGCGCGATGCGGTTCCGGACGTGATCCTGAACCAGCTCTATCGTTTCAGTCAGTTGCAGACATCGTTCGGCGCCAACATCGTTGCTCTGAACGGCGGCAAGCCGGAGCAGATGAACCTCTCCGACATGCTGCGCGCCTTCGTCTCCTTCCGCGAGGAGGTGATCCAGCGACGCACCCGCTACCTGCTGAAGAAAGCCCGTGACCGTGCCCACATCTTGGTGGGCCTGGGCATCGCTGTTGCCAACATCGATGAAGTCATCAAGCTCATCCGCAGCGCTCCGGACCCGGCAACGGCGAGAGCACAGCTGATGGAGCGCAACTGGCCGGCAAAGGATGTTGAATCGCTCATTCTTCTGATCGACGATCCGCGCCACATGGTGCAGGACGACGGCACCTACAAACTGTCAGAAGAACAGGCACGAGCCATTCTCGATCTGCGTCTGCAGCGCCTGACGGCGATGGGCCGCGATGAAATCGAGGAAGAACTCAACAAGATCGGTGCGGAAATTTCCGACTATCTCAACATCTTGCGCTCCCGGGCCAGGATCCAGGAGATCGTTCGCAACGAAATGCTTGAGATCAAGGAAGAATTTGCAACTCCGCGCCGAACCGAAATCATCGAAGGCGGGGCAGATTTCGACGAAGAAGACCTGATCCAGCGCGAAGACATGGTCGTGACCGTGTCTCACGGTGGCTACATCAAGCGCGTGCCGCTGGCGACCTACCGTGCACAAAGACGCGGAGGCAAGGGCCGGTCCGGCATGGCAACCAAGGACGAGGATTTCGTCACCAGGCTGTT
>MDSZ01197327.1_pt1 | contig 11706 bp, 3 predicted proteins | sample 811201 | NCBI WGS metagenome assembly MDSZ01 (sample SAMN05326647, study PRJNA326480) | marine metagenome | isolation source: seawater | place: Indian Ocean: North | collected 2010 | reverse complement strand
CTCTTTAATATTATAAAAATGAGGCGAGAACGAACTTGAAAACATTCCTTTTGTCGGTGAATCATATCCAACACCTACATTAAGAGCTCCTTCATAAGCTGGTGTATAATCTATAGATTCATTTAATAGACTAGCAGAATAAGAAGAAGCTTCAATATGTGCATCTTTGGATGTGTGTAGATTTTCCAACGATGATAGTGATGGAACACTACCAGTATGAGAAGAAACCTCAATATGACCAGTTTTATAAAATACACCAGGCTCACTAACTTCATCTTGAGGTCCAACAAAAGTATGTGTATATTTTGAAGCTGTATGGTCTGTTAAATTAATTTGACCCTTTATATCTATTATTTCTTTTTCAAATTTTTGATTTTTTATTTTTTGTCTGTCTAAATATGTTGGTTTTAACATTACTCCAACATCTAAAGTAGACCTAGCAGGTATCAATCGTTTTAAAGATTTAATTAAATCTTTATTAAATAAAACTGATTGAGCTCTAATATATTTATTTACATTCATTGATACATTATAATGTGTCAAGAAGTTATCTTCAAATTTATCTAAATCTTTATATGTGATTTCATTTATATCTCGTGGGTCAGCAAACTTATCGTTGAAATCAAAATTACCCAATTGATTTAAAATAAAATTATTTATTACATCTTGTGGTGACCTTACAATTTCAAGAACACTTGAAGCTTTTCTTTTATTTATTAATGGATTATAAACATCCAATGAAGCGTATTCCATTGGATTTAAATTCCTAACAAATCTTCTTTCTGAATCTATTATAACATTATTATCATTTAATTCATAACTACCACCAGTTCTAATATTAAATTGTGTTCTTACTATTTCTTCTTCTTCATACATTTCAGGTAATTCTGATAAGGAACCTGTCATTTCATCACTAAATGTAATACTGTAATCTTTAATATTGTTAGGATTTGAATCTTTAATTTTAATTGACGCGCCTGTACTTATATTTGGTAATTGAGAACCAGACTTATAGTTTTCATTTAATTTATAATGATATATAACTTCATCTTGAGAAGAAGTAACTGCATTACCAACAACACTTTTCTTATCTAAAATATGTTGTTTAAATATTGAAGCACTTAATGGATATTTCCAAAGTCTAAATTCAGCTATACTTCCTGTATATTTAGCACCTATATGTAAATTACCAGTAGTTCCAGCTGTTGCACTTCCAGTTCCCATAAAGTTAGCTGATACGAATTTCGCTGCTCCACTACCAGAACTACCTTGTGTTATAAAATAATTTCCATTGGTATTGTATGTTCGAATTGTGTTATTGTATTTTTCACCAAGTTGAATTTGATAAGATTGTGTAATATTAGCGTTAGCTGCGTTTCCGTGTTTTGAATCACCTTCACCACCTTGAGTTTTTTGTACTAAAACATTCCAATGATTACCATTCATTAAATCAACATAATCAGTTGAAGAAGATAAATAAACATTAGGATTCGCACCAGCGTTAGAAGCGTTTATTCTAAGTTCTATAGCAGCTTTTGTAGGTTGTGTTGAACCTGATGGTTTTACTCTTATTTCCCACAACTTCTTAGCGTTACTATAGTTACCTACAATAACTTGTTCAGCTTGAGTAACATCTGGTTTAATTACAAATTCAATAGCTTTTGCTGATACATCATTTACACCCCAATCAGATTTTATAATTCTATTAGAACCAGAAACATTAAACATTACTAATCTATCTGTTGTTTCTGTATAGGATAAACTTCCTGTCGCAGTATCAATATCAACCGTATTAGTATTATTATTCAATACCGAATTATCAAAATTTTCTAATGAAGCGCCGTGTTCTCTTAATTTTAAAATACTTGGTGGTAAACCATATGAATTTAATAAATTTTCAACACCTTTTAAAGTTCCTTTGGATTTATAAATGTAATTAAGACTATTTAAAACATTTCTCCAAATATTATTCATAGTTGTTTTATTTAAATTAGAATTTGCATCTGTTAATGATGAACCTAAAAATCTTCTAATTTCAGATTCTTCCAATTTACCAAACGGTAGTTTAAATTCCCAATTAAATTGATTAGCTATAACTGGTAATAAATTATCAGGAAGTGATTTATCAACATCATAATTTGTATTTAGTAATTTATCATAATTATCAATATGATTTCTAAGTAAATCAAATAATTCTCCCAACATACTTAAAAATGATTTTAAATCTTTGTTATCAAAATTACCCTCATCAATAATATATTGTGGTAAATTATTAAATAAACTATGAATATTATTTTCATCAAAAGTCGAAGCTGATATTATTTGATTATCATACCAAGTTTTAAATTCAGTTGAACCAGTAGGATAAATATCCATAAATGGTTTAAAGTTAATTGGATTTTCTTTTGTTATTTTAACATCAGTAATATATGAAGATGTTATAGTTGTACTTGAATCTGTATCAATACCTATTCTAAACAATTCACCAGCTGGTACTAAGGAACCTGAGAAAGGTATTCCGCTTGATGTAACTTGTGTTCCATAATTTGTATATCTACTTCCAAGAGTTACAGTATAAGAACCAGTTTTAGAGCCACTTAAAATAGTTATTTGACTTGAATTATCACTAAAATCAGTTATACTTCCAGGATAACCCACAATTGGATTTGATGAATATGGAGCCCAATAAGACATTGAAGCTTGATAAATATATCTTTGCCAAGAACCTGATTTTATATCAGGTTGTAAAATAGAACTCGTATATAAAGTATCGTGTGGTAATTTTGGAACATTGTGTTGGTTACGATTTTTCCAAATAATTTTACTATCTTCAGCACCATTATTAATCGACTCGTCACCTCTCATAAAAAATGATAAATATAATGAACCACTATAATTAAAAAATGGTTTATCTTCAACTTTATATTTATCATAAAACAAAGGTATAGGGGTTGATGTTGAACCAGTTATCTTAAATACTTTATTAAATCCACCATCACCTATAAGAGTTTCAGTTTTTGTTATATTTACAGGTTTATCTGGGTCTGCGAAATTATATCCTAAATTTATTGGATTTTGTAAATTTAAATCTTGTGCTTTATAATATAAAGCAAATTCAAATGGTGTAAAACTACTTTTTTCACTTTGAATTTTTTTAAACAAATCTTTTCTATAAGCATCAACAACAACACTACTTGTTTCTTGTAAAGATTGAGATAATAAATTAGCACTATTTTCTATGTTTTGTATTTTTGTTTTAAAATTTTCTATTTTTGAAACAGCGGAACCATAATGTATATGATTTGAAAAATTAGTATAATCAACTTTTAAATTACTATAACTTGATGTTAAGATACTATCTATAATTGTATCGTCACTCATTTCTAAAGAACCAGTTAAATCATTATAACTCTGAAAATTACCATTATAATTATCATAATTAACCACCTCATCAATCATTTCTTCATCATAATCTAATCCACGAAGAGTTGGTGTTGGTGGTGTTTTTGGAATATAATAAAATTCTTGTTCTTCACCAGTAAATATTTTTTTCTCAATATGTGTTTCTTGTGTAGTAGATATTCCAGCCGGTAGTGGTTGAGATAATTTAATTACTATACTTGGAACTGTTGTACTGTTTAAAGTTTGAAGATTAATATCATCAACAGCTATATTAACAATAGGAATATGTAAAGATTGAAAGTTAGAACTTTGTCTTGTTACTAAAACATAATCCATAGCAGTACCTTGACCTACAAAATCTTTTAAGTAAGCTACTAATAATCTTATGATTGCTGGATTTGGACCAGTGGATACATAATTAGCTGATGATGGTGGAATGTATTTAGACAATGTTGAATCAGTATCGTGTGCTCCATCAATTGTTCCAAATATATAATGATAAGCTCCATTAATTTGTGTTGGACTTATGGTCAATCTTAATTCTGTTTTATCAGCTGATATATTTTTTATTATAAATTTCATTTATGTTCTACTTTACTCATTTATTAAATTACTAATGTATAAATCTAACGCGTTATTTAAATTTTCTATTTTTTCAAATCTTAAATCTGTAAAATATCTACGACCTAATGTATTAGAAGCTATTTGATTTTCCGTATGATTATTCCCTAAAAATATATTTAAGCTTCCTAAATTTGCTTCAGGTGTTGTAGATAATAATTTAAATCTTTTGTACCAAGTTATGTCACCCACAGTTATTATTTTTAAATTTCTATCTAAATTATTATTTTGATTTAATTTATAACTTGAAAACATATCCGTTATATAATTATCACTTTGTGGAAATAAACTCAAACCAGTAATTGATGGTGTTTCGGGTGGTGAAACTGTATAATCAAAAAAGTCTGAAGCTTTCATTTTAACTCTTATCTGACCATTCCAAGCCATAGTCACTCTAAACTCACCAGGAAAATTATAACCATCATATACTGAAGTATCAAATATTGTACCATTTAATTTATGATATAAAACAGATGTATCTGAAACGGAAACACCATTTTCAGTTAAGTAATTTTCTCCAGCTGCTACTATATCAAATTTTCTACCACTTGGAGCTACAAAAGAATAAAAATATAAATTTCTATCTTGATTTGAACCTTCACCACCATAAGAATCATTGTCAAATTGTACACCTATTTCGATTTCTGTATTTTCCCAATCTTGAATGTTATTAAACATAGAAGGTAAATTAAATTCATACATTTGTCGTCCAGACATCACATCATCATTGTAATTACCTTCAACATTAAAATCAGCAATAGGTGCTCCATTGATTGTTAATCTACAATGTGGCCATCCATTATAATAACGACCCTGTAATTCAAAAGACATAGTAGTATTATTACCGGTGTTAGGTTCTTCATCACCCTCAAGAATATTATCTAAAGAACTAGCGTTTCCAAATGTACTTAAAATATCATAAAAATTTGGGTCAAATTTATTATTAAAACCAACCCAAGCACTAAGAATATAATTAGAATCTGATTCTATACCAGTTACTTTCATATCATATTTATTATTTCCTGCTCCGTTTTGTTCTAATACAAATCTTCCAACACCAGGATTTTGTAACATTGTAAATCTATTGTGTCCCAATGAACGGTCTAAATCACCGGTTTGAGTAGCTTCTAATCCAGCAAAAAAGTTTCCATTTTCAATTAAATTATTTTCGTGACTTTTTAAAAACTTACCTATTGTTGTTTTTAAACTTCTTAAAAAATATATATTTAATTTATATCTACTTTGTGGACTATTTAATTTTTCTAATAATTCTGTTGGTTTTATATAAATTTTATTTTTGTCATCATAATAAACATTTAATTGTTTTTGATATATTAAATTAGGATTAAAATCTGATAATAATTGTGGTTCAGTTGTTCCTACTGGTATTGGTAACAATGTTGAATGTTGTTCAGTTGTATGTTCTTTACCTACCATAAATCCATTTTGTGAATGAAAATGATAATCCCCAATATAAAATTGATTCGTATTAGGATTTTTTAATAAAAGTTTATTTGAATAAAAAGTAGCTATTACACTTTGTGCATTTTCTTCAATATTTAATATTTCAACTTTTACATAATCTCCTTGATTTGGATTAAATTCACCTTCAGTTTTTCCCAAACTTATTGTATCTAATATTTCATCACTATATAATTCTATATAAGCCATATTTTATTAACTCCCCTCACAAGCTGCTTGACCAGTAACAGGTCCTCCAAATGGATAAGTAGGCTTACCATCACATAGTGGGTCATTGTTTTCTAATGGGTCACCACAATAAAGAGCTAACTTAGTTCCATCACTACATTCTACAATTACATTTGCGTTATTATCAGGATTTGCTATAGAGTCGTTACAAGTATAACTATTACCTTCACTACTTACAGATACACAATCACCGTAAAATTCATTTGCAGCTCCCGCACCATAAGTTGATAAGGTTTCTTCTAAAGTATCAATTTGTGTTTGTTGAGTTTGAAGTAAAGCAGTCTGTTCAGCCGCTTTATCATTTAAAGTATTTATTTCTTCAACCATTGTTGATATTTGACCACTTGAATAAACTGGTAAATCTTGATTTGATAATTTTTGTAATTCTGAAATAATATATCCTGATGTATTTTGTTCCCAAGTATTGTATTCAGCATCATTTGGCCAAATTTTAGTTACATCAGCCACTTCTGCTTCAGGAGAAGCTGTTGTTACTTTTTCAACTCCATCACCTTTATTAAAAATTTTAGAACCAATTAAAGCGTATGGAGTTCGTTGTTTATTATCACCTAATTCTGTAAATGGATTTGTAGCTGTTCTATATATTTGTTCTTGAGTAAGAATTGTATCCCATAAATAAAATCTATCAATAGATAAATTTGTTGGAGATTGATGGTTTCCTGCTCCCCAAGATGGATTATTGTCTTGGTTTTTGATGTATTGACCAAAATGTAAACACGCTGTAGACCAAGTACTATTAATATTCATCTTTCCAATATCACTAAATTTTGTATTTTGTAAATCATAAAGGTCGTTATTATTTGTTCTATATCCAGGTACGCTGTCCCAATTTTCACTACCAGCTTGTTGTGCGTTCAAAAATGGTGTAGCTCCTGTTTGAGTTATATCAAACTTTTTATGACCATCTACATAAAAAACTAAATTATTTCCATTATAGGTAAAAGCTATATTTACCCATTGTTTTAATGGTAGTACATAATGAGTTCTTAAAGCGTGAGGTATATTATTACCTATAGCTGTTCCATCATTGGTATTTCCCCCTTCCGTTCCGAACGCTATTATTAATTCACCAGGATTTAAAGGATAATCATCCATTACCATTCCCTGCCCACTCGTAGTGTCACCCATCATCCAAATAGTAAAAGCGGCTGGTTGACTCACAATCGTTTGTAATCCACGACCCAAAGCTTTCCATTGTGTATTTGTTGTATTGATTAATGATGAACCTAACTCATAGGGAGGAGTACCTATATATTCTTCCCATTCACTTGTTGTATAAAAATCAGTATCTAAATATAAATCCATCTGTATACTAACATCAGATTCACCTATAGGAAAATTTCTATTATCAACTTCAGTTTGAAAATAATTTGTTGATGAGTTATTACCACTCTGTATCGCGAATATAAATTTAGAATTTTTAATTTCGTCACTACTAGCTAAATCATCATAATATCTACCACTAAAAAAATCATCACTTAACCACCCTTGACTAGCCATTCCTGCGTTTGTCCAAGGCGTTTCAGTCCACCAAAATCCAGAGCTCGGTTTTTGTATCATAAATTCATTTGGTGCGAAATTCCATTTTGGTGTAAATCCTCTTTGTGGAGTATGTAACCAAGTCATATTATTAGCTACAACTTGTAATCTATTATTTCTACCACTTTTATCAGGAAAATATACAGAAGTATATGTACCACTTTGACCACCGTCACCTGTATATGCGTTACCATTTTTAAAATATCCATTATATACATTTATATCTTCAAACATTTCAAAACCACAATAATCTATTTCAATATCTTGAAAAACACCATTTGCAAAGATTTTTGGTTCCTCGTGTCCAAATCCCTTGTATCCAACATACCAAGTTAAAGCGTTACCACCCTTAAAGTTTTTTGGTGTTGTTAAAGATATTTCTTTTAAAATCCATTTTAAAGTTATATTTGTTTGAGACTCCCCATCATAGATGATGTGAGGAATTTCTAAAGTATCAATAATTGAATCTGTTCCACCCAACCCATTCGTAGGGTCATTGACAACATTTTCAGGATGGTCAACAGTCATACCACTATACGCTCTTATATGAAACGGATTAAAGGATTCTAATTGTGGGTCTCCAACACCACCCCCATATAAATCAATTGTAGTAGAACACATCCAAACACGAAACTTATAAGTACAACCAGGTTTTATTTGAGTAACATCAATTTGGTATTCTGTATTAGCATTTGACCTTCTTTGATGTACTGTTGCGCCATCTATAGTAGGACTTACTTCATATAAATTTCTTGATATTCTATTATCTCCATTATGTCTGTCATCTGTAAGTTCTTCATTGTGTGTACCATAAGACATAGCTGGATGAAGAATTTCACTCGTACTGGGACTGGTCAGAGAGTTTGAAAAAGGATTAAAAATTATATGTCCTGGTTTTGTCCAAGCTGATATAGTTGAAAATACACCAGGTGCTATACCGCCCCAGACATAATTGTTAGGACTACTAAAATTGTATTTAGCTACAAGACGAGGAGCTAACTCTTCATCAGAAGCTATATCTACAGGATTTTCTGATTCTACAACTCTTGGTTTTAAAGCACCTATAGATTCGAGTGCAGAAATTAATTTTGGTGTATATCGAACAGCATCATAAGATGTAACTACTATTAAATCATCTTCTTCTATCAATGTTCCATCTACAAATTCACCATCTATAATAGCATCACCTAATTTATCAGCTGTTAGTTCACCATACACTTGACCGTTTTGTTCAGGAAAATGAGTCCTCCCACCATATGTATCATATACTTCATCATATTTAACCATACCATTCCAATCACCATTCATAAAACTATCTCTTGAAAAAATTGTTATTCTATGTCCTCTACCATTCGCGTTTGAATAAACAATTTTTTCATCTCCATTTTTATTTATAACTTTTAATGTTCTTGGTAATCTTGGAGCAGCTATCTCATCATCACCTTGAAATTGATAATAACCAACTCCTTCAGCTTTAACAGTAACAGCATCATATCCAAATTCACCGCTTGGAATTTCTTCTTTTATTCTTTCAAATTCTTCAAAAAACTTTTGTAATCTATAACTTGATGGTAAAGGAGCTTCTGCATATTCATCAAAGAAATCATCAGTTCTATATCTAAAAAATGGTAATTGATTTTTAAAATCTTTGTACTTGTCTAATATTTGTGTAAATGTTTCAGGTTTTATTTCTGAAAAATCTGTTGGTATAAAATCTGGTAATTTATTATCATCTATTTTAGTTTTTAAACCATCTATATTAAAGAATTGTGATAAGTTTTGATAAACTCCAACTATATCAAAAGCTGGTTGGTTATTTGGTGCGTTTAATTGCATTACTGGTGTGACTACATCATCTCCCGCATCATTTTGTGAAACAAAACTTGAAACAGTTAAAGTTAAATGGTTTGGATGTATAAAACCAGCCCAATTAATTATAGCGTTTAATATTTCATCATTATTTGAAGTATCATAATCACTCTGATAAACTACCATCATTTCATTTTCATTTCTACCCTCATTCATCACACCATCTCTAAAAGTTTTTTGATAACTTTCAATATTAACTTTTCCTAAAATTTCTTCTATTTTTGAAAGTTGACCTAATAATAATTCTGTAATTCTACTTGAAATAATTTGTTTATATTCTTCAATATTTTCATTGTGCCAAAGTTCTCCATAACCATCATCTGTATTTTGACCAGTATCAGTATTGGTTCCTCCTTGACCTCCACCAGAACCTTCACCAGAACCACCACCTGAACCACCACCATAAGTTTGTAATTGGTCTACTGGTCCATTATACTCAAAACTATCAGAATAAACTTCTTCAAGTTGTTGAGTTTCTTCATTCCACTGCCATTCTATTGTATTATATATTTTCATTATATTATTTTAAACTCTTCATTGTTATCAATTATTACCTCTTGTCCATCAGTATATTCGATTTTAAATAAAACTTTGTAATATCTTCCTGTTTCAAAATTATCAAACCATTGGTCAAAATACATCGAGGTTGTATCTGCACTCATTGATGTATAAGCTCCAAATGGAATAACATCTGTATTAGTAGCTACATCAACAATAGAATAAGAACCACTTCCTTTTGGTATATAAAAAGAAGATGTTAACGCAGATTCTGTAAATGTTTTTGTAACATATTTTTTCCTACAACCCATTCTAAATCTAACTTTTTCTGATTCTCTATAAGTTGGTTGTAATCCTTTAATAAATATATGATTTTCAATTTCTCCACTCATTGTTATGTAATTAATTGAACCAGTAATTGAATCTGGATAACTAATATCATTCCACCTAACTTCAAGTTTTGGTTGATATATTGTATTTGTATTGTTTGAAAAGAATTTTAAATCAAGCTGTGTTTCATCATCTTCATAACTACCACTAAATTTTGTTATAAATCCATAATTGGGAACATCCTCTTGTATATGTCTTCGAACCATATGAGTCATATCCATTTCTATATCAGGTGATTGATTTTCAAATGACTGAGATGTTTGATTTACAGATGGAGCTATAGCCCACCACACACCACCACCAGTAGAACTAAATCTACTTCCTGATGTATATGAAGCACCTATAGTAGTCCAAGCTGAACCAGAATTTAAATCTGTCCAAGTTACACCCTTTTCAACCTTTGGTTCATCAAATTTTTTACCAACACCTTCTTCCCATTGAGCTGCTTGAGTTGTAATCGTGTGTGTAATTACATTATAAGTTTTATCTAATTCCTTTTGACCTTCTACTTCATACAATCTTAAATAAAACATTGAACCAGTTCCTGAATTACTATATACATTATAACTTGGTTGTTCTGGTTTAGGAATAGTTCCATCAACAATAGAAGCTGATATAACTGAATAATCAAAAGCAGTAAGTATTCTTGACACACCATATGAAGCTGTCGAATAAGAATTGACAAACTCTTTTTTCAATTCAAGTATTTCATCTCCACCATAATTTTTATAAACACTATTGGGATATTGAACAATATGACTTGGAGAGTCTTCTGTTATATATGAGCTTCTACTAGCTGTTATAAAATAATACATTTACTAAACCACCTTAAATTCAAAATCATTATCAAATATTAATTTTTTATTATCATCTGTTTGTAACCGTAATTTAATTCTATATTTTCTATTAGTTATAAATCCATCTAATCTTTGTTTAAAATAATTTGATGTTGAATCACAACTTAAATATGATTGTTCTCCAAATGGAACTATTATTTTTCCTGTTACTACATCAGTTATTGAATAACTACCACTTTTTTCTGGAACAAATAATGGTGATGTTGTAGATTTTGATGTTGAAGCAGATTTTGTTTGATATCTCTTTCTACCACCTACTCTAAATTTAGGTACTTCTGTTTCTTTGTATTCTTTTCTTAAATTTATCATATAAAGATAATTATCTTCTGTTCCATCAATTGTTAATTGTGTTAAACTTCCAGTATTTGAACCAGTACAAGGTAAGTGGTCATCCCATCGTACTTCAAGTTGTGGAGAATACACAGTATGTCCCTCTTTAGAGAAATAACTTATATCACCAGACTCGCTGACTGAATTTTCAAAACTTCCACTCCACTTAACAATAAATCCATTGTTTGTAATTTGATTACTACCACCCAACCAGTTATTTACTATGTCAGTAACATTCATATTAATATCAGGTGATTGATATGAAAAAGATTGTGAAGCTTCGTATCCATTACCAGTTATCCATACCCCACCACCAGCAACACTTCTACTACCAGAGTCAGCGTTTGGGTCATTTACTAATGACCATTTTGTATTATCAAAGTTTTCATCTCGTCTAACCCAACTTACACCATTTCTTGGATTGGGATTTTGGTTGGTGTAGCCTGTTCCTTCCACCCAACTTGATGAT
>MDSZ01149398.1_pt1 | contig 11706 bp, 8 predicted proteins | sample 811201 | NCBI WGS metagenome assembly MDSZ01 (sample SAMN05326647, study PRJNA326480) | marine metagenome | isolation source: seawater | place: Indian Ocean: North | collected 2010 | reverse complement strand
GTAAAATATTTAAATTAGAACAAAATTACAGATCTACAAAAAATATTTTAGATACCGCTTCAAAACTCATATCAAACAATAAAAGTAGGATGGGAAAAGAACTTCTGACTATAAAGAATGATGGAGAGTTAGTTAAATTAAATTGCTATCAGTCTGGAAAAGATGAGGCTGTGGGTATAAGCGACACAATAGAGAGTAGCTTAAAAAAAAAGTTTTCTTTAAATAACATCACAATATTGGTTAGAGCAATTTACCAGACTAGAGAATTTGAGGAAAGATTTCTTAAAATAGGGCTTGGTTATAGAATAATTGGAGGAATGCGATTCTATGAGCGAGCTGAAATTAAAGATCTTGTATCGTACTTGAGAATAGTTTCTCAAAAGACGGATGATTTAGCTCTAGAAAGAGTTCTCGGTGTTCCAAAGAAAGGAATAGGTGAAAGCACGTTAAAGCAAATTTACTTATTTTCAAATAAACACAAAATATGTCTTGAAGAGTCCATTTTGAAAATGATTGAGACAAACCAATTTAAACCAAAAATTAAAAATGTTTTTAGTAATCTCATGTCTTTGATAAAAAAATGGAGAGAGGACAAAAATAAAATGAAACATTACGATCTTTTAAAAATTATAATAGATGAGTCCGGTTATTCAGAAATGTTAAAAAATAAAAAGAATGTTGAAAACGAAAATAGGCTTGAAAATATAAAAGAATTATTAAGAGCTATGCATGATTTTGATAATTTACAAACTTTCCTTGAACATGTGTCATTAGCAACTTCAATAGATCAAAATTGGGAAGGTGAAAAAGTTAATATGATGACTATGCATGCAGCAAAAGGTCTTGAGTTCGATGCAGTTTTTCTTCCAGGCTGGGAAGAAGGTCTTTTCCCACATCAGAAATCCTTGGATGAAAAAGGTGATTTTGCTTTAGAAGAAGAAAGAAGACTGGCATATGTAGGCATTACGAGAGCAAAACAAGAAGCTTTTATATCTTTTGCTAGCAGAAGAATGTTTCATGGAGATTGGATGGATGCGTTACCTTCTAGATTTTTAGGCGAACTTCCCGATGATAACGTTAAAAAAAATGACTATCAAACTGAAGAGATGAATATTGATTTTGATTTAAACCAAGATCAAGAATTTGAGTACGATCAAGGGTATAGAAGCCCTGGCTGGGAAAGATTTAAAAAAAACAAATTATTAAAGTGGAAAAAATAAAATACATAAAGAATAAATTGAAATATCATAATATTGATGGATATATAATTCCGAAAAATGACGAATTTTTTAATGAATATGTATCGCCAGAGAATGATAATTTAAAATATATTTCGAATTTTAGTGGCTCTTACGGTTTTGCGCTAATTCTAAAGAATAAGAACTTTTTATTTGTCGATGGAAGATACATAATTCAAGCCGGTAAAGAGAGTGGTAAAAATTTTAAAATATTAAACTTATTTGATCAAAGTCCAAGCAAAGTTTTAAAAAATAATTATAAAATTGGATTTAATCCTAAAATTTTTACAAGACATATGCTTAATAGATTATTTAACACACGAAAAACACATCTTATTCCAATAAATGAAAGTATAGTAAAGAAAAAGATAAAAACTAGTAATTCTAAAAAAAAAAAGATTTTTTCAATTGATGAAAAGTATTGCGGAAAGTCTTATAAAAAAAAGATAAGAGAACAGCTTAATTATTTAAATAAGAGAAATATAGATTTTAAATTTATTTCAGCTCCGGAGAATATAGCTTGGCTTTTAAATGTAAGAGGTGATGACTCTCCATACATTCCTATGGCCTTTGGAAGATTGTTAATAAATAGAAAAGGTAAAGTAATTTTTTTTATTAAGACAGAAAAAGTCTCAAAAAAAATCTTAAAAAAATTTAAAAATATAAAATTCGTTGATCTAGAGAATTTAAATAATGTCTTAATAAATATTAAAAATAAAAGAATTATTATCGATAAAGTAAATTGCTCTTTTTTCTTTGAGAGTCTTCTTGCTAAAAAAAATCGTATATTAAAAGAAGTTGATAATATTTACCAATTAAAATCAATCAAAAATAAAACTGAGATAAAAAATATTAAACGTATCCATGTTTATGATGGAGTGGCATTAACAAAATTTTTAATTTGGGTAAAAAAAAATTACAAAAAAAAAAATTTGACTGAGTTAAGTGCCAGTAAAAAACTATTAAGTTTAAGAAAAAAAAATCATTTTTTTAGAAGTCTTAGTTTTCCTACTATCTCAGCCACAGGCCCCAACGGTGCTATTATTCATTATAATCCAAACTTAAAAACAAATCGTAAATTAAAAAAAGGGGATATATTTTTAATCGATTCTGGTGGTCAGTATTTGTTTGGTACAACTGACGTTACTCGAACAATATCATTAGATAACAATGAAAATAAAATTAAGAATATATTCACAAGAGTTTTAAAAGGTCATATATCTGTTCTTAATTATAAATTAAATAAAAAAACCAAAGGCTATAAAGTAGATCAAATAGCTAGACAATATTTAAAAAAAATTAATTTAGATTATCCGCATGGCACTGGACATGGGGTTGGATGTTATCTTAATGTGCATGAGAGTCCCTACGGAATTTCAAAATTTAATAACTCAGATTTTCCCCAAGGTATAGTTATCTCGAATGAACCTGGCTATTACAAAAAAAATTACTATGGTATTAGAATTGAAAATTTAATTACTGTAATAAAATCTAGGGGAAAATTAAGATTTAGTAATTTAACAATGGCGCCAATAGAAAAAGATTTAATTAACAAAAGTCTTCTAAACAAATTAGAGATCAAAACAATTAATCAATATCATAAAGAAGTATTTAATAAATTGAATAAACATTTTTCAATAAATGAAAAGAAAGATCTTAAACGACTTTGTTCATATATTTAGTAGTTTGTACCATTGATCCTCGTTTAAAACTTTAATATTTAAACTTTTTGCTTTTTCAATTTTTTTCTTTGTAGGTTTACTATTTCCAACCACTAGAAAACTTAATTTTTTTGAAACTGATGCCAATACCTTGCCGCCGTTCTCCTCAGTAAGTGCTTTTGCTTCAGATCGACTAATTTTTTCAAAACCGCCAGTAAACATAATATTCTTGTCTTTCAACTTTCCATCTCGATTTTTTTGAATATAGTCTTTTATGGATAATATTTTTATTAATTTTTGTGAAATTAATAAGTTTTTTTCTTTTTTTAAATGACTTTTAATTGAAAGAATTTGAGTTTGACCAATGCCATCTAAATCCTCTAATTCCTCTAAAACTTTGTTATTAGATTTACCTAAAAATTCACTAAAAAATTTTTTTGTTTTAAAGTGATTTGCTAGACTTTTGGCATTTTCTTGGCCGATATGTCTAATTCCTAATGAATAAATAAATTTATCTAAAGAAATATTTTTTGATTTTTCGATTGCCTGTTTGAGATTATTTGTTGAGAGTTTTCCCCATCCCTCCAATTGTTCAATCTTATTGTAATCAAGTTTAAAAATATCTTCGGGATACTTAATAAATCCTAAATTCCAAAATGTTTCCACTACTTTTTTTCCTAAACCTTCAATATTTAAAGCCTCTTTTGATACGAAGTGCTTAAGTTTTTCTTTAGCAATAAAATCACAATCGTAACCTTTAGTGCACCTTCTTACCGCGTCCTCTTTTTTTGTATTAAGACTTTTTTCTTTTACTGTAATACTTCCGCATAAGCATTTTTTTGGAAAAGAAAATTTTTTACTCGATGTATCTCTCTTACTAACATCAACCTTTATTACTTGAGGTATCACATCTCCGGCTCTTTGAATTTGAACAATGTCTCCAACTCTAATATCTTTTCTTAATATTTCTTCCTCATTATGAAGTGTTGCATTCGAAACGACAACACCTCCGACATTTACAGGCTCTACTTTAGCTACAGGTGTTATGGCCCCTGTTCTTCCAACCTGAATAACTATATCTTTTATTCTTGTAGTTGCTTTTTCAGAAGAAAATTTAAAAGCAGTTGCCCATCTGGGTGAATTAGAAGTATTACCTAATCTTTTTTGTAAGTTTAGATCATTTACTTTTAATACAATACCATCAATATCATAATCTAAAGAGGATCTTTTTTCTTCTATTCTATTATGGATATTTATTATCTCATCTAAATTTTTTGTTTTTTGTGATAGCGGATTAGTTTTAAAACCAGCTTTATTAATATAATCTAAAAATTCAATCTGTTTATTAAATCTTTTAGAGTCGATTTCTCCAAATCCATATATAAAATATTTAAGTGGTATTTTTGCTGTCTCACTAGATTTTTTTTGTCTCAATGATCCGGCTGCTGCATTTCTGGGATTTGCGAATTTATCTTTTAAATTTAAAAAATCACTTTTTGCAATAAAAACCTCGGCTCGAAGTTCTACATTTTTTGGGAAATCCTCATTAGGAATTTTGTTTGGAAGTCCTTTTATTGTTTTCAAATTCTCAAGTATATCCTCTCCGGTTGTTCCGTCACCACGAGATAAGCCTTGAATTAGGTTACCATCTCTATAAGTCAAGGACGCTGAAATGCCGTCAATTTTTGGTTCAGCAGAGAATTCTAAATTTTCATTTTTTAAATTCAGAAAATTGCAAACTTTGGATATAAAATCCTCAATGTCTTGTTTGTTAAAACAGTTTGATAGAGATAACATAGGCTGGCTATGCTTAATTTTTTTAAATTTTTTAGAGGGCTCATAACCAACAAAATTCTCTAATAACTTTAATTTTTTCAAATATGTATACTTTTCCTCCATCTGCATAACTTTTTTTTTTAAGTCATCGTATTTGGCGTCTGTTATTTTCGGATTATTTTTATCAAAATATAATTCACTATGTTTTTTTAACTCTTTAATTTTTTTTAAAAATAAATCTTTAATTTTTTTTTCGCTCATCAAATAATTTTTTTGATTATTTTTTTTATCAGATTATCTTGTTTTTTTTTCTCAATCTTGGGTATTTTATAATCTTTATTAATCAGCTTATAAGACTCTTGATACCACTCACTTGAATTATAATTATATCCTAAAATTGAAGCATAACTATTTGCCTCTTCATTAATTCCTAGAATGGTATAAATTTCGACTAATCTGTGTAATGCCTCTTCTATAAAAATAGTATCATCATAATCTTGGACAATATTTTTTAGTCTTCTAACGGCTGGTGCCCATTTTTTTACTTTTATATAATAATTTGCAACAAATAATTCTTTTGCTGCGAGTTGATTATGTATGAGATCCATTTTAAATTTAAGATCCAGTGTGTATTCTGAATCAGGATAATTTTTTAAAAAAAATGATATTTGATTTTTAGCTTTTATAAGAGGGGCTGTATCTTTTTTTTCATCGGGGATTTGTTCAAAATAAATTAGTGCTTTTAAATATTGGGCATACACAACATTCTTATCAGCTGGATATTTTCTTAAAAAAATATCGATTGAGTCAATCGCATCATCGTAAAAACTAATTAGATAAAATGAATAAGCAGACATTATTGAGCATTTTGCAGCATAGTCAATATTATCAAAATTAATTTCAGCTTCAGAAAATTTTTTTTCAGCTGCAAATACAAATCCCTCATCAATATCCTTGAGAGCTTGCTCATAAAGTTTATATGGATCGACTTTTTCTTTTTGTAAAACTTTATCTTTGTTCCCTGAGCAATTTAGTAAACTTAATGATAAAAGGACGAAAAAGAAAAATTTATAAATCATTTTTACATAATATCAAAAAATGATTTAAAAGTTAAACTTATCTATTAGGCGCTAGCTGCTACTCTAAGTGGGCTGGTTATCTTGTATTCTTTATTTTTTGGTTTTTCCAATTCAATGACTTCCAAATTAGAGATATTTACAGGATTATCAAAAACGTCTCTTAAAAAAGTATTTGTCAATGAGTGACCACCTTGATCACAAACTATTTTTCCCAAAATTTGATATCCCGAAAGTAAAAAATCTCCAACCAAATCTAAAATTTTGTGATTCACAAATTCTTTTTTACTTCTTAAACCTTCATGATTTAAAATTTCATTATCTTTAACTACTATTGCATTTTGTAAAGATCCACCTTTTGCAAGACCGCTTTTTTTAATCATTTCAATATCCTCGTGTAAACAAAAAGTTCTAGCATTAATGATGTCTGTAAGATCATCTTTATTTATATTTAAAGAGTTTCTCTGATTTCCTATGAGCTTATTTTTATAAACTAAATTAAAATCAACAATCATGCCATCATCGTTAGGTTCTAAAGAAATTGATTTATGTTTATCTTTAATTTCAATTTTATTTTTTACTTGTAAATATTTATTTTTTGCCGTTAAGCTTTGTGTACCTGCATTTTGTATGATTTCAAAAAATTTTATTGCAGATCCATCTAAAATTGGTATCTCTTCACTGTCAATTTCTACAAGTAAATTATTTACTCCTGTAAAATATAGTGCCGCAAGTAAATGTTCGATGGTTGAAACCTTCACCCCGTTTTTATTAGAAACCGTTGTACACAAATTTGCTGAGCAAACATTTTTATAATTTGCTTCAATAATATTATCAGTTTTTAAGTCAGTTCTCTTAAACTTAATACCATGATTTTCACTAGTTGGTACTAGCCTTACATTGGAAATATTTCCCGAATGGAGACCAATTCCGGAAAATTTAATAGGTTTTAATAAAGTTTTTTGAAAAATTTGCAACATGAAGAGTTTATATGAAATTACTTAATGTATTTTAAAACAAATTATGTTTCATATTGTGACAAAAAAATTATTTAAAAAAATAGGAGAAAAGTCGTGATATTGGAGATTTTTTCTCTACTATTACCGGTATGGCCTCAGTGTCCCAGCCTCTACTATAGATCTCCATTGCAATTAAACTATTATTATAAAGTTCATCTTGGGTTATTTTGCTGAATTCAAGAGTCTCCTGATCAGAAAAAATTGTTTTAATAATTTTGTGAATTTTTTGATTGTTGAAATCTTTACTTAATTCAATATAAATAAAATTATTTTGTTTCTTGATTGATAGAAGATTATTATTTGTTTTATATATAATTTGTATTAGCTCCTCAGCACGTGAAGTAATTATTTTAGTAATTAAGTCTAATTTAAAATTTCTATTCCGAAAACTTATACTTTCTTTACCATCATTATCAAAAAAATTATTTAATATTATTAAACTTTCATCTATACTAATTTTTAAAATAAATGATAAGTCCTTCAAAATCATTTTGGTTCCAAAATTAAAATACTGGGAAAATCTTAGAGAGTTATTTTCAAATTTATAAATTTGTGAGTACTCCTTATCAATCTCAATGTAAAAAAAATTATTAATAATCTCATTTTTTTTGATTTTTTTTGCTCCTTTTATAAAATTTGATAAGTATATTTTTTCTATGTCCAGGTTGCATTGAGAAAAAACATTTTTTATTTTTTCATATATGGAATTATCGATTAAACAAAAACTTGTATGATTTATTAAATTATCAGCGTTTAGTCCAATTGGGGGATTACTTTGATTTTTTTTATCTATAATAAAATTTAAATTAAAAGTATGACATAATTTTTTATTTTTTGAAAGAATTTCTGTTTTAGCTGAGTTAATTAAAAACGATATATCGTCTTTAGAAATTTTGCTTCCACTTAATTTTTTTTTTGTCGATACGTTGGCACAAACTATACTGTCATTATAAAAAATCAAAATAAGTTTTTTAAAAGTAAAATCTAATTTCTTTTCAATACTTTCAATTTTATTAATTATAATTCTTTTTAAGTCATCTGAGTTTGTCCTTAGTAGACCATAAAAATTAATATTATCTAGAATAGTTATATCGTAATTATTGAAAATTAATTGGTCATCCATGTAGCCATGTGTAAATACAATTTCATTTGCTTTGATCTCAATAATTAGTATTGGTTCATTTAAGTTCTGCATTAGTTCAATATTAATTGATTTTCTATTCTGTAATCAAATATATTATATTTATTAAATTTACTTGTATCTCTAAGTTTTAAATAATTTCTTAAGCTATTTTTGTAATCAAAAGTGGGTAATTTTATAACAATATTTTTTTCAAGTTTTATGTCAAACCTTCCGATATCAAAAAAATAAAAACCTTTTATATCTTTTATTGGAAAGTTTATTTCTTTTAGATTGTTATAAAATTCTAAAAAATTATTTGCACTTCCAATAAGAACTGGTATTTTTTTATTTATTTTATTATTGTTATTTTCAATAATAGACCCATCATTTAAAATATAATGATTCTTTTTATTCTTAATATATCTTGCAATTATCTCTTTTTCGTTAATATTAATTATTAATTTATTGGGATATATTTTTTTTATTTCTATATTTGCAATGATTTTGTTTTCTCTAATTGTTTCTAGAATTTTGTCTTTTTCTAAAAATAATAAATTTCTATTCATCAAATAATTCAGATCATCTTTAACCTTTACTGCATCTAATATAAAAGTGTTATTTATTTCAATTTCTTTTATTGGAAAAAAAAGAGATTTATCCTGAAAATTTTGCTTAAAATTATATGTGGTAAGTATAAAAAAAATTATTATAAAAAATAAGATTTTTTTTTTTTTCATTTTTTAATATCGGCATCTTTAACTATTTCATTAACTAAACTTTCAAATGAAATTTTTTTATAGTGAGCAATTTCTGGAACAAGAGACAAGTTAGTCATTCCTGGTTGAGTATTTATCTCTAAGAGATAGAATTTATTTTTGTAGAACTTAAAATCTGATCTTGTTATTCCCCTGCAATTAAAAAGTTTATGAGTTTTACTCGCAATTTTAAGAACTTTATCATAATTTTTTTTTGAGATTTCTGCAGGCATAACATGACGTGTATTAGCATTTTTATTATACTTAGCCTTATAGTCATAAAATTTTCTTTTCGGAACTAATTCTATAGCTCCTAATGGCTTATCGTTTAACACTGCTACTTGAATTTCTTTGCCGCCAATATATTTTTCCAAGATAAAATTGTTATACTTTTTTGATATAAATTTAATTTTTCTGCATAGACTCAAAAAATTCTGGCAAATAAATACATTTATACTCGATCCCTCTGAGATTGGTTTGATAACAACGGGGTAAGATATTTTATTTTTACTTAACATCCTTTTAAGTTTGATAAAGCTATTTAATATATTCTTATTTAGTACGAGATGAGGTGGGGTCAATATCTTGTTAGTTTTAAAAATCTTTTTAGAGATAACTTTATTCATTGCAATCATAGACGATTTGACACCAGAATGTGTGTAAGGAATTTTTAATTGCTCAAAATGTAATTGAGCATAACCATCTTCGCCTTCCTCTCCGTGCAAAGAGTTGAATATAATATCTACCTGTTTTTTTTTTATATTGTTGTATTTTTCAAATTTCGGATCAAATTTTTTTACCTTATATCCAAGATTTTTAAGAGCTTTAAAACATGCGCTTCCACTTTTCAAACTTATTTTTCTTTCCCTAGATATACCCCCCATTACAACTAATATATTTTTCAAAATAATCCCTGATTATATCTTTTCACCAATCATTTTAATTTCTAAATCCATCAAAATACCAGTTTGTTTTTTTACATTACTTTTTACTTTATCTATTAAATTTTCAATTTCCATAGATGTAGCGTTTCCCTCATTTATAAAAAAATTGCAGTGCTTATCTGATATTGAGGCGTTTCCGACTTTAAATAAATGACTATTTGTTTTTTTTATTAACTCCCATGCTTTGTAATTTCCAGAGTTTTTAAAAGTGCTACCACAAGTTTTGATTCTGTTTGGTTGTGACAACTTTTTTTTACTTATTAAATCTAATTGCTTTTTTTTAATTTCATCTTTTTTACTCTTTTTGCCTTTTAATTTTACAGAAGTAATAATTAAATTTGATATATCGGAATTTCTGTAAGAGAATTTGATTTCCTTATTTTTTAAAGTAATTTCATTTCCACTAAAATCCATTGCGTTAATGGAAACAATATTTTCACAAATTTCATTACCGTAACAACCACTATTCATAATAGTTGAACCGCCGACTGTTCCCGGTACACAAGATAAATACTCTAGTCCAGCAATGGAATTCAAAGTGGCAAAGTCTGAAATTTTTTTGTCTTGCACGTTTCCACCTATATTAATATTTTCATCATCGATTTTTTCTAAAAATGAAAACTCTTTACCAAGTTTTATTGTAACGCCTTTTATTCCCTTGTCTCGTATGAGAATATTCGAACCTGCCCCTAGAGTAAAAATTGGAAGTTGTTCTTTGTGAATTATCTTTAAAAATTCAGATAACTGATCTTTATTATTGGGCTTAAAAAATATTTCTGCAGGACCACCGAGATTAAACCAATTATAATTTTTCAAACTATGATTAAAATGAACGGATTTATCAAATTTTTTTTTTAAATTTTCTTCAAATTTTTTCATAAATCCTCTTTAAGGTCTAAAATCCATTTAGATATTGAGCCTGCACCCATTCCAATAATTATTTGCTTATTAGATTGATTTTTTTTGAAATAATTCATTAGCTCAATATAGTTGTTTATCACAATAACTTGAACTTTTGAATATTTTCCAATTTTTTTGGCAAATTTTATAATATCAAATTTTTTGTCGATTTTTTCTCCTGCGGGATAAACTGGACATAAAATTACTTTATCAGAAGAAAAAAAAGATCGACAAAATTTGCTATATAATTTTTTAACTCTAGAAAATCTATGTGGCTGAAATATAGCTATTACATCATTTTTTTTATTAACTTTTTTAACACTATCTAGCACAGATACTATCTCGGTTGGATGGTGAGCATAATCATCATAAAAACTTTGATTATCTCTTGAAAATACTTTTGTCATTCTTCTTTGTACTCCTGAAAAGTTCAATAATGATTTTTTAATAACATTCACTTTTATCCCGATATTAAGACATAAAGAAATTGCGGCTGCTGTATTTAATACATTGTGTGTTCCTAGCAGATTAGTACTAAATCTCCCTATTAATTTTTTTTTAGTAATTATATCGAAAGACGTTTTGTTTTCTTGGTATTTCACGTTCAAAATTCTATAATTTGATTCTTTATGAAAACCAAATGTACTAATATTTTTATTTTTAACTTTATCTTTAATTTTTTTTAAATGTTTGTCATCAAGACATATAAAATTTTTTCCAATTGATGGAGTTCTGTTTATAAACTTAATAAATGCATTTTTTAAATTATTAAAATTTTTGTAAAAATCTAGATGCTCATAATCTATGTTTGTTATAATTGAGTAGTTAACCGGAAACTTAAGAAAACTTCCATCAGACTCATCTGCTTCTAAAACTGACCATTCACCTTTGCCCATTTTTGCATTATTTTTAATTGAGTTAATTACACCGCCATTAATAATTGTAGGATCTAGTTTTGCATCAGAAAGAATCTTGGCAATTAAGGATGTAGTGGTTGTCTTTCCATGGCTTCCGGTAACAACTATATTTTTTTTTAAAGAAACAATATCTGCTAAAATTTCTGCTCTCTCATAAATCGGTATTTTTTTTTTTCTTGAAAATTTAATTTCTTGGTTATTATTTTTTATGGCTGATGATTTTACAATTATAGTAGCTTTATTTATATTTTTTTTAGAATGGCCAATGAAGATTTTTATTCCAATTTTTTTACAATT
>MDSZ01253807.1_pt1 | contig 11707 bp, 23 predicted proteins | sample 811201 | NCBI WGS metagenome assembly MDSZ01 (sample SAMN05326647, study PRJNA326480) | marine metagenome | isolation source: seawater | place: Indian Ocean: North | collected 2010 | reverse complement strand
GGTATAATTTAACTGCTTAGCAATACGGACGATATTATCTCTGACCGTTGCAGATTCCAGAAAAGTTTCATTCAGCGCCATGTTAGCGTTGAATGCACTATAGTAAGTATTGTATGCTAGAATATCAATCAGATAAGCAGCACTAGATCCCTCGAAGTCGTAATCACTAAACTCACTACGAGTTCTGAGGTATGATTTGATTGACTCTTTGATCTCTAGGAAATCAAGAGCGGTTAATTGTGAGGGTACGGCTGGCATGTTACGCTCTCTCTAAGAGGAAATCGACGGTTTGGGTAATAGTTTGACCTGTAATTCTATAATCTAATTCAATAGCAATAGAGTTGGTGTCCTCCGAACCTTCAATTCTCACATCAGTTAACGTTACACGGGGTTCCAATCTGTCGATAACATTATAAATCTCGGTTTTCATCTCTTCAACCAAAAACACATCAAAGGGCTCAAAGAGTAATCCCTTGATGCGTGATCCGATCCCAGGTTGAAAAGGACGCTCACCAAACGTAGTGAGCATCAGGTTTCTAACGGATTGTTTAATAGCATTGTCGTTCCTCACAGCACCAAAGTCCTTAGTATTAGGGTTTGCGTTAAAAGAGATCGCTAGATCTTTGAACGCCCTACTAAGAACTTTTTCTGATCGGAACCTATATGCAGGCATTAGGAGGTCTTGGTGTTATTGGATCTTTCACGACGTGTAGACGCCATATTTAGATATTTATCAGACTTTGGGTCAGTTATTAAAACTGTTGTCCCATGGTCTTGCTTCATCATCCAAGGAACGTGATCGGGAACGTGATTAGTAGCCATGGGATTCCTCCAGTATTTAGGGTTCTTCAGTAAATGTTGGTGGATGGAAATTACAGTATTCATTAAACGTAATTTTCATCTCCTTGAGGGAAAGTTTGCAGTGGGCTGCTGCTTTTGGAAGATTCCATTTAGCAGACCACAGCATTTCCATTGCTTCTCTAGTTTCAGGTCTCATCTACCCTGTCCCCTGTAACGCTTTGGTTTGTTGTTACGGGAACTGGCAGCGTACTTGGTGTGGGAACCATTTCCCTGCCTAGTTTTCTTGGGCTTGGTCTCGATAAATGCTTGACCGTTGATGACTTTAGATCTAGTTGCCATTGTGTAGAAATTAACGACTCGTTCAGTATAGCACGGTTATGACGCTAGGACCGTAGCAGATCCCCATGCAATAACAGAAGAGCATGGGTAGGACCATCCAGGAAATCCAACACCCAATGGGTCTAGAATTCTTCCGATGGGCAATTTGAGTGCAAACACAGTAAGCGTCGTAGTGAATAGCACTCTTACATGACCAACTCCACCATTATCCTCAATAGTTAGCTGAGAACAGCATATTGCTGTTGGTATGGGACATGTAGACTTACCACATGGACACCAATAGATGATAATGTTGGTACAAGGACTAATATGCGGAGTGAACGTGTCACCCAAAAGCATAATAGGAAAAAAATGAACCAGAACTGTTGCTCTGATTGGATTTAGTGCGCTTAGGGGAATAAGTGATGTAGGTGGCCACCAGCATGTGAACTCCTTAACCTTAATTGTGTAAGGTATCGGTGGAGTACCGCACGTTTGGTGACTATGAATCGTAGGAGGCAAACACAGTCCATGTCCACTACACGGAAGACCGTTGTGGAATGCGACTGGTTTTAACATGCCATATGCCATAGTTAGAAACCTCTATCCGCTCCAATAACATCGCCAATATTTTGTGATCCACCATACTCAACATCGCATTCCGAGAAATACGGGTTGCTTAAGTATTGAACCGCCTTAGCATAGGTTTGTGTCACACCAGTAAGGTAATTGCGTACCCTTACTTCACCTTCATATGGTCCAAGCGTCAATTTATTGTTACTTGTGACCCTTGTAGGTTGAATTGCGATAGCAACGTCAGAACAATCATGTACTGCCGCGCATACACTCATCAAAGTTGCAACTTGATTGTAAGTTTGACCAGCAATTCCGTCACCATTCGTGTCATATCCGCAGAAAACCTGCAGAGGACCGTCAGATGCGCCAACTCCCCTAACATATGTATCCCAGCACTCGTTAGGTGGTTCTCCATTTTGCCATGGATCCGCAGCGATGCCTGTATATGGGTAAACAAACGACTGAGGAGAGGTACCAGGGTCGTAATCTGGGTCTCCAGGGTTACCAGTGGGAGGAGTTCCCGTAGATGCAAGCGTCCAGGACAACTGAAGACCAGGACTATAGGTCAAATTGTCATGTAACCAGAGTTGCAACTGTGTAAACTCGTCATATCCTGACTGATTGTAGTCAAATGTGTTTTCATCGAGTCCAATGGGCACAAAAACGACGCCATTGTTGTTTGGATCTTCATAACAGCGACCTTTTACGGTTCCCCTAGAGCAATTCCAGGTTTTGTAACCGCCACTAACCTTTCTAGTGGGAGTCAATGTGGCAGAAGGCATCTTATCCTTCAGGAAAGACATGAATTCTTGCCCCTGAGACCCCGTTGTACGCCCCTCTAAGGTCATTGAAACTCTGAACGTGGCATTCTCCTTCTCAGAGGCACAATATTTGTGAATTAACCATCCATAAGCGACAGTTTTGGGTTCATCGACCCCAGGAATGATGGTCAGAGGTTCAGAAGTTGTCTTGTAAGTACAAGGCATGTCAAAAAACCTTGTAACTTTGTAAGAATTGGGTTGCGGGATCTTAATACAACGCTCTCCCATGTTAAATCCGTACAATCCACCTCTAGATTCGACCTCTGCATCCGCTTGTGCGCCGACTGTAAGCAAATCGTTGTACTGTTCGTTGAAAAATTTGTCTAGTTCGTCGTTAACTGAGCGTAATTTTACAAAGTTTGCCTCTTTTGGCATCGCATCTTGCACACAACCGATGAAACTATGGTCTAAACATGCTGAAGATAGGTCTTGGCACAGTTCAGATTTGGTTTCAGCGTTAATATCGGTGATTTTGATGTAACCTTCGGGTATTTCTGTTGACAATCCTGCGTCAAGTTCAGCAAATCCTTCATCAAGTAGTGCACCAACGTCAAATTTTGAGTCATCATCGTCACTTCCCATCGCTTGCTGCACATTTTTCAGCGCATTATCGTTACCCGCCTTCATTGGGTTGATCTTTTTGGTGTCTTGACCCTCCAAACCGCGTGTAACCTTCTCTGGAATGACCACAGCAATGTATGGAGGCTCGTCATTATTGTATCCAGACCCAGGATCGGTGATCTGAACACTCGTAATTGCGCCTTGTTTGTCAATTCCAGTGACAACTACCTGCGCTTGCTTCTGGATTTCTGCTTTACCACGGTTATATACGACACTTTTCTTCGCTCTCTTGCCTTCTTTACTGATTGTGTTGCGTCCTTTGTCCAACACATTGTGCATTTGGATGTCTTTGTTACGAAATTTCTGCATTTTGTAACCCTGACCCTTCAAATTCTCGAACTGATCCTCTTGTAGAGACAGTGAGTTCATCATTTCAGACGCCATATCACCACCAGAGAAGTCCTCAAGCACTCCAGGAGACGTTACACTGATGATTACGTTCTCAATATTGTACCCAGAACCACCATTGATGATCCTAACTTCCTTCAGTTCACCCTTTTTGTTGATGACTGCTTCCATTTTTGCTTCGTCAAGCGTCCTTTGTGCCACTAATGCATCTGGATTGACATCAACACGCTCATAAACGATCTTCTTAGGGAACTCATAGACGCCCCAGAAGGCACATTTGTCCTTAATACCGAACCCAGCAAGGACTAAACCTGTTGCACCGTCGGGTGCAGTGATACTTTGGTTGTATGTGAACTTACTTCCTGCCCCAGTTTCGGCATCTTTCTCTTGTAGTTCCATAAAACCACACTTTTGTTCGTCACCAAAGTAACGAACCTCACTAATCAACCACCCATTAAGCATTTCACCACGCTTAAATGACCCACTGGTCGATGTATAGCGGAAGAAAATGCGTCTACTGTCAGTACCACACTCCCAGAATGACTCATTTACACCTTGAGTGCTGCCATCATGCAGTTCAATCCTACTATTTGTGGTCTTCCATGAGTCTTGACGGATCTCATAGAAGTGAGAACCCAGATAATAGTTGGGTGCACAGGCATCATCACCGTTATCATCGGTTGTATTAGGACAACACGCCGCATCTGACAGTCTATACTGGATACCAAAGATAGGACCGTTCCATGGATACGATGTATCGTACAGATAATATACGAACTGAGAGTCGTACATGTCCTCAAACCCCAGGTATCTAGGCACAGCACCCTTCACGGCACCGTTCAATCCATAGAACCACTCAAAGTTTGCCTCTTCATCAATTAGATCTACGTTACCAGGGTGACCCCAACCTACAACACCAGGTGTTCCTTCGGTACGGGCATCTGAATTATTACGTTGAGTGTTATATCTGCTCTCTGTCCAGTCCTCATCCCACTGATACCAACCACTCTTATCCACACACTGACCAGTAGGACCGATCTGACCTACGTCAATGACCTGTTTACGTCCACCACCATAGGATACTGTATACACATACCCGATGATACCTTGGTATACATAGTCTCCATCCTCTGCATCCTTAGGGGGTATAGGACCGCCTGAGAGGTTTACTTCACTTGCAGGGTCAATGGTATAGAAGTCATCATCAAAGTTTGCTGCACGGTAATGATACAAAGGAGTGTGATCATTCTCGATAGCATAGTTTGCTGCCTGACCTTCATTGGTGCACATATATCCCAAGACACCAGTCATGATATATCCACCACCCTCATTGGAGTTTGAGGTGATCTTAGTATTATTGTCGTCGTTATTGTAATGCCTATAGAACTTAGTAGTCCCAGATACATTACGATTCAACATATAGAACACAGGAGTGTTTCTCCTAGGTTCAGGGTTATACCTTTTAATTACTGTTCCTTTACCCTTCTCTCCCGCTACATCTTCCTTTCGTAGAGCAGGATTTGTAATGTAGGTGTGATCAGGGTTGTTCGTAGTTCTTCCACTACGATACCATCTATAGATGGGTGATCTAGATTTACCAGCATTAGCGACCTCTTGTTCTTCCTCGTCGCCAATGTAGTGTACATTGTCTTTGCCTAATGGCAGGCTGCCAGGTCCCTCACCATGGAACTCGATCTGATAACCGTCAGGTACACCTTCGTATCCGTCCCATGTTTTCGTGAAGTCTTGTCCTTCAATAGGGTTACGGTAAGACCGTCCCGTCTCTATGATGTATGCAGGCACGCCAAATAGAAAACCTTTCGATTTTATTTAGCATGGGGAAGGCGATCATCATAAGGAAGACGGGCATAGATGTCATCAAACAGTTGTTTCATGTCCATGTAGTCTTTCTTACCAGGTGGTTTATATTGAATCATGTTTGCCCCTGGCGGTGGGTATTGTCCCATTGCTTCCTCTAATGTAGAGATACGCTTTGCCAAGTTCTCAATCGCCTGAGCAATCATCTCAAAGTTCTTACTAATTTGTTCAATATCAGTCATGACCAACGCGGTTTTTCGTTTACGATTTTTTTAGACGTATTCATCTACCTTTTTAAGTAGCAGAGAACCATATTCATCTTCGGTATATTCAAGAAGGTCGCCTTCCTGCCATCCAAGTTCTTCCAATAATTCGTTTGGTAGATCCAGATAGCATTCGCCGTCCTCGTTCTCCTTAACGTCCAGAGTGTATCTTTTCATACTACATCTAGCGTGTACTGTCTTATGTAGTACGCTGAGTAATTCTAACTGCACCAAGGCAACTCGTGCTGTACAGTGAGAATCCAGGTATCTTCATATTCGTTATCTTTGAATGCTCTCCATAGGGATGGTGGAGCATATGCCCATCACCCAAGTAAATTGCACCGTGATTGGGTGCACGATCCTTCGGTGCCGAATATCCTCCCCCTAGTGGTGTGTCATACAACTTAAACAGGAGAATGTCATCCTTCTGTATCTGAGTAAAATCCATTGGATCGCCCCAGTCCTTTCTGTAGATATATTCCCCACCCTCTAACAGAACACTCTGATCAGTGAATGAGAATATTTTCAATGCATGCCACTGATCGGGGGTACGCATATTATATCCGTAGAAGTCTTTGTAATACTCCTTGACCATGAGATAACATGAGTAGGATTTGGGTCCTACCCATTTGCGATTACAGTATTTCTCATACTCTTTATTGAATTCAGTTGTTGTTCTTGGCATTACCTCGGAGTTTGGTTACAAGGGCACTACAGGCGATCCTGGCGGTCTCTCGGAGCGATTCCCAGATATACGCCACCTGTACCTTAAAAGGGGTATGGACGTATTTTATACCTGGAGAAATTTTTTCAGTAGGGGGGACCCGCAGTTTCATTTGAATAATATATCGATAGCGGTTTGTTACTTTTGTAGGTTAGAAAGACGGTACTTTTTTAATATAGCAAAATATAGTCAAGTCACCTCAGGGTACGCCCACATCGTAACACATACCCTCTAGCACCATGTACTCACATAGTGCCGTGTATTGTGTGAGTTGTTCATTCAATCCCGTGTCTAATAGGAATTGCGCTAACTCTATCTGCTCATCAGGTGGGCAACTGCCAGAGTCATAAAGATCTAGCAGTGTTTCATACTTAGGGGGCAATGTCATTGTGTTGAATAGTTGCGGGCATCTGCTAGGCATTGTTGATAATTATTAAACGGTCCAAACTTAGGGCAACCGTCGTAATCATACCGCCAGAAGTGTTTTCTACGCTCCTCCCATAGTTTAACACATACGGGGGGTTTCGTATTGAGTTCGATAGATTTGCTCATCAGTAATTACCCTCACTGTGTGTTAGTTCTGTGAGTGAACTTTCATCGTCAAAAGTTAGGTCAAATTCGGGCAGATTAGAGCAATCGGACTCATTGAGAATGTCATCAATCCAATCCAAGTTTAGCACATCATCCATGGTAAGTCAATCCTCCTCAGTGTAGTCAATGTTGGTGAAGTCCTTGTAATGTTTCTGTTGTCGTTGGTCCTGATTGTCGAAATCATTAGAACTTTTCTTGTTGCTAAAGTTTCGCTTTTCTCTGATACTTTTCGGGCGTCGAGAGCGATGCAGATCGTTCTTCTTGTATGTCCGTCCCATGGAATTGGCGGCAGTTTGCTTCGGTTAACTACAAATGAATAATAGAGAAGAATTGTGGAAAAGTCAAGGAGGGTGTGACACTTTCTCGGCGGTCTCTGAGTTGTTGACAAATCGCTCGTGATCGTGTACAGTCCGAGGTAGCAGTAATAGAGACATTTAAGGAGGAATAAAGAACACTTACCTATGTTTTTTTAATGCTTTTTAATTAATGCGCGTTTTCCACAATATTTGTGATAACTGTGGAAAACCTCTGAAAGTTTGTGGAATTAATCTTCCTCCCATACTCTGTTAAATGCATTTAACCAATTAACGTGTTTCTGATCCATATCGGTTAAATCCTGCTCATCTGCTGAAACATAGGGGAGAGAGTGCTTAGTGCAATAGTCCTCGTAAACTACGGTAAGAAAGTCTATTTTATCCATTAAAGAAACACCTCCATTAGTTCATCAATTTTGTCTGTGGTTAGATTACATGTGAGGATGGAATCTTTGGATCTTTCTCTTGACTCTCTTAAAAGTGTCATTACGTTGTTATACTGGTCAGAGGTTAAATCGATTTGGATCATTTTACTTGTTCTCCTCTAATAGTGCTAACTCAGCATGAATTGATGCATCAACTAAATCTTTAGCGATAAAAGTGCAATGCTCATCAAGTGCATCAGGAGTATAAAGAACGGAGAGACCAGAGTTCTTAATTCTGTTATATTCCTGATTGTAGTAATCTTTGAAAAGGAGAGCGTTTGCTGAAGTCATGTTGTTTTTGTTGTTAATACTATTATAAGGGAAAATATGTGTGGCAACATGTTATCATGTGCCACTTATTGTATTGGTTTAGATCATGTAAAGGTGACCACCTGCCCAGTCTACGTTATTAGCGTTATGGACGAAATTGCGATCCTTAATGACTCTCATGTCAAATCTTACGTGCTTCGCTGGTCCCTTCCAACCTGCTGGTTTGTAGATTTGTCCAGTTTTCTTGTCGATGAAAGCAACAACTGACTGATCGCGATATTCGCCTTGATCGTTTCTTGCTTCCTGCTGAATTATCTTGAAATACTTCTTACCAGCATTTGCTCTGAATTTCATTAACTTAGCAGAACCATTTTCGATTGCTGCTAATTGCTCAGTTGCATATGATGATGAATCACTACGTGCCGCCATTCTCTTCATTGAATCGATATGGTACTGTCTGTAATTCTCTGTTAATGCATCACAATATGATTGAGTCCATGCTGGTACGTTTGCTTCAACTGTTGGATTTGAAATTGTTTGAGTCATGTTTCCTTTGTTTGTTATGTACTTATTATAAAGGACATATGGGGCGATGACTATCAATTAGGGACAGTTTAATAACTGTCACTAAACAGGTGCAATATTAAACGATAATGTGATACGTTGATCGCTTGGGTTTGACTCATAACCGTGTGTAAGGTTTGAGGGATAAATCAACAAATCACCTTCAGAATGGGGCACTAACACTTCAGGCATATTGTACGGCGTTTGTTGCGATGAAGGTAGTTGCAAAGATGGATAAAATGTAGAGAAGATGTGCCTTCTGAATTTTAGACTTGAATGGATTTTGTTGTCGAAGTTGATGAAATAGGTGCATGAAAAAACGGCGTTTGCGTGTTCGTGTGGGGCGTAGATTGCCTGCTCTTGTGCTAGTTCTAGGTAAGATTCAACGATGTCAGTTCGTACACTGTAATTGAACGATGCTTCGTTATGCTTTTGTACGAGGGTTAAAAGTGTTTCTTTGAGGTGTGGAAGTGCTTTTAATAGTTCGTTAGTCTTACCAATTTCTACCACGTTATGAGAGATTTGGCGGCGAGCGTGATCAGGATTTAACTCTTGATCCTTCATCCATTTAAGGATGTCTTGTTTGAGTTGTTTATGCTCAGGGACAACAAAACTGGAGATGGGAGTAGGAAAACACCCATAAGTTTGATTTTTGTGTAATACCTCTTTCTCTAGTGATTGTGAGAGTTCAGTCATATCAAAAACGGAAATTTGCTTGTGGTTCTGGTCTAATTATGTCAGATGCATTGTTTAGTTGATCTGAGATAAAAAACCTCGCATCGTTACTATTATACACGATAACGGCGAGGAGAGCAACAAGAAGGAATTTCAAAGGTTTTTGTGTGTGAGGATGTACTTAAGTGAATAGAATAAAATAGTCATTTACTGAAACTCGTAACCATTAGTGAAAGGAACGGTGCGACCGTTGTCTGATACATACCAAACGAAATTCTTCTGAAATACACCATCAGAGGGTGCAGCATGCTCAGAGAGAATAGCATTAAGGCGTGATTTAGTGGTGTTAGACTGCCAACCACCATCGAAGATCTTAACAAAACCTTCACCGATTGTTGCGATGTGATTGCCGTGAAGGTAAACATAAGAGAGGTCATTCTCGAATGTTACAGTTGTATTAGATGAACTGAAGTTCTGACCATTGGTGATGGCGTTGTTCATCTGGCGTTCGATCTTTCTCATTGTTTGTTGTTGATTGTGGGGGCGGTGCTCTGTGCCCCTCGTTGTTCTTATTATAGTCGGTGAGGGTGCCTTGCCTAGTGGTTTGGTGCCACTTAGTTCACTGGCACAATGCTTCAAACTTATTCATTGCATTTTCTGCAATAATGGGGAGATAACCTTTTGATGAACTTTGCTCCAATGCATATAACTGGTCATCAGTCAATTCATGCTGGTTTCTGTACTCAATCCATGCTTCATCATAGCATGATTCAAGTAATGTTTCATTGTGTAATGTGCTCATGGTTCTGTGCAATAAGATGGATCAATTTGGCAGTATTTGTTGAGGCGTTCCTCTTGAATGTCCTGAACTTTGTTAATTGCTGATAAACCGATGTTAACACCGATTATTACAACAATAGCAGCAAGTGCAATTCTCATGTGTCTCAACCTCCGAACATTTCATCGAAAAGTGTTTGTCCACTTTTCTCTTGTCTGTCCCAATAGTCATTAACCTGTTTCTCCATTTCTACAAGTTTGCGATCCATTGCTTCGCGTGATTCAATCAAATATGCTTGCTTTTGTTGTAGTTTGGAGATCTGCTCGTTAAGGTAATGCAAACGAGTGTTAATCTGTACGCGGTCGAGTCCATTAACTACCAGCACATTGTGCTCCATGTTGTTAATGAGACGAGTTGCAGATTTAACTTCAGAGAGTGGAATCATGTGCCTTTGTTTGTCTTGATAGTATTATTGCAAAGATCCATGGAAGAATCAAGTGAAAGTAGACGGTTCTCCATCTGGCACACTAATTCTTCTTGCATCTTTCTTTGTATGGGATCATCAGAATAGTTTGACTTAATAATGTCAACTAACAATGAATCAGCGAGATCAATTTTCATTTAAGAAATCATGAATTGCTTGTTGATACTCTTCATATGTGTCATATGTGCGACCATGTATAACTTTATATGGTGTTTTCATTGCTTTTGTGCTCTCATCGAATTCAGTGAAAGCAGCATCGATGTTGTCAAAAATCTCGTTCATGTTAATATCAATCGAAAAGAATTGTCTCGTTGAATGCATCATAAAATGCATCCCATGCTTCTTGTTGGTGTACAAAAGAACCACATTCTGCTTGATCAGCAACCCAATCATATGCCATATCTAGATCAGCATTCGTATCAAGAACGAAGGCAGGAAGACCAGCGATGGCATCAATGAAGGCGGGTTGAGTGTGGATCAATTTGTTTGCTTTGTTTGTCATGAGTCAATTATTGCAGTTTTTGGGACCGATTGCTAGGGGTCTTGTGCCACCTTGCCAACTGGTTTCAAAAGGGGTTGCTCCATGACTCGTATTGATTCAAACTAATTTCACCATCTTTGCAAAGTGAATCAGTATAATTATTCCATGATTCTCTTTTCGCAATAACATCACCTTTCCATCTTGGGGAGTGTGTTGTTAACTCCTTCCAGTAATAACGGAAGTTTGTGAGTGCTGTTGCTTTGGTCATGTGAATAGAAATTGAAATGATTTGAAGCGGTGAAGGTATCCCTCAGCGATTTGGTAATGTGAGCATCACCGCTTCATTTATTAATATAGAGCACACTGGCACCAAATGCATGCCAGTGTGTGACACTATCTCAACTGGTTATTAGTTTCAATGTCATTGGTTTTTTTATGGCAAACTTATCAGCACTGCATGAAATACTGTAACCAGTAGGAGGAAGGATCGAAAGATCGTCCCTTACATTCCACCAATTATCATCATGCACAATAACAGCGAATCCAAAAACTCCAGGCATAGACATAGCATGATTGCCATGTTTCTGTGCATCATCAGGTGATGCGAATCCGTTGCATTCAATAGACCACCAATCACCATCACTCTTGCCACCGAAGTATACACAAGTGAATTGTTTCATGTTCTCGTTGATTGCCATTGGACAGTTGTGAAGTTTCATAGTATTAGCAGAAGCATGGAGTATAGGAATCGGGGCACTTATCAGTGTTGAACCCAGTAACCTCAGCACCCTGTGCCAATCGTGATGCAACCTCATTAGCATAGGTTGATGCAGTC
>MDSZ01179619.1_pt1 | contig 11707 bp, 10 predicted proteins | sample 811201 | NCBI WGS metagenome assembly MDSZ01 (sample SAMN05326647, study PRJNA326480) | marine metagenome | isolation source: seawater | place: Indian Ocean: North | collected 2010 | reverse complement strand
GTAAGTCAAACACAAGAAGAACAAACTAGTAAAAAATTAGATAAAAATGATATTAATAATAAATTTATGAATATGAATGGTAATTTATATTTTATTTATTATGATAATATAGCACAAAGAAGATATTTATTTAATGAGAGTCACCTCGATAAGTTAAAAGATAATAATATTAATCCATTATCACCTAATAATGTGATACCTGTGGATATTTTAGATAAAATACGTGTAAAATTATAATAAAATTGATTTTATTATAATTTTGAAAGGATAAAAAATGTTGAAAAGAGAGTTTAAAGAAATTCCTATATCTACTAGAACAATTATTGTATCATCAAATACAACTATAAATATAGAAAATTTATATAAAAATCTTCCTATTACAGAGTATAATGTTATTAAGAAAAAAAGAGGTAGAAAAAAGAAAAATTTAGTGGAGAGTATTAATAATACGGTAGAGAGTGGTTCTATTATATCTATTAAATATCAAGATTTACTTAGAGGTGTTGAGTTAAAACCAAAAAAGCCTAATAAGAAATTTTTTAGAAATGCTGTTACAATTATTATGTCTATAGATAATAAATTTATTAACTTGAAGATATCTAAAAATGGAAAATTTCAAGTAACTGGTTGTAAAAAATTTGAGCATTGTAAAACGGCTATTATTAACTTATTTTCAATTATCATAAAAGATATAAAAAATTACTTATATACATATGAAGATAACATTAATATACTTTTTAATAATGTTATGACTAATAAAGATTTTTCAATGGGTTTTCAAGTAAAAAGAGAAGAGTTAGACTATATTATTAATAATGATACATCACATAATTCTTTACTTGAAACAAGTTTTGGATATACTGGAATAAACTTAAAAATGCATCTTAATACAAGTATTTCAAGAAATTTTTCTTGTATGCGTATTAATATTCATACAGGGAAAGTTGAAGATTATATAATGGATTATAATAATTATTTAACTAAATTAACGGATAAAGAAAAGGAAAAAGAAACTAAAAGAAGGCATGTCACATTTCTAATTTTTCAAAGTGGAAATGTAATTATGAGTGGTATGAATGAGGGGATCATGGAGCACTACTATAAAGAGTTTTATAAAATTATAGAGAATAATATAGAACAAATTAAAGAACACATATCACCCCCTGTACTCTAAGTTTCTAGATAATTTTTCAGTTTTTTGTTCAAACAAATTATCATTAACGTAGTCACGATATTTATTTGTATTATGTATAAAATTTTGATGACTTAGTTTTTTAAGGGAGTTTAAGTTAATATCTTGATTAATCAAATCATTATTATTAAATTTTGCAATGTTTCTTAAAAAAATCATAGGTTCATTTTTGTTTTCTTTATTAAGACCTATAATATTATGTTTTACAAATCTAGATTGATGTGGATTTTTAATATTTTTCTCAAGAATGGTTCCTCTATTCTCAAATTTGCTACCACAAGTTCCATTATAAGTACTTAAATTATTTGTATATTTCTTAAGATTATTACGTTGTACTGAATCTGGATATCTAAAAGATTCTTTATTTACTTTGAAATTAGAATATGTAGGTAAATTTTCTGTGATAGTATAACCAGAATGAGTTACATCAAATGGTTTTTTTATATTTGTATTAATACCCATATTATTCATTTTACGAGGCCCAACTTGTTCAAATCCAAGAGGTGTTCCCCAACGAGGTTTGTCTGGTGAATTATTTTGAAGATTAATAACAACAGGTTTATGATAACTTGTTGAAGGTAAACATAAATTTTTTTCTACGACTGAATTTGCAGGGTAATTTTGAGGTAAAATATTATTGTCACCAACAGCATCTAACCATTCATTCATAGCTTTTTTGTTATAAAGATTAAATGCAAAACGTAAGATATCTAACATCTCATTTGAAATATTATTATTATAATATCTTAGATAATCATTAATAGTTAGATTATCACCTAACGGAAAATTTGTATCATTTTTAACAATATCTTCATAAAATTTTCTAATAGGATCGTTTAAATTACGAGTACTTGAATAATAACTTAACCATCCATAAAAAGATGATTTTCTATAGTTCATATTCTCACCACTTCTAATAATTCCTCTATTATCATCCCAATGAAATTTTTGAGTATTTGATGTGTCTATCTCGATTGCAAGTCTAGGATCAGCATTTTGCTTATCACCAACATTTGATTTTGTTCCACTTGTCTTTTCACTTATATTTCCATTCCAATTTATTGTAGGTTTTAATAAACTTTCAAAACTATTATAAATTGTTGGTTTAAAGACAATTTTAGGATTTTGAGGTCTTGTATTAGGATAGGCTTTATTTATGTTTGTATTTATATTGTTATATTTGGTTTCCATTTTATAATAATAAAAAATTATTATAAAATTAAAAATGATTTTAATGTAGTTACTCTTAACAAAAAAATGTCGTCTAAGAAACTTACATTTATTTTATTTAACATAAATCCTAACGAAATTGATAAAAAGTACAATATTAACATAAAATCTAATATTGATAGTACAAATACAATTATTAATAAAACAAATCTAGCGGATTTAACAAGTTCTAATCATAAACATGTGATTTATTTTGATGAAGCAAAGAAAAAGAAGAAAAGTTCTGTTACAATGTTACATCATATAACAAATTCGATTATATCTAAAAAAACAAACTTGAGGTGTTTTTGGTGTAAGCATAATTTTAAGACACAACCAATCGGTTGTCCTATTAAAATAAATGAAAAGCAACAGTATATTTGTGATGGAATATTTTGTTCTTTTAATTGTTGTATGTCATTTATAATAGATAATCAGCATAATCCATTTTATGAATATAGTTTGCATCTACTTTACAATATTTACAAGTCTATTTCAAATAATAATAACAAGATAGAACCGGCCCCTAGTTGGAGATTGATCGATGTGTTTGGTGGTCACTTAACTATTTCTCAATTTAGAGATAGTTTTTATAAGGTAGAATATATAGATAGTGATACTAAATTACAAGAGTTACCTGTATTATTACCTATTGGAAGTGTTTATGAAGAACGTATTAAAATTTAATATGTCATGTTAAATAACATTCCTGGAGGTTTTCTATTATTTACTTTAACGGTTGTATATTGACGAATACCATGTTTATTATTATCTCCTAATACAGTATCCCATCTATCAAGTTTTCTATTATTTTTAATCATTTGATTTTCAATTGTTATATTTGTTGTGATACGAGCAATTGTATCATGTATAATAGTAAATATGTTTTTCTCTGTTAAAATTCCTAATCCATTTATGTAAATGTCTGATACATTATCAGTTGTCATTTTATTTTTCATAGTCTGTTTTTGTCCTTTGAAATTATTAATTTCATGTTTTAACATCTTAATGATAAAATCATCTGTTGGAACGCTTTTATCTTTTACATTTTCGATGATTTTATCTTTTATAAACTGTATAGTATCATTATTTAATAAAAAGTTTAATTGACTTTCTAAATTATTCATGTAATCTAACTTAAATTTAAGTGTTTCTATAATTTGAGTAATTAAACTATCATAATCTAAGTTATCTAGATTATTTTTTTGAATGTAAGGTTTTAATATAAAAAGCATATGATTAATAATCACATCATCACTTGAGTTATAAGTTTGTTGTTTAATATAATCAAGAACTTTATTTGTAAAGAGATTTTGTTTTAGTTTATTATTTGTGTTAAATAGAATAGATATTTTTTCATCTTGAATTGACTTGGGTATAGTGTTAAATTTATCTATTTCAGTGAAGATTTGTTGTCCGTTATTATAAATATAAAATATATCACACTCATTATTACTATTACAGTTTGTTTTATGAGCGGTAATATAATTTATTTTTTGAATATTATCTACTTTATGGTGTTTATCAAATATAGGTGTAGCTATTCTTTTTCCCCAATGTGACATTTATTTATAAGATTAAAATTATTTAAAACAAAAAATAATTTTTAAGAAATGAATACTTTATTCTTAATTTGGAGCAACTTTTCTAAACATTGCGAAAAAGCAATCAAGTTAGCAAATGAAATTGGAGATATAAATACTCTTTGTATCGATAATAAAAAAGTTAGACAACGAGTTATATCTAACAAATCATTAAATATATCCGTAGTTCCAACCATTATACTACAAACTAACAATAGTTTTAAAAAAATTGAAGGAAATGAAGCTATCTCTTTATTAGCAAATATTTATAATAGAAAAAATAATCATATTATACAAGAACAACAAGAAATACAAAGACTTCAACAAGCACAAAGACTTCAACAAGTAGGACAAGTAGGACAAGTAGGACAACAAGTTCAACAAGTAGGACAAGCAGTTCAACAAGTAGGACAAGTAGTTCAACAAGTAGGACAAGTAGAACAACAAGAACAAGAAGAACCTAAACGTAAAGGTGTTACTGATATTAATTCAATACAAACAGATAATGAAGAAGATGAGGAAGAAGAGGAAAGTGAAATTGCTAAGAATACAAGAAGAAGATTTATGACTACTTCAAAAGAAGGACAGAAAGATGAGATAACAAAACAAATTAAAAAGATGCAAGAAAAGGATGATATAAGTAAGAAGGTAGAGGAGATGAGAAGAGAGAGGGCTATTATATCTAGCGGATAACGTAAAGTTGAATGTAATACATGCAAGCAAACATAATAATAGTAGTTAAAGGTAGTAATAAAGAACTTTTATTAAATTTTTTATGAATAAAGATAAATATAATATAAAGTAGAGAAGCGAGAATAGATATTTTTAATTCGACAATAGTGGTTTGCTTAGGGAAAAGAGTATCTAAAATTTGTATCTCTTCTTTTGTAGGATTTGAATATTCGTTTGTAGGGAGATTTATAATTGAATCACTCATTTAAAAAATTCTAATAATTTTTTAAATGGATAATTTAAAAGATGTAAAATTAATAAAAAATGTCATCTTCTTTATCTATACGTAAACTTTTTAAGTTTATAGAAAGTTGTGGATTCTATAGTCAAAACTTTTTTACAATAGATGGTCTTTGTACTTTTGTAAAAATAGTATCAAAATTAAATTATAATTCTTACATGCTATATATCCCAAGTAAATATAATATAGATATTCAATCATTTAAATCTCATAGTCTTAAACAAATTAGTAATCCTAATAATCCTAATGATATCACGTTAGAATATGGATATGATACAGAAAACAAAACAAGAGAAAATTTATATCAGGATCATGGTTCTCATAAAGAAATTAATGAAACAAATTTAATTGATAATTATAAAACAGAGATAAACATTAATAATGTTAAAAGTAAAGAACATGAAGATGTTAAGTGTATGTTTAGACAAATGAGAAGATTTAAATATTCTGTTGAAAATTTAGATTATAAACTTGTTGTTATGTGGAAATGGTATTTATGTGTTATTCATCGTGATAATGAAGTATCTTGTTTTTTTATAAAGAATTTTAAACCTCAAAATTATCAAAAACAACTACTTGTATGTACTGATCTAGAAATGCTTTTTAATAAAAATGTATCGATTCACGATGAATTAATACAAGTTAAAGAAGGTTTAGAGAATATTATTAATAAAAATTATAATATCAATATAGATTATATATCATCACTTGTTAAAAGTACTATTAATATACAACATATTCATACACTTTTTACTAAAAAACACTCTAGTATAATGAAAGAAAAACAAGAAATGAGTGATCTTATTAAAGAACTTATAACAAAAGAAAAAGAGTTTAAAAAAACTAATCAAAACGAAAAATTACGTGAAATCTTAAAAATAAAAGATACTCTTATTATTAAGTTAAATTTAATTATATCACGTCGATCTCATCTTATACTTACCTTTGATAAAATTTTGTTTGATAACATTATTATGCTTGACAAGATAAGTAAAAATATAAATTTATTAAATGAAATTTAATATTTGATATAATAAATGGAAGTCAATAATAATATCATAGTCAAAGACCAAAGTGATACAGGAGGAATGTATGAACAAAATAACGTATTTGATTTAAATAATTGTAATTTTGAAAATAGAATCAAAACATCTACGAGAAAAGGTTCCTTATTAATAGAAAATGATTTTGAACCTGATATTATAACTTTTAAAGAACCTGTTATATTAGATACAAGTGAACCAACACCTATATCATTAGATAACAAAAATCTTCTTATTAATAATCAAAATCTTTATAAACCTAAAAATAATCTTATTGAAATGTCTATAAAGTATAAAGGTGGTAATAACTTGGTTAATTTTAATAGTGGTGATTTTAATAAGACTGATGATCATCTTAGTGTTACAAATGACAATTCATATTCAAATCCAGATTTTTGGAAAAAAGTTGTTCCTAATATTATTACAAATGATAAGATGTATAGGGATGTTGTTAATAATAATATAAGTAGTTCATATGAAGGATTTACCCAAGATTTTCAATATGAAAATGATGTTGATTTAGTTGGTTATAAGGAAAAAAATAATATGTCTAGTTATAAAGAAAATAAAGGTAGAAATGAGCCCCGTACTGCTCCTAATTATGAACTAAATTGGACAGAGGATAATGATAAGATCGTACACGCAGGTAAAAGTGTGAATAATTACAATAAATATAAATTTTATAATGATATTTATGATATTAAAAATTATTCACAAAATTGGGGTAGTTTAAATTATTTTAATCAAAATTGGCAAACACCTTTTGAGAGTGAATTTAAATTAAAAAATGTTAAAAGAGTTTATACAGATCCAAATGGAAATACACTTGATTTTGATGTGTGTGAAAATAATTTAAAACAACCTACAAATACCTGCTTATATAAAGATAAGAGGCATTGTAAAAATCAAAGATTTTCATTTATAAATAAAGAAAATAATAAGTATTGTGAAGTAGATAGTTCAACACCGGTTGAATACTCTGAGATGATAAGACGTAATGAAATGTTTATTGCGTCCTTTAATAATGTTGATAATTTCTAATTTTTTTATTGTGTATAAAAAAATGTGTATAAGATTTATCTTAGGCAAACTAAAATTAAAATCTTTTTTAAAAAATAATTTACAGGAAAAACAAAGTTTTACAAACCTTGCTAAAAAACTAAACGAACCAAGAATTATTATACAAACTCAAAGTTTATTAGAAGAACTATTATTTAGTAATAATGAAAATAATCCAAAATATTTTCTATCTATTTATATGATCATACACCATCCAAAGACTATCATAACAAAAGAAACTGAACTTGAATTACGTCTTCTTTATTTATGTAATAAATTAAATAATGTATTATTTTACTTAATAAATTCAACAAACTATAAGGATTTTTATGTAAATAAAATGTTATTTAACTTATTTTATACAAATTATTTAGAGACATTTATAAGTTGGAAAGATTATGATAAAAATAAAATTAAGAATGATTTACACACTCTTTATTTTGAATTAGAAGGAGATAAAAAAAGAAGATATGATGATATTGATAATGAAACAAATAAAATTTTTATAGATAATATTGAACGTGAACAACAAAAAATATTAGATAAATTATATAAAATAGGAGGACAAGAAGCAGTTGATAATCTTAAACAAATACAAATCCATATGAATAGTCTTCAAGATAATATAAAACAGTTATATTCTAGAATACAAGATAATTTACACAAATCTTATTGGCATCATATTAGAGATGAATTATCAAAGGATCCTCCAAATAATATGATTATTATAGACTTATTAAAAGAGACAAAAGATATGTTACTTTGTTGTAATAAAAATTTGAAAAGTTCATTAGATCAATACATCGATATACCTTTTATAGAAGATATGATTAAACATAATTCAATTGATAATAAAACGATTGTATCACTTGTTAATTGGATAATAACTCAAATTCAAGAGTTACAAGCAAGTGTTTATGATGAAGAAACAGAAATTTGGAAAAAAGAGATTATAGGAAAATTTGAAAAAGGAATGTTATTAGCAGATTTTTTTCCAATGTTTTTTAAAGGGGTTTTTGAGAAATTACAACGTATTATAGTAGAAGTTGATTTATTTAGAGAAGTAATGAAAAGAACTGAATAATTTTTTAAAAATGATTTTTGTATTTAATTTCTTAAAATTAAATATGGATCGTATATTTTCCTACTCATGGAGTATTAATGAAGAAGAAGAAAATTTAACTGAAATAAGAATATGGGGATTAAATTATAATAACAAATCTGTTTGTTTAAAAATAAGAGATTTCTCCCCTTATATCTATTTAGAATTACCGGATAATTACGATTATTTTAGAAATATGCACCTAATTACTGAAATAAGAAATAAGATATCTAGTATATGCGGTAAAAATAATGAACCATTAGGAGCAGAATTAGTAAAAAAGAAAAAATTATATGGAGCAAGGATTGATAATAATAAAAAACAAATTTATTTTCCTTATCTAAAACTCTGGTTTGCAACTAAAAATCAAATTAAACAATTTTCTTGGAAATGTAAAAAGTGGTATACAATCATTGGTATAGGTAGAATTAAATTTAAAATACACGAAGATAATGCTACTCCTATCTTACAATTAGTATGTAATCAAAATATTCCAACTGCAGGTTGGATATCTTTTCCTAAAAAAGATGTAGATAAAGATAAAGATACCTATTGCGACTTTGAATATACTTTATCTTATAAACATCTAAAGCGGGTAAAATTAGAAACTATTGTTAAACCACTTATATTATCTTTTGATATTGAAGTAAATAGTGGAAATCCTAATCGATTTCCAAATGCAGATAAACCAACTGATAAGATATTTCAAATATCATCTATTATTTGGAGAGAAGGAGGTATCTCTAAAAAAATATTATTATCTTTAGGAAATCCTATTAAATGTGGTAAGGATGTAGAAATTATTCATTGTGATAATGAAGCTAATTTATTATTAAAATTTAGAGATATTATCATAACTTATAATCCACAGATATTAGTTGGATACAATATATTAGGATTTGATTTGCCTTATATGATTAAACGTTGTGAATATCCTTGTTATTGTAAAAATATTTTTAATAAATTAGGTCTTATTAAAGATAAATATTATGAGGATAAAAAAATTAGTTGGTCAAGTAGTGCTTATAAAAATCAAGAGTTTGAATTTATAGATTTAGATGGACGTATTTTTGTAGATCTTCTTCCACTTGTTCAACGTGATTATAAGTTTGATCAATATACTCTTAAACGTGTTTCTACATTTTTTCTTGGTGAAACAAAAGATCCTCTTACTCATAAAGATATTTTTAGAGGTTATAAACTTGGAATGGAAGATACTGAAAAAGGTAGGCAAGCGCTTGGAGTTGTAGGTAAGTATTGCGTACAAGATAGTGTTTTAGTTCAAAAATTATTTGATAAGTTACAAATATGGGTAGGACTTTGTGAAATGGCAAAAACGTGTAATGTTCCTATTTTTTATTTATTTACACAAGGACAGCAAATTAAAGTTTTTTCACAGGTATATAAACTTTGTTTTTGTAAAAACTTTATAGTTGAAAAAGATGGCTATATTCCAGATGAAGATGAAGAATATACAGGTGCAACTGTATTTCCACCTATTCCTGGTTTATATGAAAAGGTTATTCCTTTTGACTTTGCTAGTTTATATCCAACGACTATTATTGCTTATAATATAGATTATTCAACATTTGTTGATGATAAAAGTAATATACCTGATAAAGATTGTAATATTATTGAATGGGAAGATCACGTAGGATGTGAACATGATACAGAAAAAAGAGCAACAAAACCAACTAAGATAATATGTGCAAAGAGAAGATATCGTTTTTTAAAAGAGCCAAAAGGGGTTATGCCTACTCTTTTAGAATATCTTTTAACTACACGTAAAAAAACAAAAACCGAAATGAAATCTCTTAAAAGAAAATTAAAAGAAGATAATACTCTTGATGAAAAACAAAAAATAGATTTATCTAAGAAAATTATAGTATTAGATAAAAGACAATTAGCATATAAAGTAAGTGCAAATAGTATGTATGGAAGTATGGGTGTTAAAAGAGGATATCTTCCATTTTTACCAGGTGCAATGAGTACAACCGCAAGAGGAAGACAATCTATTCAAAAAGCGGCAAAAGTTATTCAAGAACAATATGGAGGTCAATTAGTATATGGAGATACAGATAGTTGTTATATTCATTTTCCTACTTTAAAAACTAGTCAAGAATGTTGGGACTATTCGCTAAGAGTTGAAAATGATGTATCAAATTTATTTCCAAAACCTATGAAATTAGAATTTGAAGAAGCTATTTACTGGAGATTCTTTATTCTTTCTAAAAAAAGATATATGGCTTTATCTTGTGGTCGAGATGGTATACTGAGCGATGACATAGAAAAGAAAGGTGTTGTATTAGCAAGAAGAGATAATAGTAAACTTATTCGAGAACTTTATGAAAAAGTTATTATGATGATCTTTAATAAAGAAGATTTAAGTAATACACTTTACTTTATTATTTCTTATTTTAATAAACTTTGCGGAAGATGTTTTGATCAGTCTTATTTTTTAATTACAAAATCAGTTGGTAACCCTAAAGACTATAAAATAAAGGAATTACCAACGGATGAAAAAAAATTAAGAAAACGTTTAGAAGATTTAGATATTTTTGTAAATGATATTAATAATAAAAAAGAATATTGGTCTAAATATGTTGAGAGATGTTTACCTGCTCATATTCAATTAGCAGAGAAGATGAAAAGACGAGGTGTCCCAGTTGAAATTGGTAGTCGTTTAGAATACTTAATTACAGAAGGAGATGGTCATAATGCAAAACAATTTAATAAATTAGAAGATCCAAAATATCAAAAGAAATTTAGTAGAATTGTTAAGATAGATTATTTATATTATCTTAAGTTATGTGTTCCACCTATTGATCAATTATTAGAAGTTGGTTATAAGATAAAAGATTTTACAAAATCACAATATAAATTTAGATTGATAAGACAAAGTGTATTAGAAGAGATTAAGTTATTAGAGAAGGATGATTTAGGGAGACTAACACATAGCAAACTAAAGTTTAAATAATTTAATAATTTAATTAAATTATTTATTTTTATAAATTTTGATGATACGGTTAAGATGAACGGGTGTTTGTTTATTCATTATTTTTATAACTTGATTAATAGTCACAATATTCTTTTTCTTATCAAGTAAGTGCCACGAATGACATTCTTTCATAATTTTATATTCTTCGGGACTTATATTTACATATTCCTTTTTAACAAATCTTTTTATATAATTTGAGAGTATAAATCGACACGATTTTAATAATAATCCTTCATATTTTTGAAACTCTTCGCAAAAATTAGGATACATCTCTAATAACACATTTCTCTTAATAGAATCCCCTCTTAATTGAAGATATCTAAACTTTACAGATGGACTATTATCGCGTATATCATAATAATATTTATACGTATCATTCATAATTTTGTAATTAACCTGATTAACCGGATCACACATAAGTATTCCTTGAAGTAATTTATAATTTGTATTATCAACACATTTTTGTAATTCTTCAAAAGATTCAAATATAAACTCAGCTGGTCTAGGAATACCAATATCATAATCATAAGATAAATTGAAATTTTTAT
>MDSZ01148454.1_pt1 | contig 11710 bp, 13 predicted proteins | sample 811201 | NCBI WGS metagenome assembly MDSZ01 (sample SAMN05326647, study PRJNA326480) | marine metagenome | isolation source: seawater | place: Indian Ocean: North | collected 2010 | reverse complement strand
TCCTGTTGTATTTTTTAGTCATTGCCCCGTCCATAGCTGCCATCAATGTCAAGAAAGTTTTTCCAGAGCCGGCAATACCTGTCAGGGTAACTAGAGGAATATCGTCACTCATAAGGGCGTCTATAGCAAAACTTTGTTCTTTATTCTTAGCAGAAATTTTTCCAATTCCGCCTGGCGCCGTGATAAGTTTTTTAATAACACCGTCAGAGTGTCTTGCTAAAAGTGTTGATTGAGTGTTTTCATTTACGACAACGTATTCATTAGGACAAAGCCCACATTCTCCAATTTTTAAAAAACCATCCTGATAAAATTGGTTGACTTCTTCTTGGTTAAGCTCTATATTTTGATAACCTAAATAGTTGGCATCTTCGTTAGTTATGTGGTCTTTATAATAGTCTTCGGATCTTATTCCTAACGCATCACATTTTACTCGAAGATTTATATCCTTAGTCACTAATATGATAGTTTTCTTAGGATCTTTAGTTCCTTCAGACAAAGTGGCGGCAATTATTAAATTGTCAGCGTGATTACCTGCCAGTCCAAAAGGGGCCGCGTGTTCTCCGGTGATAACTCTTATTGTCTGGTCTTTAGCTAGATCTTCTGGTATTTTTACCCCAACATCAAGCCTTCCTATTTCTCTGAAATTATCTAATAACCGATTGATATATCTTGCTGATTCTCCTATAATACCAGGTTTTTCTTTAAAGCGGTCTAATTCATCCAAAACTAATAATGGAATAACAACATCGTTTCCGTGAAAAGAGTGTATAGAGGTCTTATCATAGAGTAAGACGTTAGTATCTAGAATAAAAGTTTTTCTTGTCAAAATGCACCTCTTTGTAAATTATGAACTTCGATGTTATCATTTATATTATAATTCATGGAGTAACCATTTGTTTCAATGAAAAATGATATAGATAACGAATTAACATGTTTTGATACACACCGTTCGAACAAAATTGAATGTCAAAAAACATCTTGCAGATATTGGATTAACTATCCTTGCGAACAAAATTGCACTATTATAGCTGCTGATGATGGACCAAAAACTTTGCAAGAAATTGGGGATATATTCGGCGTTACTAGAATGAGAATATGTCAAATTGAAAAATCTATTAAGAAAAAGCTGCTTAGTTTTGAACAAAAGTTAAATCCCTAAAATTAGTTAAGGAAAATTACTTCTTATCTTTTTCTAGGGAAATTTTTACTAAAGCTGACGCGTCACTCTTAAGATTCCTCAATCCTCTTCTAACCCTAACTCCAGCCGAGGCATTTCCATTAGCGTTTTTTGCAATGTCAACTTCCAGACTTTCCATTAAGACTTTAATCTCTTGCCACTTTTGTAGTAATTCAGTTTCTGTACTCATTTTTTACTCCTCGGGTAATAAAATACCGTTTTTGTTTTCTTGATCAATTGCGTCTGCAATAATGATCATCTTGCTTCTATCCTCTAGCTCCATGGCTAAAAGCTTTATTAGATGTTCAATTTCTAATTGATTAATTCCGTATCGTAAAATTTCAGATTTAATTTCTCTGCACTTCGAAAGGCTTCTAGCTGTTTTTTCTAAATCATTCATTTCCGACCTCCGCATCTCCTAAAAAAGGCTCAACAGTAAATTTCCCATTCCCATTATATGTTAAAAACTTACCTTGAACTTTTCCTTTTATTTCGTCTTTCGAAAGAATAATTCTATCTCCAACGCTTTCTTGGTTTAGGATAAAAGCAACTTGTTCCCATTTATAAAGTTCACAATCGTAGCTAACTAAAAAGTCAGAAACACTTGAAGGTAACATTAATTTAAAATCATCTTTGCTTGGTAAACTATTAAGAGATTCATGACCAGTAGCAATTTCTGATTTGCAAACATCGTAGACTCTGTGAACAACGCCGCAATTATTACATTGGGAAAATTTTTCTACTACATTATCACTTTCATCGATAATAGAAAAGACTACAAACCTATGGAAAGGCGGATCTTTTTTTCTCTTATACTGTGGTAAGATGCACTGGCATTCTATTAGATGATTTATTCCCTTCATAGGAAAATTTTATATTCTCTATTTTGCGTGTAAATCTGCTATAGAAGATGAAGCCCATGATATAGGCTTTAATTTACAGTCAAATCCCATTGCGTAGATCCAGTTCTTAGCTTGCTCAGAAACAACGCTGCTTTTATTCATTTTGTTTTCGCTAATATCAGCATGGACAGATATAGATCTTTTATCTCCGATAATCTCTCTAACCCGATTAGCCGTTTCTATAGAGTCTTGTACCTCTCTCAAAAGTCTAGCCCTAAGAGGTGTCTGAATCTTGCTACTTGTTTTTTTAGTTCTTTTAAAAAAGTACTTCGAGCATTGACCCGGGTCATGTATCGCTATGACAGTAGCATAAATTAAAAAGCCTGTCTTAAAATGAGAATCAGTACCGACATGTATTTGAGCGTTTGGGAACTTTTCGATTATTGCAATTATTTCCGATAGATTAAACTGTGTCCCTACAGAATTTTTCCATCTATTAACCATTACTACTCTTTTTGATTAAGCATCCGATGTTAAGTATTTTATTGGCTATAATATTTGCTTCTTTGAAAGCTCTAAAAACTGGAAAAGCAGGATGAAAATTAATCTCTAAGCCCGTCAAGTTAGATATGTCGATATGGAAATTTTTTAAAAACTCATCATTATTGATAATACCGCATAAAGCTATTTGTTGTGTTAGGCATCTAAAAAAATTTAATTGATCCTCAAAGATCCCTAGCTTGCTCTCAATTCTGTCTGGTACGTAAAAAGTTGTTAGAGCTTCTTGGTTAATCCCAAGTTTATCGCTCTTGAGAAACAGCCCCTCTCGCTTAATAAAAACTTCGCAGCTAAAAAGATCATCTTTATCGACCATATTCAAAAGAGTTCCAGTTTCGAAACCGAATTTAAAGCTATTAGTAGAAGAACAAAAATCATAACTGCTTTCTTTCCAAAACTCGGGTTCCGGAATAAAAACATTAACGTTAGCTTTTTTCATCTTTTTATTAATCCCGCAAGTGTAACCTACATCGTCAGAACACCCTCGACAAATAATCAAAAAAGAAATAGAATCATGATTAGAAAAAGTTAGAATTTTATTTAATTCAGATATTTCTTGTATGAAGCCATCATAAATTATGACTCTACATTCGTAGATATTTTCCTCTCCCTGAATAGTTTCTGCTATCATCTTATCTAGAGAGCCGGCTATCTGATAGCCGCTATCAAAAACGCATGCTAAAGCTGAAGTGTTAGAACTTTTAATATTAAACTTAGAAACAAAACCATTGTTTCGAAAAATTTCTAAAGCTGATTCAGAATCAAGCGTAGAAGAATTATTAAAAAAAGAAGATATTATTTCTTCTGACTCTTGAAGCCCAGGTTCTTTAACAATACTTTTAGCGAAATCTTCTGTAATATTAAAATCAAATTTATTCTTTAAAGATTGTTCTAGAAAATATAACAAATAAAAAACAGCTACCGGGCTATAAGTTTGAATTGATTCTAAGTGAGACGTGATTAAATCTTTGATCACTCGATCTTCAAATGCGTAATCGATAAATGCTCTATATGTTTCGGCGGGAGAAACGGTGCTAATTTGAAACCAATCCGAATGTATAAACTGGTTATTCCTATTTGTTTCACAAAAATTCTCTAAATCTTTAATAAATGACTTAGTGTCAATTGATGTCTCTATCATTTTAATGAACGTTACTGCTGGTCTCCGATGCGAAAGTACTCAACACTCTTTGCATTGCTTCCTTAGTACTTTCGCTAGATTCTTTTTTTTCGATGTTAGCGCCCTGTTCCATAAAAAAGCTAAACAAGCTTCCAACTACGCCTAGCGACAAACAAACGATTGCAAACGTCATATTAGAAAACGTAGTAATGGCAGCAGCTAAAATTAGGAAGTTGGAAGACTTATTCATGAATCTCTCCACAGGTTGTTACTAGCATACACAAGAATCTCTTCAGCAGAATCCTCTGTATAACCATAATCGTCAATCATGGTTTTTACCATATTGTTGTATTTTTTCTTTTGTTTAGCATCTCTAGTCTTAGACTTCGTAACAATTCTAGCCATGTCTTTTACGCTATTGATCAGATAACTTTCAATAGCTTCCTTGAGGGGTTCATAACTTCGATAATCTACTGTCTCCCCTCTCCTAACCTTAGCAAACATGTACGCTGTAACATCTGCCCTAAATCCCTCTTTAGATGATCCAACAATACCAATACTCTCTTCAATGGTTCCCATAAACTTTTCATCAGGTTCCATTTCTTCATTCGTAATTCTATCTTTCATTTTAGACTTCATTGCAAATGCTTCTGCATTATCTAGGTAAGTTTCAAAAAGAGATTGAGCTTGCTCTTCGTAAGCTGCAATGAAAGCTTTTGCAATTTCGTTTTCCAAAATTCTCAAATACTCTTTCCTAACAACGTCTTGAAGCAAAGTTAGACAATCCTGCTTAAAGCCTTCGTCAATAATTTGTTCCTTACAGTTCTTTGCTATCGTGTCCATAATAGAGATTGGTGTTATAAAGCCCTTGTCGCTATCCGAGAGGGCACAATCTATAGATTTCATAATAAACCTTGTCGAGATTCCATCCATCCCCTCGTGGCTAGCTTCTTCCCTCAGATCCTTAATGTCTATCTTTTTAACCCTGCCTTTCTCAATAACATCTTCTCCATTGTAGATTTTCATTTTTGTCAAAGGATCACACTTTCCGGAAGGTCGTAATCTCGACAATACAGAAAACATCGACGCAACCCTAAGAGTGTGAGGGGCAATGTGACTATCGAAGCTAGACCTAGATAGAAGCTTTTCATATATCTTTATTTCTTGATCAACTTCTAAAACGTAAGGTACATTAATTTTAACGACTCGGTCAATGATAGCTTCATTAGTATGCTCACTTTGAAAACGATTCCATTCTGCTTCATTACAGTGTGCCAAAATGACACCATCAAAATGAATCATATCATGCTTCCCAGGAGAAGGAACCCTTTTTTCTTGGGTTGCTGTAATGATAGTGTGAAGAAATTCAATTTCGTTTTTAAAAATTTCTACAAACTCAACAATACCACGATTACCAACATTAAAAGCTCCATTTAAAGATAGAACCCTCGCATCATCTTCAGAATATAGATCTAGTTTAGAAATATCTTCTGAGCCAATTAGAACTGAAACATCTTGAGAATTGGCATCCATCGGAGGAACCGAAGCAATACCCCTTCTTCCTCTTTGAGAAAAGCTAGTTTCAACTATCTTAAAGTTTTCATATTTACCGTCTAATTCATGTAAGAGAGCATGACGAACAGGGGGAGACACATCACCATCGATACTGACTTTTAGTTCTGATTCAAATGCTTCTCTTAATCCTCTAGGAACTAACTGGAGTGGATTCCCTTTTTGAGGATCTGATTCTATATGAAAATAACTGACGCCTTCTAAAGATTTTTTAATATGTTCTGTAATCGCCGATTTGCCGGCACCAACTGGTCCCATAAGGAGTAAAACTTGTCGACTTTCTTCTCCGCGAGCAGCAGCTGATTTTAAAAATCTCATAATTTTAGCAACAACTAATTCAGCACCAAAGAATTCATCTTTAAAGTAATCATATACCTTTATTTTTTCCCCATCAAAAATTTTATTCTTTCTTGGGTCGCTATCTTCCATGGTACTGACTCCATGGCTGACTAAAGTTTCGTAAAGTCGCTTATGAGCTGGATCAGCAATCTCTGGCTCTTCTTTGACTTTTTCAAGGAAATCTATAAAATTACCCTTGAATTTTTCTTTCTTAGACTTCTTTCTCTGCTCTTCAATAAGCTTTAAAAAATTTTTCTTACTCACGATTTCTCCAGTTAAATTTCAAAAGGTTCGTCTTCGATGACGGTGTCTAATCTGACGACTCCGCCCCATAATGTACTAATATAATCGACTACTTTCTCTGCGTAACCTAAATCTAGGTCTCTTCCGTCATGTTCGTGCTTTATACGAAGTACATTATTTGGTTTAAGCTCTTTAATAACAATTTTAGGTATGGAATTAGAACCAACTTGCTTTATCAAAGCTGATTTAATTTCTTTCCATCCATCTTCATCAGAAACTTCATTAACAACGTAGTCTCTCTTATATAGAGAGTACGAAAATAAATTCAGCTCATAGCAATCTTCTTTTGTCAGATACTGTCTCAAGAAAGACTCATCATGACAAACCTCTCTTGCAATAAAACATTCCTCCAGCCCATACCTCTCTTCTATCTTGTTGAACAAATAAAAACCTAGATGGTACGGATTAATTCTTCCTAGGTGCGGCCGCACAACCTGATTGTGGCTCTTCAAGAATGGGATGTGATACTTCTGAGGTAGCTCTAGATCGTGCATTAATCGATAGTGCCAATAAGATGCCCATCCTTCATTCATAATTTTTGTTCTAATTTGCGGCATGAAATAAAATGATTCTTGACGAACAATCTCTATTATGTCTCTCTCCCAATCTTCTAAATTTAATGCCATCTCACCAATAAATGCTAGTATGTCTATTTCTTCTTCAACTGGAAAAATATCCGGATTTCTTCCTTTGACTGACTTATCGCCTGATTTTATTTTTTTGATTAGCTTTCCTCTTCTTTTTTTGTGAGGAACATAAGTTTTACAATTAGGAGGAACATTCATGGATAAGGCGTGAGCAGCATCTAGTATTTTTTCTACTTTTTCTATACCAATACTTGGATCTTCAATGTAAGAGTCAATTCTTTTCTTAGCGTTTTTAAACCTTTGAATAATGTTTTCAGGACCGGTATCGGCAAACGTTAGATTATTCTTGAAGAAGTCCGAATGTCCTACACAGTGACACATAATCAACAATTGCAAATAAAAAGGATTCTCCCTCATTAAATAAGCAATTGAAGGATCGCTGTTGATAATCAATTCGTAAGGCAATCCCTCAGCCCCTAGATTGTACATCTGGTGTGTTCTTTCAAAAGATTTACCGTAACTCCAATGTCTATAGTGAAGTGGCATGCCGTGATAAGCCATGTTACCTATCATAGCATAGTAATCACAAATCTCATATGCAATCGGAAACCAATCTAAGTTATGAGATTTTGCTAACTCTATTATCTTTTTATCCCACTTTTCGAGATCTTTTATATTCCAATCACTCACGAAATCCTCCGAAGAATCTTTGAAAGGCTAACCATATATCATCCTTTTTTCTGATTTCTGCTATTTTAAATTTATCACAAACCAAATCACTAAACAATTCAGATAAATTAGACATTTGTAACCACCCACTTCCACGCTTGAAATCGGAAGGCTCTATTTCACAGTATCCATAAAATTGTGCTAGTGATCTTAAATGCTTGGCTGATTTGTGAGCACCATCATTATCTTCTGGCCAATTGTCGCCATCTGAACATTGAAAAACATATATGTTCCAAGCATCTGGGTGGTATCTAGTTTGTATGACATCTAAACACTTATCCAACCCGCTAGAAACTAAAGTACCACCGCTAGACCCTTTTCCAAAAAAGTCTTCTTCGTTTACTTCTTGAGCTGAAACGTCATGAGAGATAAAAGTGTGTTCTATATTTTCGTACTTGGATCTAACGAATTGATAGAGCAGGAAAAAGAAACTTCTAGCAAGAAACTTTTTGTCTTTAGTCATGGAGCCTGATATATCCATTATGAAAAATACAGCTGCGTTAGAAGTAGGTTTCTTCTTTTCTTTAATGTGACGATATTTTAAGTCATCATAATGGAAACCAAAACGCTCCTCAGAGTCTTTGTCTCGAGTTTCATTTTTAATTGCTTTCTTTTTTCTTTTTATCTTTTTCTTAATTGTTTCTTTTTTGTCTAGCCGAGGCCTGATTCCTTTGTTTCTATATCCATGCCTCTTAAATGTTTTAGTAGATATTTGCTGAAATTTCTTCTTTTCTAGATTAGGTAAATTTAGATCTTCAAAAAGATACTGTGCAAGTTCTTCGAGCGTTATTTCAACTTCGTAGAATTCTTCGCCTTTATCTTTTCCAGCTTTATCTGGTTGTCCGCCTTTGTCTTTTTGTTTTGAGCCTACTTTTTGGCCACGAGCGACATCTTTGTCGTGAGCAGATCCTACGTTTTTCTTTTTTTCATTTTCGCCATAGACAAAACGATATTCTTTTATTCCTTTTACTGGAATTTTTACTTTTTTCTTTCCGTCTTGCCCGATAATACTTTCATCAGCGACGATATCGTGAATACCCTCTTTGATAGCTTTTTCTATCTTTTCTTTGTGCCGCTGACGATCTGAGCCTGATCGATCAGAAACGTTTTTGTTTTCTTTGAAAGTCGCCATAATATCCTTATATTAAATCTTAAAAGTTAAACGCAACGATTAAAATCATCTTCAAGTCTAACTACATCATCTAAATGATTTGTACTAACTTCTACTACTTTAACGTAGCGATCATGAAGAGCTCCAAATCGGTGTACTTGTCCTGGTTTTATGTGTAAACTCGAACCTACGCAATACTTTTCTACATTATCTTCGTCGACGTAGTTGAGTAAAACTCCTTCTAGTACGTAAACGGTCTCTTCTTTTAAATTGTGATATTGCTTTGAAAGCCTCTTTCCAGCTTCTATCACCAAAACTTTTCCAACATAATTCTCAGTTTCAGCCCAGATAATTTCATAACCCCAAGGTTTTTCTACTTTTCTCATTAGGCTACCTTACTTAATGGCTTTTTGAAAATCAACTGGAAAAAAATCTCTATTGTTTCGATAAAATCTAAACCAATCCTCATCCAAGATATAAGTAGTGGCAAAATCTTCTTTTGATCTAACTGACCTCCCGACAGACTGAATTATAGTCTTAGCTGTCTGTAGTGGATACCACCATTTCCATTTATTCATTTTCTTTCGAATTAATTTATCCCCTAAGTAAGGGTAAGGTATTTTGCAGAGGATTTGAAATCTGCTGAGTTCTCCTTTAAGATCAACACCTTCAGTCATAGATGGAGATATTAATACAGAAGCTTTATTAGAAGATTTGTGTTTTTCTAGCGCTTCATCACGATCTTCTGACGAGTGAAAGATCAGTCTAGATTTACCTTTTTTGATATTTCTTTTCAGATAGTTAGCAATTTTGTATGAGTGACAATGAATGATTCCTTTTTGATTCTTATGTTCTTCTAAGATAGATTCAACTGCTAAAACTAAATTGGGTAAAGATTTGTCGATGTGCTGAGCTGACATTTTTCCGATGCCGGCTGATATAATTGGTTTATTCTCAATTGGGAAAGGGCTAGCTAAGCTTAGAAATCCGCAATCTTCATTTCTTATTCCTAACAATTCGCAAAAAGCTGCTTTATCCAAAATAGTTGCGCTCATTAAAAGAACATGATCAGCTCTATTGAAAAGATATTCGTGGGCGTATTTAGAAACATCAATAGGCTTAAATTCTATTTTCCTGAGAGATCTTCCTTCTCCCTCTATCAAATTGAAAACCCAGTTTTCTCTATCATAACGATCTATAAACCTTTTGACTTTGCAGACATGCTTATCGAGTAAATCGTAGTTTTTTGATACGCTTTGGAGTTCTTTAATTTTTTCTTTTAAACCAGGAGTTTGCTCCATAAAATTTTCCATGTATTTAAGCCTACCCTTGATGTGCGGGTAATAAATTTCACTAACCCACTTGAAACAAGATATCTGAGTCAGTTTGTCAGGAAAACCTATCTTTTGAGATTTACAAAACCTCTCAGAAATTGTCACTTCGATAAATTTAGAAAGCTCTTCAGCCACATTATGAGCTTCGTCAATCACAAGCAATTTTCTTGGTTTAAGCTTTCCGGCATAGACAGTTTCGGAAAGAAAGTAGGAAAAATTTGTTACTCCTTTTTTGCCATCGATAAACTTTTCTTTCTCTTTCTTATAGACACAATTATAAGAGCAGCTTTTGAAAAACTTAGAATCTTTGTTAGCGGTCTTTAAAAGTCTTAAGCTTTCACCACAGCTGGAACCCTTATAATATTTGCAACTATAATTAGAAGATGACTTAAGCGATAACATTTGCTGATTTTTGCTAAAGTCAGATACATACTGGTCTTGCAAAATTTTTTGAGTTGTCAAAAAATAAGAACCTATGTCTTTTTCTGTGAATCCCATCTCTAACAAATTTGCTGTATAGACTCCAATGGCGCTTTTTCCTACGCCTGTACCGGCTTCTATTATACAAAATTTCTTTTTTTTATTTTGAAAAGTATTATCAACAAAATCAATAGCTTTTTGCTGCTGTTCACGAATACTGGGATATGGGAATAAGTTTAACATAAATCCTCCTACAAGTAATTGTAACATTTTGCCTGTACCTGATCAGGAGAATTAGCCCTTATTTACCGGTAAACCAAAAAACATTATATTTAGAAATATCAATGGTGGTTTTATGCTCAAAAATTCTCTGATAAAAAACTTAACGTCAATACTTTTTTTATCGATTTTTTGCTCAAGTTGTGCCGTTCAAGCGCGTAATGTTCTTAAACCAAATCGTAAATCGTTCGCCTTAGTCAAGGTTGTAGTTGACGTAGAGATAGAACAGTGTAAAAAAATAGATAAAAATAAAGAAAAATGTGAGACCAAAAAACTAGGTGCTAAAGCAGCCTTAGGTTCTGGTACATTTTTTACTTATAAGAATAAACCAGCGTTCATGTCAGCTGGTCACGTTTGCTTAGGACCAGCATTTGGAATATGGAAAGACTTACCGAATAAGAGTAAAGTGAAAACTAGCATAGAGCTTAAATCTTATACCGGACATGTTGTAAAAGCTAAAATAGCTTATGTTAACATAAACCATGATTTCTGTATTTTAGAAGCAACTCACCCAGAGATACCGCCATCTAGTTACCCAAAGGTATCAATTATTCAACCCCAAAAAGATGAAAAATTTTATTCAGTTTCTGCCCCCGCAGCAATCTTTGATGTTGGCATGGTTCCAGTCTTAGAAGGAAGGTATCAAGGCGATAGTAACGTTTTTTCTTTTTATACAATACCCACTGCTCCCGGAGCTTCAGGAGGCCCGATATACGATAAAAGAAACAGAATAGTGGGAGTGATTCAAAGAACTAATATGATTTTCAACAACATATCTTTGTCAATCAAACATCAAGATATGATAGTGCTGCTAGAACGATATTCGAAGTTTAAAGCAGAAAAAATTGAATCGATTATTGAGTAATAATTTTAGATAATTCCATTGACTTGCTACGCGCCCAAACATTGGCTTCATCTTCGGTAGCAAAAGATTTAGAAAAACTCTCTTTGCCTTTAGATATAATAGCTCTAATTCTTTGCCCGCCATCGATTGGGAATATCTCTATTTTAAGATCATTATGTATCTGATCATATGAATAGGGATCATCGTTCACCGTGTGATAACTTCGACCAATTTCTTCGCTTATTTTTTTATTTCTTTTTTGACTACTAACATAATTTGGTTGAGCCTTGCTACTTCTTGCAACATGCCTTTTTGATGAGCTACTAATTTTGCTCTCTCCAAATTTAATAATGCCTTCCTCAAGAAGAAAGAGTATTCCGTGTTTCTCATTGTTAACCCCTTTGTAGCGCCTGAGGTAAAGGTTAACACATTCTCTCAGACGCCTGATTCTACTATCTTCGTTCATGTCTTCTGACAGTCTCCTTCGTCTGAACT
>MDSZ01132465.1_pt1 | contig 11710 bp, 13 predicted proteins | sample 811201 | NCBI WGS metagenome assembly MDSZ01 (sample SAMN05326647, study PRJNA326480) | marine metagenome | isolation source: seawater | place: Indian Ocean: North | collected 2010 | reverse complement strand
ATAATAGAGCAAGAGGAAATCATGGAATAATTCCGATGACTGATATTGTCAGAAACCTCAGAGAGAAGCACAAGTATTCTGATGAAAAAATCCAAGAACTTCTGGGCATGGAACAAGAAGAAATAGATAGGTTGTATGACTATCGCCCAATGACAGAAAAAGGAAGCCAAGAAGAATTCTCAAAAGGTTGGGTTCCTGATGTAAAAGATAGGGCATTTGACGGCTAAAATCATGCGTTTTAACGGTCAAAACTACAGACCACTACCTTCTACCCTTACTGTCAAAAAAAGCAACATAGACGGTCTTGGCTTGTTTGCCGAAACAATCATTCCAAAAGACACTTATTTAGGCATGACTCATATATCAGTAATCACTTTTCCTGATTGGATAAGAACTGCATTAGGTGGTTTTTTAAATCACTCAGATAAACCGAACTGTCGGATTGAGTCTAATTTTTTTGGAACAAGAAGATACCTTTACACAAAAAGAACAATAGACAGTGGCGAAGAACTCACTGTCTATTATTCGTTAAAGGAATATATCTACGAAGGTTGATTATCCCCACTGTTTAGAAGTCCACTTAAACATCTTAGTTGCATTTTTCCAAGAGTGTTCAAGTGCCTCTTTCAATGGTTTCAATCCCATACCATTTTGTTCATAACCTTCTTTGATACAGTCAAAGTAAGGTAAGGCAGGTTCTTGATAACCTTTTCTATTCATAGCATAGAACATGACCTCTGCAGTTTCTCCGAAATCCTCTCTCATCTTTCCTGATAGTTTGATGTAAAAGTATTCCTTTCTGTAAAGGTGTGGAAAACCTTCAAAGATATCCAACTGTTCCTCACAATGTTCAGTGATGTTCCAAAGTAATCCTGATACGCTGTGATTTTTTGCAGGTTCAATATCTGCAACATTTCTGAAAACCAATCGCCAGTTTGGTAAGTTCATAGTGCAAACTGGTCGTGCATTAGGACATCTGTATTCCATGTTCTCTACATTCAAGTTTGCGCCATAGGCAAAGTACAATCTCATTTTTTCCCTCCTCTTAGTTTGGTGATAAGTTTGTATTTCTCCAAGTCAGTGATGAAAGCAACTGCATTTGTGTATCTCACATTGTGTCCAAATTGAACCTTGATACGCCTAGCAGTTTGTTTCAACCATTCCTCAAATTCATCTTCATGTGCAAGGGATATGTCATACATTGCATGAGCAATCTGTGTTCTTGACCTAGCAGTCAATGTGACACCACCTTGTATTTTGTAAATCATTTCTCTTTTCATCATTACCTCCTCAAAGCTCTTTGTCTTTGTTTAAAGAAATTTTTAAATTGTTCTAAATCTTCATGGACTTTAGTCAAACCTTTGAACATCATTGAAAAAGAATTGTCCTCAGTTTTTCCTTTACCTGCTCTGATACTTCTCATAGTGTCAGCCGCCTTAACCATTGACCCAGTCAAAAATAACCATGCAGTAATTTTTTCTAAATCAAAACTACCTGAGTGATGTCTGAACTCAATTGTTCCATGAGTCCAAAAACTCTCAATGTTCAATTTCACATATCTAGTGGAAATCATGTTTGCTAATTTTCTTGCAGAATTACATTTGTCAATCTCATCAAAAGAAAGGTCTGTGTTAAGACCAAGACCACCAAACCTATCAACTACTGACATACAGTATTGACCATTGTTTGCTCTTCTTGAATTAGGCATAACACTGTCAATAGCGTTTTCAAATTTACAGTATCTTTTGTAAAGGTTTCTGAAATTTTTGACTTTCCAATCAGACACTCCCCAATGGACATGCAACCCACAAGTAGCATTTATCTTGAATGTAGGTTGCTCACCCAATTGGGAAGCTCTTAGGTTGATATTCGCTAATTCTTTTAAAAGTTTTTCTAATTGGTCATAACCTTCTTGTCCTTGTAAGACTGGAGAAACAATCTCAACTCCACGATAACCTCTAGGGGCACTCAAGCTAGAGTCAGATTTTACTCTCCACCTATTAGAACGGTCATTCCAAGAAGCCTGTCTAAAGGTCATTCCATAAGGACCAAGTTTTTCAGAAAGAACAGTAGCTAGGGTTTCGTGACCTAGAGAAGATAGGAGTTCAATTTCTACTCCAAAAGTTCTATCAAATTCAAATTTCATTTATCAACCTCGTTATATTTCGTTTTTCAATATGTATAGATTACCACAATGGGTTATTATTGCAACCCTTTTAGACAAAATAATTAAACTTTTTTTTACTTTATGTTCCACATGGAACACCCTTTGCACAATATGTATTTATTTTTTTTCTTTTTGTAAGTATGATGACTGAGAAAAAGTGAGAATAATTGATTAAAAAAAATGGCTAATCCCAAGAAACTAACAAAAGAACTTGCAGAAAAAATCAGAATACAATTTGTTCAAGGTATAGATGAAGGTACTACTGAAAGAAGATATAAAACCCTAGAGGCATTAGCAGTTGAATACAATGTCGCAAGACCAACTCTTTATAGGTGGGCAAAAAAGGAAGGTTGGAAATCTCAACAAGAAAGATTTCATGAAGAATTTTTACAAAAGGTAGACGCACAAAGAATTAAAGAACTTTCACAAGAGTCAAAAAAGTTTGATAGCACTGCATTAGGTCTGGCAAAAATCTTAATGAATGAAGTGGGAATGTCATTACAAATAAATCAACAAGCCAGAGCAGGTGGAGATTTTGATAATGTTCTGACACCTATACAAATATCACAACTTTCAAATACAGCACTGACTGCACAAAAGTTAGGTAAGTTGGCTCTAGGTGAAAGTACAGACAACATGAAACTAAATGCCGAAATCTCCGACACATCAGCATTCAGAGAAGCTATGGAACTGCTTGACGAGGTTGCAAACAACCGCAGAGAAGCAGACGATACAGCTGTACACTGAGTGGCTCAAACAAGCTAGACCAAAACAACTCACACCAAAAGAAGAACATTTCATATGGTTGATACTTGCAGGTCGTGGTTGGGGCAAGACCAGAACTGGAGCTCAAGACATTGCTCTTTATGCACTGCGTAATCCAAACTCTATTTGTGCTGTTGTTGCGCCCACTTTCGGCGACCTGAGAAGAGTCTGTTTCGGTGGACCAAGTGGCTTGTTAAATATCATTCCCAAAGATTGTTATAAAATAAATTATGGAACAAATGGATATGCTTCAAGTGTAAGCGAAATAAGATTGCACAATGGTTCAAAAATTGTTGGTTATGCAGCAGTCAATCCAGAAAGGTTGCGTGGTCCACAATTTCACAGAGCATGGTGTGATGAAATAGCTTCATGGCAATATCCAGAAGCCTTTGACCAATTGATGTTTGGTTTGCGTTTAGGAGAAAACCCACAAGCTGTGATTACAACCACACCAAAGCCAATACCTTTGATAAAACAATTAGTAGCCAGAGATGATGTTCATGTCACAAAAGGTTCAACTTTTGAGAATGAGAAAAACCTTGCAGAGTCAGCACTTGAAATGATGAGAGAAAGATATGAAGGAACGACACTGGGAAGACAGGAACTTCATGCAGAAATTGTTGATGATGTAGAAGGGGCATTGTGGAACTTGTCTTTAATTGATGAGGCAAGACTTCCAAATGATGAGGAAAAAGAATTATCTAACATAATTGTAGCTATAGACCCTGCAGTCACAACAAACGCAAATTCAGACGAAACAGGCATAGTTGTTGTTGGTAAAGACAACAATAATCAGTTCTATGTTCTGGAAGATTGTTCTGGAAAAATGACACCAGATGAGTGGGCAAGAAAAGCAATAAACCTTTTTTATGATTGGGAAGCAGACAGAGTTGTTGCAGAAACAAACAATGGTGGAGATTTAGTTGAAAGACTTTTACGCAACTTTGATGTTAATATACCCTATAGAAGCGTACAAGCTACCAGAGGTAAGCTAGTGAGAGCCGAGCCAATTGCTTCATTGTACGAACAAAGGCGAGTACACCACATGGGCGTATTTCCAGAACTGGAGTCGCAAATGTGTACTTATACAGGACAATTAAGACCTAGTCCTGATAGACTTGACGCATTAGTCTGGGGTTTGACCGAACTAAGCAAGTCTAGAGGAAGGGTTGATTGGAGAGTAAGTTAAATGGCTTTATTTGATGATATAAAAAACTTCTTTGGCAACAATGAAGTAAAACTTGAAAACTCAAACATGGTCGGATATTTCGGTGTCGGCTCTGGTAGTGCAAAAAACTATAAATACCAAGACCTTGCAAAAGAAGGGTATCTAAAAAATGCCATTGTTTATCGTTGTGTAAATGAAATATCCAAAGGTGCAGGAAGCGTTGGGTACATGGTCAAAAATGGTGAAATGCAAATAGAAAATCATCCTTTGATTGATTTATTAGACAGACCAAACCCTTTGCAATCCAATACAGAATTTTTCAATAGTCTTTTTGGTTTTCTTTTACTAAGTGGAAACGCTTACATTTTAAAAGTAGGTGGTGAGATAGGAAGTCCAAGAGAACTACATCTTTTAAGACCAGATAGAATACAAATAAAAGGTGGTGGAAAACCAATACCAGATAGATATGAATATATTGTGAATGGCAAAGTTCAGAATGTTTTTCCTATAGACGCAGACACAGGCAATAGTGATTTGAAACACATCAAGCTCTGGAACCCATTAGATGATTATTATGGGCTTTCACCTTTACAAGCCGCTGCAGAAGAAGTGGACCAACACAACCTAAGTAGTCAGCACAACATCAATCTATTGAACAATGGAGCAAGACCAAGTGGAGCAGTAGTATTCAAACCTAAAGATGACCAAGGGTTCTCAGTAAATCTTTCAGAGTCACAAAGACAACAACTTCTTACAGACTTAAACAATAGATTTTCTGGTTCACAAAATGCAGGTAGACCAATGTTGCTTGAAGGAGATTTTGATTGGAAAGAAATGGGTTTGAGTCCAAAAGATATGGATTTCATAAACTTGAAACATATGAGTGCTACAGATATTGCCCTATGTTTTGGTGTGCCTAATCAATTGGTTGGTGTTCCAGATAATCAAACTTACTCAAATGTTGCAGAAGCCAGACTTGCTTTGTATGAAGAAACAATTATTCCTCATCTCAAACTTATCCAATCTGATTTGAATGAATGGTTGGTTCCAATGTTTTCTGAGGACTTAGAGTTTTGTTATGACTTTGAAGCAATACCTGCATTAGCAGAAAGAAAACGCAAAACATATGAAAACATCACCAGTGCTGTGAATACAGGAATAATGACAAGAAATGAAGCCAGAGAAGTTATTGGTCTTAGTCCTGTTGAGGGCGGTGATGAAATTTATATAAATGCAGCACTAATGCCTATTGGCTCTCCAATTGTTGAAGAACCAGAAAACCCAATCAATGATGAAGATAAAGAAGAATATGACATACCTTTGTTTGAAGATGAAGAATGGCTTGATGAAGAAATAATTTTAGATGAAGGCAAAGATGAAATAACAAACTTCCCCAAAAGAGGCGAAGATAAAAAAATATCTTTGAGAAACTCTAACTACCCACAATTTGATTATAGGTTTGCAAAAAATCTAAAAGAGGTTGGAGTGGGCAAACAAATTTGGAAAGCAGGTGGCAACATTAGAGGTAATGAAGCATTTATGCTTTGGGGCAGAGCCAGAGAAGGTTCAGAAAGTCCTGCAGTATTGAAGTGGATAAAAGAAAGAGAAGCGTGGGCGGCAAGACATAGTGTGGTAGACGGCAATCAGTTTGTTGGTGGCAAAGAACCAAATATGTCAAATGTTGCAGGTGTTGTTGCGTTGATAAAATGGGGAGTTATAAATCCCAAATTGGGCGAACAAGGTATGAAAGATGTTGTCCTTGAACTTACCAAGAAATTAGAAGGGCGTAAGGAACCCAAAGAACTTAGTCTAGAAGAAATTGAACCATTAGAAACTGACACGCATATAGAAACTGTAGAAGATACAAAACAAGTTTCAGCAAAAGTGAAAGAAGGTTTAAAAAACAAAGTAGATAAACATAATGAAAAATATGGGGATAATCCAAAGAAAAGGGCAACTGTAAGAATGTTGGAAGCAGTCTTTCGTAGAGGTGTTGGAGCTTACAACACAAACCCAAGTTCTGTAAGACCAAGAGTATCTGGTCCAGACCAGTGGGCATATGCGAGAGTAAACAGCTTTTTAGCAGCATTGAGGACAGGTAGATTTCAAGGTGGAAAACATGACCAAGACTTATTCCCAAAAGGACACCCTCTCTCTAGCAAATAAAGAGTTTGCAACTTTTAAAAGAGGCAGGGTTTCAGTTGCTCAAGAAATAAGGCGACAACAAAACTTCCGAAAAAGATATGAGTCTTTTATTGTCAAAAGATTAAATACAGTATTTAGAAGATTTCTTAACACAACTTTGTTTCTATACACTGAAACAGGCATATATCAACCAGAAGTAGCCACTAATAGATTATTAGAAGAATTAAATCCTGTCTTACTGTCTTTTTACAGAAGGGTATTCCTTGCCATGTATGAAGCCAATGAAGGTTATTATGAAAGGTTTAGGAAAGATGACGCCTTTGTTTTTGGTAGAAACATGGATATTGAAGTTTTGGTCAATGAATATTTTAGAACTAAAACCCTTGTTTTAAGTGGAATAGCACAAAGACAAGCCAATGCCATACAAAAAGAAATTGTAAAACTAAGAGCACAAGAACTATCTATTCCTGTTATAGCTAGAGGAATACAAGAAAAATTTTCTAACATCTTTAGAAGCAGAGCAAAACTGATAGCAAGAACAGAAACTCATAATGTGGCTTCTTTTGCTAATCATAGTTATCACAGCACATTGTCTGACAATCTTGGTATAAACATGATGAAAAGGTGGTGTTCTGTAGCAGATGAAAGAACAAGGTCATTTCATGCAGACGCAAATGGACAAACAGTAAACATGGAAGGTGACTTTCTTGTTGGTGGAGCTCCCATGAAATATGCAGGTGACCAAAGGGGTGGCGCAAAAAATGTCATTAACTGTAGATGTGTGATACTTTATGTTGATGAAAATGATGTTGTCACATAAGACTATATGATTATATAATTTGTGCAATGCAACAATCCGAAGGAGATAGCACTATGGATTTTAGTAAAGAACAAGACATAGCTATCTGTTCAACCGAACACATAGATTTCAAAGGAAATGATGATGAGAAGGCAAGAGTTCGTAGAGATGTTTTTACAACTCAGGAAGAAGCCGAAGAAAGAGCAAAAGAAATAGGTTGCTCTGGTTTTCATTCTCATGATGAGGACGGAAATACTGTATTCATGCCGTGCAAAACTCATGATGAATACATTGAACTAGAAGGTAGAGATGTTGCAGGTTATCAGGATGATGATGACGATAAAAAGAAACCCAAGAAAAAGGATATAGACTCTGATTACGAAACAGTAGTTGAAGTTCAAGCAGAACTGAAAATGACTACTGATAATGATGAAGAAGAAGGTATCTTTGAAGGTTATGGCTCTGTTTTTGATAATGCAGATTTAGGTAATGACATTATAAGAAAAGGGGCATTTGCAAAAAGTTTAAGACGGAAAGGTCCTAAAGGCATAAAACTGTTATATCAGCATAAATCAGACATGCCTATTGGTGTGTTTGAAAAAATATCTGAGGATAGTAAGGGTCTTTTCGTCAAAGGAAAATTAGCACTTCAAACACAAGCAGGAAGGGAGGCATATGAGCTTATGAAAATGGGCGCACTCTCTGGTTTGTCTATTGGTTTCAGAACCAATGAGAAGGGCTATCACTATGATAAGCGTTCTAAAAAACGCATTATAGAAGATGTAGAACTTATGGAAGTATCTTTGGTGACTTTTCCCATGAACCCTAAAGCACAGGTTGATATGGTGAAGTCAGAAGATATAACAATAAGGGAATGGGAAAATGGAATGCGTGACGCCTTCAATCTTTCTCGTTCAGAGGCAAAGGTAGCGGCAAAAGCCGTACACCATGCGTTTGAAGAAAAGAGGTCTGACGAGATGTCAGAAAACTTATCTGATAGTGCAGAATTGGTAGACGCCATAAGAAACTTAACTAAAACCTTAAAATCTATATAGCGAGGTAAAAAACTATGGTAGATGAAGTAAAAGAAGTTTTAACTGAGTATGGACAAGCTTTTGAAGAATTTAAAAAAGCTAATGACGAAAAGTTAGAACGATTAGAAAAAGGTTTGGAAGTAGACGCCAACTTGAACTCCAAGATTGAAAGCATTGAAGAAAAAATGAATTCTCTTGAGGACATCAATCAGGATATTACTCAAACCAAAAACGCACAGGAAAAAGTTAATGAAAAGTTAGAAAATCTTGAAACTATGTTGAAAAGACCTCAGTTCGGATTTGATAGCAAAGAAATTGATGAAAAAACCCAAGCGTTTGAGTCATACTGCAGAAAGGGTGTACAAGGTCTTGAAGACTTTGAAAAGAAAGCTCTTACTGTAAGTAATGACACAACAGGTGGATATCTAGCACCTCCAGAATATGTGAGAGAACTGTTAAAAACAGTGACTGAAATCTCACCTATTAGGTCTATTGCTAGAGTTCGTTCAACAGGACAAAGAAGTATTCAAGTTCCAAAAAGAACTGGTCAATTCGCTGCACAATGGGTGGCTGAAACTGGTACTCGTTCAGAAACTACTGGATACACTGTAGGTCTGGAAGAAATTCCTGCTCACGAATACTACGCTTTAGTAGATATTTCTGAGCAAGACTTAGAAGATACTGTCTTTGATTTAGAAGCAGAAATGCAATCTGAGTTTGCGACTCAATTCGCAAAAGCAGAAGGTACTGCTTTCGTATCAGGTGACGCTATCGGAAAACCAGAAGGTATTTTAACTAACTCAAATGTTAGTTCAGTAAACTCTGGAAGTGGAACTGCATTAACAAGTGACGGTATTATTACTCTAGTTCACTCAATCAAATCTGAGTATTCTAGAAATGGTACTTTCATTTTTAATAGAACTACTTTAGCCGACATCAGAAAGCTAAAAGATACTGCAGGTCAGTACATCTTTCAGCCGGGCATGATGCTTACTGGTGGAGCTACTAACACAATTCTTGGCTACCCTTATGTAGAGGCAACTGATATGCCTAGCGTTGCAGGGTCAGCAAAACCAATTGTGTTTGGAGATTTCCAAAGAGCATATATGATTGTTGATAGAGTCCAAATGGCAGTGCTTCGTGACGAATACACTCAAGCTACAACTGGTAATGTAAGATACATTGCAAGGCGTAGAGTTGGTGGACAAGTTGTTCAAGCAGAAGCCATTGTTAAACAAAACATTAGCGCGTAAGGAGGGCATAGATGAAAGATTTAGCAAATAGTATTTCACTTGTGCAATCACTTGCCCCTGCAGTAAGAACATCAGATACCAATGGTACTGGTGTAGACCTGCAAGGCTTTGAAAGTGCAACTGTTATCGTGGACACAGGGGCAGAAGGAGTGACTTTTTCTGGCTCAGTTAAAATTGATTTCAAATTAGAGGAGTCATCTGATGACTCTACATACACTGCTGTCACATCAGCTACTGCTGTGACTGACGGAACTGTAGACTCTAATGGAATATTTTTAACTTTAGATGATAATGCTGAAACTCCACAAATAGCCACTATTGGTTATGTTGGTGGAGCAAGGTATATCAGAGTTGTGGCAGACTTTACTGGCTCCCACTCTACTGGTACTCCTGTAGCAGCTAGTATTATCAAAGGAAGTCCAAGACATAATGTGGACGCAGACAGTAGCTCTACTGTCTAAATAATTTGAAGGGGAACTTCTTTTTTTGGTACTTAGAGGTTCCCTTTCATTTATGAGGTAAAAACATGGCAAAGAAGATATACAAACAAATTGTTCCAAAACCAGCTTCATCAGATGAACATGGTTCTGATGTCAGACTTTATGAAGCAGACGAAATAATCTCTGCAGAAGAAGGCGACTGGCAAGATACAGTCATGAAACAAATGGTTGAAAATGGTTGGGCACAAGAAGTCAAAATGGAAGATATTTCTGATGTTGAAACTGGCGAAGTTGTAAGAGCAAGAAATGAAAAAGGTCATTACATTGCAGATGACCCAAACACTCCAGATGTAAATGAAGCATATGTGGGTGGAAAAGCTCCTGCTAAGAAAAAGACAACTAAGAAATCCACTGCAAAAAAGACAACAAAGAAATCAACTAAAAAAACAACAAAGAAATAACTTCATCTGTTAAGATGTCGGTAGCAGACGCTTTAGAAATGGTAGAAACCAAGAACAATTTATTTAGAGGATTTTTCTATGTCAGCAGGGTTTCATCATTTCGTAATAGAGCAAGGCGCAACGTTTGGGAAGACTCTAACACTTAAAGACTCAAGCGGAGCCTTAGTAAATCTTACCGGCTATACTGCCGCAGAAATGGACCTGCGATACAACGCAGACGACTCGTCGGAGATAATCACACTTACAAACTCTAACTCTAGGATAGCTCTAGGCGGAAGTGCCGGGACAGTCACGCTTTCTATTTCTGCCACCGATACGGGAAACCTTAGCGTTGGAGACGGCGTATACGATCTTAAGATAACTTCAGGGTCTGGAGATGTTTTCAGAATACTAGAGGGCACATTCTCAGTAAGAGGTAGCGTGAGTAGGTAATGTCTGTTAGCGAGATAACCGTCACGGAAGTCAATCCGGTAAACACAGTCACGGTCACAGACGTAAACCAGATTTCAGTCGTAAACGTAGCAGATAACGACTCTATCTCGGTAATAACAGTAGGAACACAGGGTCTTTCCGGACCAACCGATCTTTTTGGAAGAGGCATTAAAGACCTAACCGCTGGTTCTACTGAAGCCGGGGCAGGAATAATCTACGACCATGCAAATACAAGGTGGACGACTACCCTAGACTCGGACGTCGCAAACGTAAACTTCAAAATACAGAACCTCATTTTTGACTCCGGGGTCGCCGTTGACAAAATCCTAGACGAAGATACATTTTCTTCAAACTCAGCTACGGCGTTAGCAACACAGCAATCAATTAAGGCGTACGTAGACTCACAACTCACTCTTCAAGACATTGATTATCAGGGCGACACAGGCGGAGCCCAAACTGTAGACCTAGACTCCCAGACCCTAACTTTTGCGGGCGGAACCGGTATTTCAACAAGCGGGTTCGGGCAAACGCTTACCATAAGTTTGGACGCAGGTTCAGTCGTCACGCCAACAGGAACACAGACCTTAACTAACAAGACTCTCACTTCTCCGAAGATAAATGACAGCAACGCTATAACTACTACCGGCGCAGAGATTAACAAGCTAGACGGAGATACTGCGGCCCAGAACGTGGTAGTGGTAGACGCAGACCAGATAATAATAAACGATAACGGAACCATAAAGCAGATCGTAGTCACGAGGCTTGATACTTACTTCTCCCAGACGACAGCAACATTAACTAACAAGACCCTAACCTCCCCGGTACTAAACACACCAGATATAAACGGCGGAGACATAAGCTCTAACACGACGATAAACAAGTCGCCTACAATTACTTTAGCCGGTGACCTAACCGGTTCTGTAGAGCTTACAAATTTAGGCAACGGAACTCTTACGGCGACTATAGCAGCCAACTCAGTTGCCTTAGGCACGGATACTACAGGGAATTACGTCGCGGACATTACCGCAGGCGAGGGAATAGATGTT
>MDSZ01095836.1_pt1 | contig 11710 bp, 10 predicted proteins | sample 811201 | NCBI WGS metagenome assembly MDSZ01 (sample SAMN05326647, study PRJNA326480) | marine metagenome | isolation source: seawater | place: Indian Ocean: North | collected 2010 | reverse complement strand
TAATCGATTAACAATAAAATCTGACTCATCTCTTTCATTGTAAGCTGAATATACTCTGATGGGCTCACCCACGTTGCCTTCAGTCCATAGGTTTTTACCTACACGTGAATTATTGTTTGAGATAACAGCATTTGCTGCATTAAGTATCGTTTCTGTTGATCGATAGTTCTGTTCTAGTTTAATTATATTTGTATCTGTGAAGTCTTTCTGGAAATGATTAATATGTTCAACTCTTGCACCTCTCCACTGATAAATAGATTGATCATCATCTCCTACAACAAATGGCACTCCCTTATCACCTGCAAGCAATCTTAGCCAGGAGTATTGAATTGCATTTGTATCTTGAAATTCATCAACTAAGAGATGTCGGAAACGACGATGGTAGTTTTGAAGAATATTTTTATTTCCCCGAAGTAACTCATGAGCGCGTAATAGTAGTTCAGCAAAGTCAACTAGACTTCCACGTTGGCAAATTTTTTCATATGAGTCATAAAAAGAAATTAATTGCTTGCGATTTAAGTCACCTTCATCATTAATATCGCTTGGTCTAAAGCCTTCATCTTTTTGCCCATTAATAAACCATTGTATTTCTTTCGGGGCCCATTGATTTTCATCAACATCAAGATTTTTGAGAAGCCTCTTTATAATTCTTAATTGGTCATCTGAATCAATTATCTGAAAATTTTTTGACAGACCTGCTTCTTGCCAGTGCAAGCGTAGCATTCTATGTGCTAAGCCATGGAAAGTTCCAATCCAGAGGTTTTGAACAGGTATTTTAAGCAGTGATTCTATGCGGCCCCGCATTTCAGTTGCAGCTTTATTTGTAAAAGTTACTGCAAGTAAACTTTGTGGAGAAATGTGCTCAACTTCAATGAGCCAAGCAGCTCGATGAACAAGCACGCGTGTTTTACCACTCCCAGCTCCTGCTATGATTAATGCCGGTTTAGAGGGTGCTGTAACAGCCTGACGCTGAGCGTCATTTAGACCATCGAGTATGGGTGTAACTTCCATAATTTAATTGTATCAGAGACTGTAATATTTGAAGAATTATATAGAACTTACTTATATTTTTAATCAAAATTAAAGCATTAATCATAAATCACTTTAACGCTTTAGATTTAAATTAAATTCTAAAAATAAAATAATGATCAACAAGAAGCGCAGTAAATAAATAGCCCAAATATTTTATTGAATACCAAAACATTTGCATTGGTAATTCTTCATTACTATGCTCTTGATACATTCTTATGGCGTAATAAAGAAAATATAATCCAAGCCCAGTGGCTACAATCAAATAAATTAAACCACTCATACCTATTACATAAGGCATAATAGTTACGATTAATAAAAGTATTGAATACAGTAAAATATTTAGTCTAGTGTATGGTACGCCATGAGTCACAGGTAGCATGGGAATTTCAACTTTTCTATATTCTTCAAGTCGAGCAATTGCCAGCGCCCAAAAATGAGGTGGCGTCCAAACAAATATTATTAAGAATAATAACAATGGTTCAGTTGAAATCTCATTTGTTATTGTCGTCCAGCCAAGAATAGGAGGGGCAGCTCCAGCTGCACCACCAATAACAATATTTTGAGATGTGGCACGTTTTAACCAAACTGTGTAGATTACTGCATAACCTATTAAAGAGAAAAATGTTAAAATTGCAGTTAGAGGGTTTACTAAAAACCAAAGTATTATCATTGATGAGATGCAAAGTATAGATGCAAAAACCAGTGCAGATTTTTCGGTTAATTTTCCCTGTGGTAATGGTCGACCTCGAGTCCTCATCATTAGAATATCAATCCTTGCATCCAAAACATGATTGAAAACTGCAGCTGAGGAGGCTGCCATTGCAATACCTATTGTTCCTAGAGTGAGCTGTCTTAAATCAGGTATAGAAGGAACAGCAAGAAACATGCCCACGACAGCGGTGAATACAATAAGCATGACAACTCTTGGTTTTGTCAGCTCATAATAATCTAGCCAGTTGATATCTGTCTCAACGATTTTATTCACTTTTTCTAATGCTCAATTTATGTGAGTTTTTTTTGGAAGGTTTTCTAAACCTTTAGCTATATCTTTAGGATCAGTTTTAGATTCGAAATACATGACTAGGTTACCTTCAGGGTCCATTAGAAAATATCCACCCATATTCATTGTGGTTGGTGTTTTTTTTTCAAGTAAATCAGATAAATTATAATCCTGAGTCACTATAAGCTCTCTGTGTTCATTCTTCAGAAATACTTTATCTGGCGGCGATTCTCCGTGCAAGAAGACTTGCATAACATTGCCTATTTTTTGAACTAGTATTTCATGTGATTTCTTAATTATTTTAAGGTCATTCCGACAATTTTCTAAACATGTTGATCTATTTGAGTAAATTAAAGCCCAATGTTTCTCAACTTTCTTAAGAATTTCAGCATTAGGAAGCTCATCATGTATATCTACTGAATTAAAATAGTAAGCTGGTTTTTTTTGTATTTGTGGATTTAAGTATCCTCCATAATACATCCATGTCCCAAATACTAGGGGACCCAAGAAAACCAAGACAATTAATAGTATTTGTATGTGTGCCCAGGTACTTTTATTTTTATTCATGTGTTAAATCGTTTTTTACGGTAGTTCCAAATTAGCAATATTGCAAGAACTAGACTCATTGAGAACCATTGTAATGCATAACCAAAATGTTTACCGGGGCCAAACTCAGAAGGTACCCAATGGCGAAGAAATCCGTTACTCTCATTATGATCCAGCAAGAGTACAAATGGCTGAACTTTACGACCCAAAGCATTAGATATGTCTTTTAATGTAGGATAAACCATGTGTTGGGGCCAATTTATATCAGCATTGAATTCATAATTATTCTTCTTTCCTGCTTTTGGTAGAGATCCAGCACGACCATTAATACTTATTTTTTCATTTCCTAAATTTAAACGTTCATATTGAAAATCAGAATTAGTTTTCTCTATCCATCCACGGTTAACAAGTAAAAGAGGCTCATTATTACCAACATCAAATGGTGATAAAATATAATGACCAAAGCGACTATTGATGATGATATTGTCAAGTATGAATTGATGCTCTGAATCAAAAATCCCTTCAACCCTTAAGTTTTGAAAAGAAGTAACTTCTGTACCGCTCTTCCAAGGAGTAAAAGTTGATTCGGATTTAAAAGATTGTTGCATTTCTCTTTTTTCAAGAGCACGAGAAATTTGCCAAATGCTTAAAGCAGCAAATTGTAGGACCAAGAATATACCAACAATTAAAATTAACCATTTAGGTAATGATTTATTAATTTTCTCATTCAACTGGGTTTCTCCAATGGCAAATTAGTGTCCAATTTATGTTTATTCTGTTTTTCGAAGTGGGATTTGGTTTGCATCAATACGGTAATTATTTAAATCCATTTTTTCTCCTAAGCCCCAACAATGACCATATATTAGTTCTAAACTTAATTTAATCTCACCAGTTTCTGGATTAGTCAAAGTTTTGATCATCTTTTTAAATGACTCTTTTCCAGTCATTGATTGATTCCGATCTTCTAACATATTCCCTGAGCCACTATTTTTAAGATCATTAATCATTGTTTCACTATTTTTATAACTTATTAATAAACGATCTACATCTACTACTGGATCTTTTAATCCAGAGTTTACTAAACTATCACCAAGATTATGCATATCAATAAACTGGTTTACATGTGTTTTTGAATCTATTTCATTCCAAGACTGTGCAATTTCACGGAAGCTATCTGGGCCAAGTGTTGTAAATGCAAAAACACCTCCCTTTCTTAATACCCTAGTAATCTCTTGAAACACTGCTTGCGGATCATTCAACCAAGGCAATAACATGTTCGCAAATACAAGATCGAAACATGAGTTTTTAAATGGCAAAGCAATTGCATCTGCTTGCGTATAGGCTGCCTTAGAAAACCATGATTTTTTCTCTCTGGCTTTGCATAACATATTATGAGAAATATCTAGTGAAACTATATTAGTTCTTTTAAAACGTTTTCTTAGTTCGTCGTTAGCAGAGCCAGTTGCAGATCCAAGATCAAGTATTGTTGAGGCTTTAACAAGGACAGGTTCTAGTCTATCTATTAGACCTTTACACGTTTTTTTGTGAACAAAATCTGCATTGTCAAATTGGGCAGCAATTCTATCAAATCGTTGTCTTATATGTTTGCGATTTAGCATCTGAAATACAAAAAAAATTACTTAAAGTGAACTAGGATAAAAAGTGTAATGCAATAAAAGGCCCGAAAATATAACAAGTCCTATAATATTGTTACCCTTAAAAGCAAGATAATATTCGTTTGATTGTCTTTTGTTTGCCAGCCACAAATGATAAATCATTAATCCACTAACTATTAAGATAGAAGAAAAAAACCAGAAACTTAATTCAGCAAATAATCCTATTGTAACTAGCAATAGAACCATAACAGTCTGAAATCCTGCAATTACAAAAAGATCTGCATTTCCAAATAAAATTGCAGTTGATTTTACTCCGATTTTTAAATCATCGTCACGATCAATCATTGCATAAAAAGTATCGTATATAACTGCCCAAATAATAACTGCCCCAAATAAAAGCCAAGCAAGTATTGGCAGGCTATCAGTTTCAGCTGCAAATACCATTGGAACAGCCCATCCAAAGGCAGCACCTAATATAAATTGTGGAATAGAGAAATAACGTTTTACAAATGGATAAATAATGGTTAGACAAGCTGCAATGACTGCAAGTGCTTGAGCCATTCTACTAAGCATCGTTGCAAGGCTTATTGCAGCAAGACTTAACATGAAAAATAAAATTAATGCTTCTTTTGGTGAGACTAGCCCAGAAACAATAGGTCGATTTTTAGTTCGTTTAACATAAGAATCAATATTTCTATCAACATAGTCATTTAAAACACAACCTGCAGAGCGCATTATGACTACACCTAAAATAAAAATTATAAAAATATTTTGACTTGGCCGTCCTTCGCTAGCAAGCCAAAGCGCCCAGAGTGTTGGCCACAATAATAACCAGATTCCAATTGGTTTATTAATACGCATAAGATCGCAATAATTAAAAACTTTTTGTAAATATTTTTTGTAAATATTTTTTTTCATACTGGAAATCTAGACTTTTTCATATCGACTGGTCTCACCAAGCCACCTACGTATTATCTTTGGTACATAATTACTGTGATTCTTCAAAATTAATTCCGCCGCTATTTGTATTTGAGGCATTAAATAGCCATCTCTACCAATATCAGCAATACGATATTGTGGTAATCCAGTTTGTTTTGAACCTAATAATTCACCGGGTCCTCTTAATTCAAGATCACGCTGCGCAACAACGAACCCATCATTTGTATCCCTCAAGACCGCAAGTCGCTCTTTGGCAATTTTTCCTAAAGGTAATTTATAGAGTAAAACACAATGACTTTGCACTTTACCCCGACCAACTCTACCACGAAGCTGGTGTAACTGTGATAACCCCATTCGTTCAGCATTTTCAATGATCATTAAACTTGCATTTGGTACATCAACACCAACCTCAATAACGGTAGTTGCAACTAAGACATTTGTACGTCCATCTTTAAAATCTTTCATAGCTTGTTCTTTCTGAGTAGGTTTCATGCGGCCATGAACAATACCAATAAGAAAATTCGGTAAGGCTTCAGAGAGCGCTTGATAACTTGCCTCAGCAGCTTGACAGTTGAGCATATCGGATTCTTCTATAAGAGGACAAACCCAGTAAGCTTGCTGTCCTTTTGAGCAAGAAGATGCAACACGTTTTATAACTTCATCACGTCGAGTTTCTGGAATAGCGACAGTCGATATGGGCTGACGATTTGGAGGTAATTCATCTATGATTGAAGTATCTAGATCAGCATAAGCTGCCATTGCAAGCGTCCTTGGAATGGGTGTAGCAGTCATCACTAGCTGATGAGGCTTATTTTTACCTGATACACCTTTGTTTCTGAGCGCCATTCTTTGATGAACACCAAAACGATGTTGTTCATCAATAACAACTAGTCCAAGGTTTTTAAAATCAAAACCTTCTTGAAATAGAGCGTGCGTACCAATGACCAGTTTTGCATTTCCACTTGTAATTGACTCCAGAGAATCTCTCCTTGAGGCTACTTTTTGACTGCCACTTAGCCAAGTGGGTTTAATCCCAAGAGTTTTAAACCACTCTGAAAAGCTATGCCAGTGTTGTTCTGCAAGAATCTCAGTTGGCGCCATAACTACCGCTTGATATCCGCTTGCGATTGCTTTTATACAAGCAATTGCTGCAACAATTGTTTTGCCTGATCCAACATCGCCTTGAATTAGTCGCATCATTGGATGAGACTTTTCTAGGTCTACTAATATATCTTCTGTCACTCTACTTTGAGCTTTTGTTAATTTAAATGGCAGCTCATCAATAAAATTTTTAATTTCTTCATTACCTTTTTTTAAAGCATGAGCATGTTCAGATATTGTTAAATTTCGAAGTTTTTTTAAACTCAGATAATGAGCCAATAGCTCCTCAAAAACGAGTCGCTGCTGAAAGGGATGAGTTCCAGAAAGTATTTCATCCAAATTGGCATCAGGTGGAGGGCGATGTAAAAAGTTTATTGATTCTGCGAGGGATGGCAATTTAAATTTCTCATAAATTTCTTTTGGCAATAACTCCTTAGGCGGTGCAGCGTGCATTATTTTCAATGCTTGATTGGTTAAATTTCTCAAACGACCTTGTTGGACACCATCTGTTGATGGATAAATTGGCGTAAGTGAATCATTTGTTGATACGTGTTGATTCTTACCTGTTATTTGATATTCAGGATGAATCATTTCCAGCCCAAATGCTCCTGTTCGCACTTCTCCAAAAACATTTATATAAGAATCTTGTTTAAATTGAATTTTTTGTTGATTTGAAAAATGAAAAAAACGTAATGTTATTGCACCACTCTCATCTTCAATATGGACTAGTAAAACCCGTCGACCTCGAAATATAATTTCAGAGCTTAAAATTTTTCCAGAAACTAAACTTCGAGAGCCTACCTTTAAAGAGCTTATTTTAGAGAGTTTCGTTCGGTCTTCATAACGAAGAGGTAAGAAAAAAAATAAATCATCAACTTGGTAAAGATTCAGTCTTTCAAGTTTTTTTTGGAGCGCAGGGCCAACGCCCTTTAGAACAATTATTGATGAATTAGACTGCAAGGATTGCATCTGCTTCGATATCTACATCTTTTGGAAGAGATGAAACACCTACAGCGGCGCGTGCTGCATAGGGTGGAGTAAAAAAATCTTCCATAACCGAATTTACTTTTGAAAAGTTCTTTAGATCAGTTAAAAAAACAGTAATTTTTATTGCATCATTAAGGTCCCCACCCGCAGCCTCAGCAATAGCTTGAAGATTTGTAAATACTTGTCTTGCGCGGGCTTCAAAGTCACCTTCTATTATTTCCATAGTATTTGGATCAAGAGGAATTTGTCCTGATATAAATAACATTCCATTAGATTCGATTGCTTGAGAATATGTCCCAATTGCTGCAGGGGCTTTTTTCGTATGAATAACTTTTTTTTTCATATGCTTGATCCTTTTATTATTATTTACAGTCTCTAGAAATACGAATTACATTTTTCATTTTCCGAACATTTCTCATGATATTCGCAAGGTGCACTCTGTCTTTTACCAGCAGTAGGAAAGATATAACAGAACAATCATCATGGCGTCCTAATACTTCTACTTGCTCAATATTTGAATTACAGTCGCCTATAATTGCTGCTACCTCTGCGAGAACACCTGGTTTATTTTTTGTATCAGTTTGAATTTGGCATAAGAAATTCTTTGTAATGTTTTTTTCCCAATCAACTGCTAACCATTTTTCCGGTTGCTTTCTAAAAGTTGATAAATTCCCGCATTGGTTGCGGTGAATAACAATACCTTTACCAGCTGTTAAGTAGCCCATTACTTCATCTCCAGGTATTGGGTAACAGCATTTACCATAGCTAATCACCATTCCTTCAGTACCTGAGATTGTAAGACTCGTACTTATTTCATGATTATCATCTTTTATTCCGGTTAAAAAGCGAGCTGTAATTGGCGCAAGTCTTTCACCTAAGCCAATTTGTTCAAAGAGTTCAGTTTTATTGTTAAGTCCGAAACTTTCTATTGCTTCAGCTATACGAATTTTCCCTACTTTACGTAATGATGATCCAATATCTTTTAGTGATTGATCTAGCAAGCGCTTGCCAAGATCTTTTGATTCGGACGAACGTAAATTTCTCATGTAATACCTAATAGCTGTGCGCGCCTTGGCTGTATTTGCAAATGTAAGCCAATTGGGGTTAGGTTTTGCACTGCGTGCGGTAATAATTTCAATAGTCTGACTGTTTCGTAACTCAGTGCGTAACGGAACTAAGTTACGATTAATTTTTGCAGCCACACAGTGATCTCCAACATCTGTATGAACTGCATAAGCAAAGTCTACCGTAGTAGATCCTTTCGGTAGTGGCATGATGTCACCTTTGGGCGTAAATACGTAAACTTTGTCCGGAAATAGGTCAACCTTGACACTCTCAAAAAATTCTTCAGGTGTACCTGACTGCTGGAGTTCATCAAGATTTGTTAACCACTCTCTTGTCTGACGTTGTGCTCCAGCATCAATTTTTTCATCTGCCTTGTAAATCCAGTGGGATGCAACTCCTGATTCAGCTAATCGATCCATATCTTGAGTTCTTATTTGCACCTCTAACGGTAAGCCTTCGGGACCAAACAATGTGGTATGCAATGACTGGTAGCCATTTATTCTTGGAATAGCAATGTGATCTTTGAACCTTCCTGGCATTGGTTTATAGAGCCCATGAACTACACCAAGTACTTGATAACATGAACTTACATTTTCACAAATAATACGAAAGCCATAAACATCAACAATATCGGACAAATGACGTTTTTTTGTCATCATTTTTTTGTAAATGCTATATAAATGTTTTTGTCTACCAGCGACTTCACATTTAACATTCTCTTCTTTAAGTGCTATTTCAAATTCTTTTGAAATCTTTTTTACAATTTGTTTTTGACTGCCTTGGCTTTTCTTAAGTGCTGCTTTGAGTACTTTGTATCGAAAAGGATGTAAATGTTGAAAACCAAGATCTTCGAGTTGCACTTTTAATCGATTAATCCCAAGCCGATTAGCGATTGGTGCATATATATCAATTGTTTCTTTTGCTATGCGTTTCTTCTTTTGAATTGGCATTGCATTGAGTGTTTGCATGTTATGGAGGCGATCTGCGAGCTTTACTAAAATCACTCGAATATCCTCGATCATAGCGAGCATCATTTTTCTAAAGCTCTCAGACTGAGCTTCTATCCGACTACGAAATTGGATTTGATCTAATTTACTAACTCCATCAACTAAAAGTGCAACTTCTTTGCCAAATATTTTTGATATTTCATCTAGTGATGCAGCAGTATCTTCTATTGTGTCATGCAAAATAGCAGCAATTATCGCTTGAACATCAAGACGCATCTCAGCCAATTCTTGAGCAACTGCTATAGGATGAGTTATGTAAGCTTCACCTGTTTTCCTAGACTGACCTTCATGTGCTTTTGAACCAAATTCATAAGCTTTAGTTATTGTCTTAAGTTGTTCTTCTGTAAGGTAGGTTTGTAGGGTGTCAACTAGGCGCCGAACTCCATGATCACGTTTATTAGCGCCAGGTAGTTTTGATAAAATTGCAGCAGCATAGTCCATGCTTCAATCATACCCATAGAAAAATATTTATGAAGCCTTGATGTTGATTTTGATATTTCTTGAGCATCAAAGATTTAATTTAATCACTTTGGGGGCGCATTGCTAACTTGCTCATTATCACTGGATAACTCTGCTTGCAATATATCTTCAGCTTCCGGTTCCTCAGTTTCTTCAAGGATAGATGAATTGATATGTCCATCAGCAATTTCACGAAGAGCAATAACTGTGGGTTTATCATTTTTTAATTCAACCATCGGGTCGGAGCCATGCGCAACACGACGGGCACGCTTGGCAGCAACCAAAACCATTTCAAAAATATTTGGTATGTGCTCAAGACAATCTTCAACTGTAATTCTTGCCATTTAGTTACGTCCTTTATTCTTTAAAATTATTTATAAATTAAATTCTATTTGAGTTTCATACTAGTGCCAGCGCATATAACTAGAAATTATATGGGATTATTTGAGGATTTCCCCAAGTCGTCTTCTCAATATCTTATTACTGGATAATAAGGCGTCCCCTGAACCGTCTATTATTGATTCAAGATCAATAATAGCCTCTTTTAAATTTTCATTAATAACAACATAATCAAATTCATCCCAATGGGACATATCTTCCTTTGCATTTTTTAAACGTCGTTCTATGACTTCAGGTTTATCTGTGCGTCTTTCACGCAAACGTCTTGAGAGCTCTGCTATATTTGGAGGCATTATGAATATTGAAATACATTTTGGCATAGACTTTCGAACTTGTTGGGCCCCTTGCCAGTCAATTTCAAGAATAACATTACGATTATTTGAAAGATGTTCTTCTACCTGGCTTCTACTAGTTGCATAATAGTTTCCAAAAACCTCCGCATGTTCTAGTAATTCCCCAGATTCTTTTAAGCTCATAAATTTCTCAATATCTATGAATAAATAATCAATTCCATTTAACTCATTAGGTCGTGGTTTACGAGTCGTGTATGAAATAGAGAAGCTAAAATCTTTCTTGTGCTGTGCCATTAAGGCATGAACTAAAGTAGTTTTACCAGCACCAGATGGTGCGGCGAACACAAATAAATTTGCTGTTAAATTTTTTTTATTACTCGACATTCAGAATTTGCTCACGCATTTTTTCTATTGCTATCTTAAGGTTTATTGCAGTTTGAGTTGTTATTATGTCAGCTGATTTCGATCAAAGTTTTTTTGCTTCATGGTTGATTTCATGCATCAAAAAAATAAAGCTTTCTATCTATTTTACTTTTATTTTGTATTGTATCTCGGATTTCGACGACATGATTTTTTTTAAGATTTTATTTTAAACTTTGATTTAAATTCAGTTCAATACACAAGGCGCTTTATTAGTATATTTTTCTTAAATAATTGAGTATCTATATTTATGATAATAATGAAATATTTGTATCAATGATGTTGTTTGTTTTTTTAAAAAGTTATCATTACTTTCTATAGAGCAATTAACTTATATATTGGAGAATAACCATGCGCCCAAGTGGACGTGATCCAGAAATTATGCGCAAAATTTCTTTTGAAGCAAATTTTACAAAGTATGCTGAAGCAAGTGTTTTAGCATCCTTTGGCGACACCAAGGTTCTATGCACTGCTAGTATTGATGAGCGAGTACCTAATTGGATGCGTGGTCAAGGATCAGGATGGGTTACGGGTGAATATGGCATGCTTCCCTTTGCAACACATAAACGCGTCAGTCGTGAAGTTATTCGTGGAAAGCAAAGCGGAAGAACTCTTGAAATTCAACGTTTAATTGGAAGATCATTAAGAGCCGTAACAGATTTAGACATTCTAGGTGAGCGCTCGATAATACTCGATTGCGATGTACTACAAGCAGATGGAGGAACGCGAACAGCATCCATAAGTGGTGCCTACGTCGCTTTAGCTATTGCCGTGGAACGTTTAGCTATGAATGGAAAATTAAAAAAGAACCCCTTAAAAGAACAAGTCGCTGCCATATCAGTTGGT